>Ga0209417_1002504_pt1 | contig 27835 bp, 19 predicted proteins | sample RifGroF2_FD_184002 | JGI IMG/M metagenome (GOLD analysis project Ga0209417, IMG submission 184002) | Groundwater microbial communities from Rifle, Colorado, USA - Groundwater F2 (SPAdes) (version 2) | ecosystem: Environmental > Aquatic > Deep subsurface > Groundwater | place: Rifle, Colorado... | reverse complement strand
GGACTTGTAAGTTTAGTTAAGAGATATGATGAGCTGTGTGAAGCTTTATGAACCGCCGTATACCGATCGGTACGTACGGTGGTGTGGGAGGTCGGAAGTGAGTAATCTCACTTCCTCCTACCCGATTTATTTATTAATTAATAACTAGTTTACTCTAGGGCAACAAAACCATTATTAGTTCCCGCCAAAGTTATACCAGAAACACCAATAGGACCAAGCCAGTAAAAACTTTTTATATTTTGGATGGCTTTATCAGTAATTACTTGTGTCTTTTGATCTGTGACCATCCATTCTTGGATATTGTATGGGATTACAAATATTTTGTTAATATTTGACGGGTCGGATGTCCTTTTAATTACAAAAAATCTTCTTGCGCCATCTGACCAAAAGTAGTTTATAGGATCTAAAGTTTCAAATTTAGCATTTACGCTATTTATGTAATTTGTACCACAATTATTTCCTGTATTTTGTACGCAGTTTGTTATTGGGCAACAGGTCTGTTGACAACAGGTTTGTTGACATGAACCCTGTGGGCATACGCCAGTGCAGGCAAAAGTGCCAGCATTAAAATTTTCTGGATCAAAAGTTGGATTTTCTTCAGATATTGAGCCGTTAAGTTGTATTATATTGTTTTTTGCGAAAGTTTTGCAATTGCATTTATTTGTGAGCTGTGTTGGCCATACGGTTTCAAAAGCAGTTATTTGGTCGATATTTGGTGGATACAGTATGTTTGTATTGTCTGCGGTAAATATATTTGTATACGTGCTTGTGTCATCTGGATTTACAGGTTTCCATTTCGCATTTTCTTGATTATCTGCATTATTAACGCCAAAGCCTGATAATGTGTTTGATCTGTAAATGCCGTTATTTGTTGCAAGTAATAACTGTTCATAAAAATCAGCACCATATTTTACAGTCGTAACAGCAATAGCAAAAAACATTTTTGCACTAGTTAAATCTGAGTTTGTAGCGCTTATTGAATTTTTTGCGATTATTTTTAAATTTGATGTGGCAAACATTAGATCTGAAGTAGTTTCAAAATTAATTTTGTATAAAGTATTAATTATTGGTTTTTGTGTGCTTGTTTGAAATGTTAAAACATAAAGTGCATTGCCAGAAGAAACAATGTCTATAATAGCTCCTGGAATTGTATCTACTTTTTTCCAAGTAAAATTTGTAAATGGTGTAGTGTTTAAAGCATTTGTTGTGGGTCCAACTGCAAAGCCTTGGCCGTTATTTTCGTTAGCAAAAACATAAAGTCCAGACTGTGTGCCTGCAAAAAAGTAACCTTTTGTTTGAGCAGGATCATTAAAGCTTCTAGAATATTCCAAAGTTTTAACGCATCCTGAGCCTGCTGGTAAGTGTGTCAAAAGATAGTTTTCTGGTAAAGAAAAATCTTGTGTCGCGCATTGTGCGTATGGTATTAGGTTTGGTGTTGTTTTATCATATGGTGCTGCAGTTGAAAAAGATGTAGAAGTTCTTATAAATGCAACTTGTTCAAGCCCGCCAAATAAAGCGTATCTGGCTGGTGATTGTTCTGCGAGGCCCATTGTTGATTGATCAAGATCAAGGTGACAAAAACAGCCGCATTTAAAATCTTTGTTCAATACGCCAAGCATATCGGTTGGATTTTGGCTGGAAGAATTTGCATCCCAGTTATTTGTAAAAACGGTTGAAGTTGGCGCGCCACCCGAAGCTCCAACGGCCCATATTTTCCCATTTACGCCATCAACATCCAAAAATGCAATTTGGCTACCGGTTGGACTGCTTGCTGGGAATGCTCTTTTTGTCCAAAGAGTCCATCTGTAAATTCTGCCGTACTGGTCAAACATTGCTTGTGAATAAAATACTCCAGGGTCTGAATTTACAGCTTGTGTTTCTGAGATTGAAACATATACTGTATCGCCTATAACTATCATATCAGATATTTTTTGTGTTGATTCTAGCGGTAGTTTTCCAGCGCCAACTTGAGATGGTATGTCTTGGCTAGTTAGCATATCTGTAGGGATTGCTGCAGGCGTTGTAAATGTTGGATCTGTGTAATCGGCAAGTGTGCCGTGTATAGTGCTTAAATTTGGGTTATCTACTAATGGTAATGCGTATATTGTATTTCCTGGTGTTACATTTGTTGTAGGTATCGTTGTTTCTGGTGCATTGTCACCGTTTATTATTAAATAACTTTTACCTGTGCTCGTGTGCATTGTTTTTAAATTTTTTACGCCAATTGTTAGATAATTTGCGTTGTTTGTTCTTACACCAACAATTTGGTTTATGTCTCCTGGATTAAACGCATTGTCCGGGGCTATTTTTGTAAAATTTACTACGCCGTTTGTTTGTGATTGTGCAACAATAATTGATCTTGCTCCAGGATTTGTGCCAAGAGTATCAGTTGTTATTTGACTTATGCCTATGTATAATCGTTGTAATTGTTCATCCCAATGTAAAATTGCTTCAGGAGCAGGATCTGATATTGTTGGATTTGTTTCTATCACAAGTTCTGGAGTTGTATTGTTAATAGGTTTGGCTATTTTTGTGGTAGATGATCCTGTTTGAGCATTTGTCTGAGTTAGTATTATATCGCCATTAATATTTGTATTATTTATTATTTCTATTGCAGCCAGGCCGCTACCTGTTTGACCGAAAAAACTTCCAGATGCGGTAGGTTTTACTGCTGCGTAAGCATAGGTTTTGCTAGCTGCAATTGCGACTATGCCACTGGTTGTGCTGCCAGCAGCATCTTTAATATTTTCTAAAGAGTAAGATTTATTATTTTTTGCAAAGTTGCTAGAAAATGCTTTTAATGTTGTTTGTTGTTTTAACCCGTTAGAATTTTTTTCTACAGTTATTATTAGTGGATCTTTTGAGCATGATTCTGTAGATAATGTTAGAAATTCTATCCCATTATAAGAGCTGGATATATCCGTTTCTTTTACTACGATAGGACCTGTTGGATTACCGTATCCGTTGTAACGCGAAAGTGCTACTATTGCGGCATTACTTGAACTGCCTGAGCTTATATCTAAGCCTACATAAAAATTTCCTGTTGCTCTGTCCAGTACTTTTGTTGTTACTGCTTTTATAAGGTCTACATTTTTTGTACATAATAATATTTTTGTGCTTGCAAATAATATTATTATGTATAAATATAATATTTTTTTCTTCATGCTTCTATCCCCGATTTTTATTTTTAAAATTATAAAATAATTATTTTATTTCCAGGTGATATCTAGTCCAACTCCAGCGCCACCAACATTTGTTTTAAATATTCTTTTTCCTCCAGCAACAATATTATAAAAAGCACTAATTCTTGGGCTATATTTTTTTATATCATTAGCTAAATCGTATTCTGCTATTAGGTTTATGGTGTGCATGTTCCATTTTTGTAGCGAGCAATCTGTATTTGCTATTTCACAGTCAGAGCAATTATTTTTAAAGCAATCTAGTTCATTATTTTGTTTTGCGCTGTACGAATATCCTGCAAGTAGCGAGAAGCCGCCAACTACATGGTCAGCTTTAAAATATGCGGTTGCATTGTATATATTCCCCATTTTTTCTCTTGCCGTATCTTTTTGTAGTTTTATTAAACCACTCTGTTCACATGCCGTTTTTATTCTTAAATTTTTACATATTTTATTAAATAATATAGCATCCAAATGTAGTCCTAGAGTAGCCCAATCATAAACTCCAAATGCAGCATCAACAGAACCAAAAACTCCGGTGTGTCCATTATATCCAAGAGGCAAGGAAAATACGCAATTTTCATTTTTTATTTTGCTTGAAGGAGTTATAATTCCGAATTTAAATGTAGAGTCTAAAAAATCAAAATCTTTTGAATCCTCATAGTTAATAGTGTACCCTAAAACTGCAGATATATCACCTAACCCAGATTGTGATACTGGCGCAATACTCAAATCATGATCTGATAAAATTGTATTAAATGAGTTCAAAAATGCTTGCCAATAAGGATTAGAATTGTCTGCGCATGTAGAGCAAGCATAATTATTATCACAGCTACAGCTGGCACAGCTACAGCTGGCACAGCTACAGCTGGCACAGCTGGTACAGCCATTATTACAAGTTACACAATTTGAGCATGATACATCTTTATACTTTATTTGAGTCATTTCTAATTTTCTTATTGGGATATGTAAATTTATAAAAAAACCGTTTTTAAAATTTTGATAAAATGATAAGTCTGCTTCTACTGTTTTAAATTCTCCAGAAAACGATAATAATCCTAAATTGTTAGTTTCTGTTTGCTCAAGTTGTTGCAGTATAAGATCAGATTCTTTAGTTAGATCTTTTTGAACGTTTTTGCCTAAATATTGCATATTATAGCATCCGCATATATCGAGTAGGCAGGTTTTGCTTCCTTGAGCATTTATGCCTTTACAGGTGGATCCTGCACCAAAGATTATGTCAAAAGAGCTTAGATAGTTTTTATCTAGTCTTGGCTCGCTATTGAAAAAATGTGCGCGATAGAAATGAGAGTTGTCATAAGTTAATATTATTTTTGATGATAAAAGCATTATAATGCTTAATGTATTTAATATTTTCGAATTTAAAGTCATGAATTTGTCCCTTTTTTATTAAAAAATGGTTTATTCTTATTTTAGTTTAAAATTATTGTAAATTATTTACAAATTTTAAAAAAGTAAATAATTAATTTATTTTATATAAGTTAATTATATTAATAAAAGGGGCTTAATAAAATGGGCTGTTGCTTCAACTGTCTATTTTGTTATAATAATTCAGGTGAATTTGATATAATAATTTCAATGAAATTATATGACAAAAATTTTTAATAATAAAAATATGGAGTATTTAACATGTTTATGCATAAAGGTAAAAAAGGTCCAGGGCAAGTAGAAGATGAAAATACAGTGAAAGACGTAAAAGAAGATAGTTGCTGTAATTCTGATGCAGTTTGCAAAGAAGCGTATGATAAAGTTTTTCAAGAGCTAGTTATTTGTAAAAAAGAACTTGAGGACGGAAAAGAAAGATTGGTTAGGGTGACGGCTGATTTGCAAAACTTTCAGAGGCGAGTTGAAAAAGAAAAAGTTCAATGGATAAATATTGCGCAGACAGAATTATTGCATGGAGTTTTATCTGTTGTTGACGATTTTGACAGAGCTATGCAAGAAAGTGAAAAAGAGTTAAGTCCTGAAGTTAAGGTTTTTTTTGACGGTTTTTCAATGACATATAAATCTTTTTGTAAGTTTCTTGATGATATTGGTGTAAAAGAAATTACAGAAACAAAAAAATTTGATCCTGCTTTACACGAAGCTATATCGCAGATAGATTCTGTTGATAATGAAAGTGGTGACATAGTTGTGGTTGCTCAAAAAGGATATATGTTTAAAAATCAAGTTTTGCGTCCTGCAAAAGTTGTCGTGTCAAAATAAATTTTTATTAAAATAAAAAACGCTTTACTTACAAATGCAAAATTTTATATCTTGTATTTGTAAGTAAAGCGTTTTTTATTTTTTATTAATAAAGGGAGAATTTGTATGAGAAATAAATTATTTAACTTAGTTTTATTAAATTTTGTATTTTTATTTAACTTATTATGTTTTTCACAGCAGGCTATTGATGTTAAAGAAGAATCTGTAAAAATAGAAGAACCTGTCAAAAAAGTAGTAGTAGCTGCTGAAAAAAAAGAAATATTTATAAAAACAGATCCTGTTATAAAAAAAGAAGATTTGTCAAAAGCTATTGCAGATGTAAGAAAAGATGTTTCTGAAAAAATTTCGCAGGCTATTAAAAAAGAAGATCTTGAAAAAGTTGTAAGTGAAAGAAAAAAAGACGTTTCTGAAAAAATGGGGCAATTAGTTAAAAAAGAAGATTTGTTAAAGGCTATTGAGGGTGTAAAAAAAGAAGTCTCTGAAAAAATGGAGCAGGTAATAAAAAAAGAAGATCTTGAACAAGCTGTAAGTGAAAGAAAGAAAGACGTTTCTGGAAAAATTGGGCAATTAGTTGAAAAAGATAGTTCGTTAAAAAAAAAATTGGAAGAAATTAAGAAAGAAAAAAGACGCTTGAAAAATGATTTAATAAAAAAAGAGCAAGCATTAAAATCGGATAGAAAAGAGTGGAAGCTGGCTTTGGATGCTCAAGCACAAAATGAATTTGTAACAATAGAAAAAAGATTAGAAGCTATGGAGCTTAGATTTGAAATAAATAAGTTAAAAAAAGAGCGAGATTTTATAAAAAAATATGAGCGCGAGGGTGTTAGAAAGATACGATTACATAGATTAAGAACAGAAGAAAAAGAACTAGAAGAAAAAAAATATTTCGATAAAAAAAATAAAAGTTTAGGTGAGAAAAATAAAAATAAGAAAAATGTTCCTGTAAATCTTGAAGCCAAAAAAAATATTCAAATAAGTTTATTACAAACGAGTTTGCCAAAACAAAATTTGCAACAACAAAACTTGTCTAAAAGTTGTTTGCCTAGGGTAGGTGAAGATAAAATAAGTTTAGTTAAAACAGGTGAAGATAAAACACTATCTCAACAAAAAATTGTATCTCAAAGTAATTTGGCTCAACTAAGCGCAGATAAAACACGTATGGCAAGAATAAATAAAGAATTAAATAAAATAAAAAAAGAGATTGAAAGTTTAGAAAAAATATCTCAAAAGGGTTATATAAAACAAAGATTAACTGAGATTGGCAAAACTTTAAATGATTTAACTATTAGATCTGTAGAGCTAGATCAAAATTTATCTAAACCAAAAAAATATAATAGACATGAAATCAAGAGTAATATTGATAAAATTGATCAAGAGTTGCGATATCTTAATTCTAGTTTTAGAGAGTCTATTAGAATTTTAGAGAAAGAAGAAGAAAAATTAAAATAGATTTAATATTAATTTTAATTTTTATGTGAGATTATTAAATGTAATTACCCGCGTAAAGCGGGTAATTACATTGTGGACTAACCTTTTTTAAGTATAGCCACCATAAGTTCTATAAAAATTAAAATAATAATAAGTATAGAGAGCAAATCTTCTCTTATAGCATCTATTTTGTGTTGAAAGACGGCTCGTATCTCAGAGAGAATATTAAGCTTTCTGTTTATAGAATTATGCCAACCATTAAGATCGAGTTTTTCTACCAAAAGAGAGTATAGTTCTGTAAAATAACTTTCTCTTACAATTTTAATGCTACTCTCTAATCTCTCGGTAATAACCGAAATGTCAACACGTAATTTTTCAATGTCAGCTACAGGACCCTTCCATGGAGTGCGAATAAATGGCAAATAAGCTTTTAGGGGCAGTCTTATGTTTTTTCCTTCATAAGCTAAATTGAGTTGCTGATCGAGTATCCAGTCAAAATATTTTAGTTGTAACTCTTGTAAATTAGAAAATTCAAAAAGATCTAATACTTCTTCATACTCATCATCATATATAAATGCAGATTCAGGATCTACAATGATCATGTCGCCTCTGAAATAACCAATTGCGTCTTCGAGTATTTCATTTTTTTGGTATTCAGAAAGAGTTTCTGTTTCAAATCTCACCATCGAAGCGATTATGCCTCCAAATTGCTCCTTTAGTTTCATAGCATCTATTTTATCAAGTTGTGGATCTACTTGTATAACTAAATAAGAAGCTCTTGTATTGAAAAATTTTGGCTTAATTGTATCGTTGCTTATTTTTTTATATACAGAGCTGGCATTTTTTGAACTTTCTTCTTGGTAATCTTCATAAATTTTTGAAAGTTTTTCTCTTATATTTTCTAAAGAGTCTTGGAATGGAATTTTATATGTTAGTGAGATTGCGCCAAAACTGTGAATTTTGCAACTTTGGAATTTACTTGTTGAGTGTGGATGAGGCAAATCTATTGATAACGGTATGTGATAGTTTTTAAAATATTTTGGTGGAATGTAAGGTCTTTGTATAAGACTGGAAGATAATTTTACTTTATCGAGATTTACCTCGTCGCCTATATCGAATGCATGAAATATAAAAATATTTCCTGTAAATATATGATTACTTTTTGGCTCATTTTCTGACATAAATTTCCCTTTGTTTTTTTACTACTCTTTATATAATTTTGCCTATTTAATGTATATATTTTATCATAATACGGGTCAATAAACAAAATATAGTAGAAAAATAGGATTTGTACGTGAATGAATTATGAAATTTTAATAGTTTTTTTATTTGCGTTTATACAAGCAATTGTCTCTACAGGTCTTTCTATTTTGCTAGCATTACCGTTAGCACATTTTTTTTATAAATTTGAATTTTATGGTAGAAAATTTTTTATTGCATTAGCGTTAATTTTTTGTATAATTCCAACAAAGTTGGCTGCAATTTGTATATCCATATTTTATGGCAATAGTTTTGCTATGGGTTTTACAGGAATAATTCTTGCGCATTTAATGTTAAATATAGCATTTGCATTTTATATAATTAATCTCACTTACCAGAAATTTGATTTAACACTTTTGTGGCTTGCCAGTGAAGCTGGTGCAAAAGGTTGGCGTTGCTATATAGATATAATATTTCCTTTAATAAAGCCGACTGTAATTTCTATATTTTTCTTGTTGTTTTTATTGCACTTCGCTTCTTTTTCTATCCCAATTATTTTGGGCAGTTCTATAACTCACACCACTCCAGAGATATATTTATATAATTGTTATTTTAGTGGCGAAAATCTTTCAGTTCTTATTGTTTGGGCGCTAAGATTATTAGTTATATTATTAGTTTTTTTCTTAAATAATAAATTTTATATAAAAGAGCTAAGTTTTTCTAGTAGCCAAAGTATTGTAAAAAGAGAAAAACTTAGTTTAAATAATGGTCTATTATATTTTATTTACTGTGTTTTTATATTAATTATTACAGTAGGGCCATTAATTGCTTTAATTTTAAAGGCTTGCGATAAAAAAGTTTTAGCATTTATTTTGTCTGTTTTTTCTTATTCTTGTGATCCAGTATTGGGTATTTGTGTGTCTCGCGTGATATTAAATAGTATAGTTTTGGCTTTTGCTAGTTCTATTGGAACAGTTTTTGTTGCCATTTTTATTTGTTTTTTTGAGTTGAAATTAAGAACTAAAATTTTTAAAAATATTTTTGGATTAATAACAGTATTGCCTTTTATTATTGGTTCTGTTGGCGTTGGAATTATTTTTTCTTATTTACATTATTGCAAGTTATTTTTGGTTTTTTTTACAGGCTTTTTAGCGCATGTTTTTTTAAATTATGCTTTTGCGTATAGGATTATTCGTGCACAGGTTATTTTGTATCATAAAGATTTAACAAAAAGTGCTCAGGCTCTTGGTGCAAGTTATAAAAAAGCTGTTATTACCGTTGCGATTCCATTTGTGTTTCCTGCATTCATAAGGGCCTTTTGTATGTCTTTTGGCCTAAGTTTAACAGAAGTTGGTGCCGGGGCCATTTTGAATGGTAAAATTGGTCTAACAATTCCAATGGCTATAAAAATTTATCGCCAAGCTGGTTGCCATGAGGCTGTATTAGGTTTGAGTTTAATATTATTGAGCTTGGCGTTTTTAGTCACTTATTTTTTATCTGGTATAGATGAAAATCAAAAAAAATAAATTTAATTATTTTCTTGAATTTATCTAGGTTTTTTCAATTGTAGCATAATTAAGCTTATTTTCTATATCACAAGTTTGTATATGTTTGTCATTTGTTGATATAATTGTAATAATATTTATTGATAAAAATAAATTTAATAATTTATATTTTTTGTTGGTTATTTTTTCAAGATGGTTAAGAAGGCTTCTTGAGGGATATCAACGTTACCAACACGTTTCATCTTCTTTTTACCCTCTTTTTGCTTTTCAAGCAACTTTCTCTTTCTGGAAATGTCACCACCGTAACACTTTGCGATAACGTTTTTACGTAGTGCAGAGATGTTTTCTCTGGCGATAATTTTTGCGCCAATAGCAGCTTGAATAGCAATTTCAAACATCTGTCTTGGGATTTCTTTTCTTAATTTTGATACAAGCTCCTTGCCAATATTGTAGGCGCTTTCTTCATGTACAATAACGGATAAAGCATCAATAGCTTTTCCATTTAGCAAGATATCCATTTTTACAAGATCTGCAGGCTCGTATCCAGCATCCTCATAGTCAAAGCTCGCATAGCCAGAGCTTAATGATTTGATTTGATCGTAAAAATCTGTGGCAACTTCATTTAATGGAAGCTTATAATATAAAATTATTCGTTCTTCATCCATAAATGTCATATTTTTTTGTACGCCACGTTTTTCTTCGCATAATTTTATTATTCCACCAAGATATTTTTTTGGCAGAATTATTGTTGCATTGATTATTGGTTCAAAAATTGTATCGATTTTTGTTACTTCAGGGAAATCTGAAGGGCGTTCTATATAAGTTTCTTCGCCGTTGGTCATTTTTAATTTATAAAGCACGCTCGGCGCTGTTGCTATAACGTCAACATTATATTCTTGTTCTAGCCTTTGCCTGAATACATCCATATGTAGTAGCCCTAAGAAACCACACCTAAAGCCTATACCAAGAGCATCAGATGATTTCTTTTCGACAGATACGCTAGCATCGTTTAATGTTAATTTTTCCATAGCATCTTGAAGTATTTCAAAGTCTGCTGTTGCTACTGGGTAGATTCCGGCAAAAACCATCGGTTTTGCTCGTTTAAATCCAGGAAACGGATGAACTTCTTTTTTTGTGTGACATATTGTGTCACCAATCCAGGCTTCTTTAACGGTTTTCATGCCGGCTATTAAATAGCCAACTTGCCCAGGGTATAAAGCTTCGCACTGCACTTGATTTGGGTACATTAAGCCACACTCGAGAACCTCATATCTTGATCCTGAGTGAGAAAGAGAGATATCGTCCCCTTTTTTCATTATACCATCATGAACAGCTACTAAGCATATAACACCTCTATAGTCATCAAACCATGAATCAAAAAGAAGCGCTTTTAGGTTTCTATCTTTGTATCCTACAGGAGCTGGTATGCGTTCTATAACAGAATTTAATATTTCTTGTATTCCTATCCCAGTTTTTGCAGAAGCTAGAATCATTTCTTCTTTGTTGAAGTCGAAAGTTTTTATCATTTGGTTAGAAACTCTTTCTGGGTCTGCTGCAGCCATATCTATTTTGTTTATAATAGGTATTATTTTTAGATTTTGATCAAAGGCAAGATAAAAGTTTGCCATAGTTTGCGCTTGAACTCCCTGTGCAGCGTCTACTAAAAGTAAAGCTCCTTGGCAAGCGTATAGTGACCTTGAAACCTCATAGCTAAAGTCTACGTGACCAGGAGTATCGATTAAATTTAATAAGTAAATTTCACCATTATACTCGTGAAACATAGAGGCTGTTTGGGCCTTTACGGTTATGCCACGTTCTTTTTCTACTTGCAGTTTGTCCAAAAATTGCTCATTTTTATCTCTGTCAGAGATCGTACCCGTAGTTTCTAACAATCTGTCAGAAAGGGAAGATTTGCCATGATCAATATGAGCAATAACCGAAAAATTTCTTATTTTATCAGGAGTAAACTCCTGTAATTCTATTTTTTTTAACTTCATAACAATTATTATAGCTCATTTAATTTTATTTTGGAATTATTAAGTTTCAAAAGCTTTTTTTTGTTTTTAAAATATTTTTTATGTAATAATTGTTTTTGCTGCTTTAAGGTGAAAAATTAAATTCTTATATTTTTTTACCTGCAAGTGGCGTTATGTGAGTTTAAACTTGTAAATTAGATGGTTATTCAAATTTTCTTTTTTTATTTAACGTATTTTCTTCTTCTATTTCTCTTTTTTCTTCTTCTCTTTTTCTTTTGGTTTTTTGTTCAGAAGAGTTATTTTCTTCTGTTATCCATTTTTTAACAATTTCAATTTCATCTATTAGTTTTAGGCGGCTTTTAACTTTGTTTTTCACTTCTTCGCTAAAGCCTTCATAGCCATTGTCAATTCTATTGAGAGTTTTTATGATATTTTCTTTAAATTTAATGTCATTTTTTTTGTTAATAAGGCTATTTTCGCTTATGCATTTTTTTATTTTTGAGATGTCTAAGTGTAGGAAGCTTAAAGCTATTTTTTCTTTAGATAAGTTAAACTTGATTTTTATATCTTTAATTATATTAAAGCATAGAGCATAAATTTTATTTACATCAAAAGATTTTAGGTTATATAATGCAATGATTTTATCAGATATAATATCATCAATAATGTTTTTATGCGTTTCGTAAGAATTATATTTGTCATTATCTAATATAGATTTTATTTCATTGTTTATTAAGAAAAAAGATTCTTTATCTTGTTTTTCTCTAGCTTTTATTTTATTTTTTTCTATATATTTTTCGTAAGGTTCATGATTTTTTCCAAGAAATTTATGAATGTATGCTAAAAATCGGTCATTGTTTTCAATTCTTTCTTTTTTATTCAATGAGTCTGCTATAAACCAGGCATATTTATTGTTAGAAATTTTCACTAAAAACAAGCATATCCAGTGATCAATTGATGATGCACTTTCTTCAAATGTAAGACCAATTTCAGATTCATCTCTTTTTATGATTAAGCCAAGTAAAAAGCCAGGATTTTTTTCTTTAATTGATATTGTTTGATCAATTTTAATTGAATCTTCACCAAATGAATAACTATACCCTTCTAATACATTAAAAATATCTTTCACGAATTCATTTGTTTTTATAATATTCTCCAGATCAAGACTTGTGAGGTTAGTTGGTTTTTTATTTAATGTAGCGCCTGCAAAATCCAAAAAAACATTTATTTTTTTATTATCGTCTATTTTTTTATTTTCGTTATTGGTATTATTTTTCAGTAAGTCTAAAGTATCAGAAATGTCTGCATTAGTTTTTGGATCAAAGTATTCTGCTAATTTATAACAATTAAATAAAGCTCTTGGTCCACAGGTGTTTCCTGTGTATGGAGGTTGTATTTTTTCAGAGAATTGGCTTTCTACTTTTATTTGAAAGATATAATTTTCTATATTATTATTAGTATCCTTTATAGATAATTTGTGAAAATCTATAATCATTCCCTTATTTAATAAACTTTATGCAATGTTATGAGTTTTTAGCTCAAGGGTATTATTTTTATCAAATTCTGATATAAATTCTAAATATTTTTCATTTAATTTTTCATTGTTTTCTAATAAATTAGTTATCAAATTTGTTTTTATTTCTTCATCAATATTAAGATTAATTATTTTATTGGTTATTTTGTTTATCTTTTCTGGGTTTAAAAGTTTTGTGGTATATTTTGAAATATCTATTTCATCATGCATTTTGCAGTACGGTTCTTCTTCTTTGTTATTGTAATTAGATAAGTAGAAATTTGAAAATTGATTTTTATTTTCGTTGGAATTAATAGAATCAAAAGAAAATTCGTCGTCTATAGAAGATAGATTTTTGAAACCATTATAGTCAGGAGATGTATCTTCGCTTATAAAAAAATTATCATCATTCATTGTGTATGTTTTGCCAGCAAATGCGGTTAGAAATAGTAAGGTAAATATCTTTTTTTTCATAATAACTCCAATATTTATTAAATTAATATTATATAACTTTTTAATTCATTGTCTTTGCGTCAAAAGGCGGCGCCTCTTGAAATCGCTGTCTTTATATAAATTTTATCATAAATAGTCTATTTGTCAAGAAGACATTGTTGATTTGAAAAAGAAAGATAAAAGGATTTTGGGTTTTGATGTATTTATAGGTAGGTATTTTATAGTATTTGTTGTTTAATGGTTGCTTTAAGTGTTTTTTTGCTTATTAAATAAAGTTTTTGGCAATATATTGAAAATAATAAAACTGGGTCTTTTAAAAAATTGGGTCTTTTAATATGTTGATTTATATGAAAATATTATAATTTTATATGAATTTTTATATAAATTATGTGAATTTTATTTCAGAATTATCAAGTTACAAAAGGTTTTTTTCGGTTTTGCGCTATTGCTTGTTGCTTGAGTTATTTTACTTGTTGTAGTATTATATTTATGTAATTTGTCAAAATTGAACTAGTATTAAATATAAGTGTAACTAGATTTTAAAATTTGTTTTAATCTAGGTGTAAATTTAAATAAAATGTAAATTTAAATAAAATTTTAGAGAGGGTTTTATATTATGGAACCGTTGGATAATAAAGGCGAGTTACCTGGTTTAAATGGTACAAATCCAGGCATAAAACCTGTATTGATCGAGACTGAGCTCAAAGAGTCTTTTCTTGATTATGCCATGTCTGTTATTGTTAGCCGTGCTATTCCTGACGTTAGAGATGGGCTAAAACCTGTTCATAGGCGTGTTTTGTACACTATGCATAAGCTTGGTTTTTATCACAATAAGCCGTATCACAAATCTGTACGTGTAGTCGGTGAAGTTTTAGGTAAGTACCACCCACACGGCGATCAGGCTGTTTATGGTACCATGGTTGGAATGGTGCAAGATTTCTCTAAACGCTATCCATTACTTGACGGACAGGGTAACTGGGGTTCTGTAGATGGTGATAATGCTGCAGCTATGCGTTATACAGAAGTTAGAATGATGAAGGTTTCTCAGGAAATTTTGGCTGATTTAGAGAAAGAAACCGTTGATTTCGTGCCAAATTTTGATGAATCTACGGTTGAGCCTGTAATTTTACCAAGTAGATTGCCAAATCTTTTGGTTAACGGTACGGCCGGTATTGCTGTAGGTATGGCAACATCTATACCGCCACATAATTTGGGTGAGGTTATAAATGCATGTCTAAGGTTGTTAGAGAAGCCAGAAGCTTCTGATGAAGAAATTTTTGATTTAATTCCAGCACCGGATTTTCCAACTGGAGGCGTAATTTGTGGTCGCTCTGGAATTATAAAAGGTTATAAGACTGGTCGTGGCAGGGTTGTTGTAAGAGGCGTTGTCGAGACAGAAGAGACAAAAAAGGGCTCAAGATTAATTGTCACAGAGCTGCCTTATCAGGTAAATAAAGCAGAGCTTATAATTAAAATTGCAGATTTAGTAAAAAATAAAATTATTGATGGAATATCAAATATTAGAGATGAATCTGATAAGCAGGGTATGCGCGTAGTAATAGAAATTAAAAAAGGTGAAATTCCCGAAGTTGTTTTAAATCAGCTTTATAAGCATACGCCGTTGCAATCAGCTTTTTCTATTTTAATGCTTGCGTTGTTGGATAATAAGCCATTAGTATTTACATTAAAACAGTTATTACAGCATTTTATTGAGCATAGAAAGCAGGTAGTATATAAGCGTACAGTATATGATTTGACAAAAGCTCAAGAGCGTGAGCATATATTGGCAGGTTTCATAATTGCGTTGCAAAATATAGATGAAGTTATTGTATTGATAAAAAAATCAAAAAATGCAGACGAAGCAATTATTGAATTAAATAGAAGATATTTGTTAACGGCGAAACAGGGAAAAGCAATTCTTGAGATGAGGTTGCAGCGCTTGACAGGTATGGAACAAGATAAAATTTATGCAGATTTAGAAGAAATAAAAAAAGAAATAGCTTTTTTAAGAGCTATATTAGAAGATCAAGAAGTTCTTAAAAAAGAAGTTGTTGCAGAACTTGAAGAAGTAAAGAAAAATTATTCTGATGCTCGTAGGTCAAAAATATCTGGTCCTGTTGATGTTCTTACAGAAGCTGATCTTATACCGGATGAAGATGTTGTTGTTACAATAACATGTAAGGGTTATATAAAGAGGGTTGATCTCTCTACTTATGACGTTCAGCACAGAGGTGGTAAGGGCAAGATGGGGATGGCTTCGTTAGAAGAAAAAGATGATTTTGTGCAAGATTTGTTTGTTGCAAAAAATCATGATTCTTTATTATTCTTTACTAATTTAGGTCGAGTATATGGCATGAGTGTATTTGAAGTTCCTGAAGGATCAAGAACATCAAAAGGTCGAGCAGTTGTTAATATTTTGCCTTTAGCTCAAGATGAAAAAGTTGTAAAACTTTTATGCACAAGAGGTATGGAAGGCAAGTTTATTATGATGATAACCAAGGATGGTATTGTTAAAAGAACTGATGCTGAAAGTTTCTCAAAGATACGTGTTTCTGGTATTAGAGGAATAACTCTAAGAGAGGGTGACGAATTGGCATTTTGTAACATGAGTTCTGGAAATGGTTCTGTTGTTATTGCAACTGCAAAAGGACAAGGAATAAGATTTTCAGAAGAAGAAGTTCGTGTTATGGGTCGTCAGGCTTCTGGTGTTATTGGTATTAGATGTAGAGAAGGTGATTATGTTGTCGGTATGGAAATTATTCCAGGCCAAGATGGTGAAATATTATTTGCTACAGAAAACGGTTATGGAAAACAAGTTACAGTGGAAGACTTTAGATTGGCTCATAGAGGTGGTGTTGGTGTAAGAACTATCCCTACAGATAAGAGAAATGGTCTTGTTATTGGTCTGGCTATAATTTATGAAGATTCAAATATTTTGCTTATTGATGGTGGCGGAAAGATTATTAGGCTTTCTCCAAAAGAAATAAGAACAATGGGTCGTCAGGCAAAAGGCGTTAGATTAATTAGACTTGAAGAAGGTCAGAAGTTAGCTACGGTTGTTGCTTTTAGAGAAGATGATAAAGTTGAGGGTCAAGATGATCCTGAAGCTGGTGGCGAAGTTGATCCAAAAAAAGAAATTCAGGCTAAAATTAAAGCAGCTGCTAGAGAAATAAAGCAAGCGTCTCTTAATGGCGATAGTCAAGACTTAGAGAGTATAGATTCTGTAAATCTTGATGGTGAATTTGCTTTAGAAGATCAAGCTGTTGACGGTTTTGATGCGAGTGAAGATGATCAGATTTTAGATTCTTCTAGTCAAGATCAAGACATTTTTAACCAGTTTTAGTATTTAATTTAGTAATTATATTATTTGATAATAAAGTAAAAACCCTGAATTTTAATAAAATAAAGTTCGGGGTTTTTGCTTTATTAATAGTGTTTTTTCGTGTATTATATTTGATTATGAATAAAATTATGAATAAAGATTTAATATTATTACACTTATCTCTTATAGATGGCGTTGGGCCTGTTACGATACAAAATTTTTTGCGCAATAATTTGTTATACAAAGATTTGTATAATGATGGGATTCCGCAAGATTTGTCATCTCAAGATAATTTTTTGCAAAGCACGCACTCGCGTAATATGCCAGAAAATTTTGAATTGCAAGATTTATATTCGTTAGATAGACAAGATTTTGTAAATATGTTTGGGTTATCTCAAGCTATTGCAGGTAAAATTTATTTTGGATTAAAAGACATTGGTGTTCTAGAAAAAGAAGTTGGCTTAATGGCTAAAAACAATGTTAATTTTGTTACTATCGAAAGTACAAATTACCCAGAAATGCTCAGAGAGATTTATGCGCCTCCGACAGTTTTGTATATAAAAAGTGCTGGTTTAAATATCGCAAGTTCAGGCAAAATTGTGGGGACGGTTAATGATAAAAATAGATCTTGGGAAGATATTTTAAATTATAATAAAAAAATAGCATTTGTAGGTTCAAGAAAAGCTAATAGTTATGGCGAAAAAATAGTAGATGAAATAGTTCCTGTAATGGTAGAAAATGATTGGGTTGTTGTAAGTGGAGGGGCTATAGGTGCAGATAGTATGGCGCATGCAAAAACTGTTTCTTGTGGCGGGCTTACTATAGCAATTATAGGTTCTGGGTTGTCAAATCCATATCCAAGTTCTAATGAAAAATTATTCGAAGATATTTTATCTAGCGGCGGGCTTATTTTAAGTCCATTTGGTATGCAAACAGTTGCTCGTCCTGGTAATTTTCCTGCGCGCAATAGGGTAATAGCAGGATTAAGTTTAGGTTGTGTTGTTGTGCAGGCCGCAAAAAAAAGTGGTGCAAGTATTACAGCTCAACTTGCTTTGGATAATGGGCGAGAGGTGTTTGCCGTGCCGGGTTTATTTTATGATGAACTTAGTATCGGGTGTCATGCATTAATACAGCAAGGGGCAAAGATTATTTCCGATGCTTATGATATACTAGTAGAATTTCCTGGACTTATAGAAGCAAAAGCCTTTGGGCAAGATTTGTCTAAAGATTCTAAAAGACAAATCTCGCAAAATCAAGTTTCCCATAGGCAGGTTATACAAGGACAGATATCTAAAAAACAGGATTTAAAAGTGAATTTTGCAGGTGAAAATAACTTGCAACAAGCTCAAGAATATGGCGTAAAAACTGCAAATATAATAGAAAGCTTGAAAGTTAAATCACAAAATAGCCAAAATCATAAGAGTGATAATTTGACTGTTGAAAAAAGTGTTAGTAAATATAAAAATGATAGTATAGAATTTGAAATAATGAGAATTTGTACAAGGGCATGTTCTTTGGATGAAATCGCCGTTGCGACAAATAAAAGTATGAGTGATCTGCATGAAGTTTTATTTGATATGCAAATTAGTGGAGATATTAAACAAAATTATGCAGGCATGTTTGAAATTATTTAAACTTTATACATGTGAATTTTGTAAAAAAAGGGTTAGTGAAAAGGGGTAAGAGTATGGAAGCAAAAGTTTTTTTATTAAGTAAAAAAATAAGAAATAAAATTTTGTTTTTTGATATTTTAATTTTTTTGTTGTTACTGTGTTTTGCGGTATTTATATATGTTTTTTTCGATAAAATAAGAAGCTTTTTTGTTTTTATACCAGTTTTATTGTTTATTATTTATAAAAGTTTTTTATTTTCAAAACGGGGGCAAGCTTTAATTATTTGTAAAAGAAGAATTTATAGCTGGCGCTCAGGATGGGTAGCCGATAAAGAGATAAAAGATGTGTATTTGGGCCATGATGGCAAAAATAAATGCATTTTTTTTAATCTTAATTTTGGCTGGTATGCCCCCACAGTTTATTCTGACTGGACTTTGTACTCTTTGCCGTCTACTTTAATAGTTTTATGCGAAGATGACTGTGTTGAGCCTATAGAATCTATTTTTGAAGCTATTAAGGCGGCTATTAAGTCTGTATGATTTGTCTAATTTTGGTTTATTTCAAATATTTAACTGGTAAGTTAAACTAGAGTATTTTATTTGATTTTTTCTTGAAAAACGTATATTATCTTATAGTAAACAAATTTTTAAGAGCTGTGTTTTTACTTGCAGAGTAGAGTTTAGATTTGTGTTTGCGTTAAATTTTCATTCTGTCAATTAAATTGTTGTAATTATTGTAATTATACGATAATTAATTATAATAAAAGTAATTGTAGCTTGAAAGTTGAGATTTTGAATTATAGTGTTTGAATATATGTTGTATAAAAGTTAGTAACTAAAATTAGATAGGCTTGGAGTTGTCATGCCAGTACCAAAACGAAAAAGATCTAGAGCGAGAAGAGATTCGAGATTTGCAAATAAAGGTGTAGAAGTAAAAGCTATTACAGAATGTAGCAATTGTAAGACTCCTCTTTCCACACATAGCGCATGTAAGAATTGTGGTTTTTACAAGGGCAAAAAAATAATGGAAACAAAAATTGATCGCGCAATTAAGCGTGGAAATGAGAGACAATCAAAAGTGGCAAAAGCTCAGCAAAGAGAAAAGTCTATGAGCGCAGCTCAAGCTAGCGAACAAAGTGAATCAAAAGAATAATAAATAGCAGTAATTTGCTTTTAAAAATTTATGCAGCTCTAAACATGGGGCTGCATTTTTTTTGGTGTCTGGCCGTATTTAGCTTTTGATGGGAATATTTGAAAATTTTGAATAGTTTTTATAAATAAACTTATAGAAAGAAAAGATGGTTTGGAATATAATGTATTGTGAATCTTGATAGATTGTTTGCATTAATTAAAAAAGTTAAGAAAGGGTTGTGAATAAAGCTGAAAATTTTTATTAATATTATAGTAATATATGGTATTAGTAGTTTTTGTTAGTAAGAGTTGCGTATTTTTAATAAACAAAATATTTTAAGGAGAAACGTATGATTTTAAAAGATATGTATTTGGCGTTAAAAGAACTTTTTACTCAGTTATATTATGAAGCTTTTGTAAAAGATGAGCGAAGTGCAGGATTTTTGAAAAATACCGCAACGGTACTAATTGTTTGTGGTTTATTGTTTGGATCATTTTATGGATTTAAATTTTATATTTTCAGTAAAGAATCGTCTGCGCATAAAGCTTTGAATGAGTGCGTTATAGAGTTTTCAAAAGTAAGAAATGGTGCTGGTTCATGGAAAGATGTTGAAGTCGCATTTGATGCAGGATATAAAAATAATTCTGGATCAAAATTGGCTCCATTTTTCTTGGTTTTTAAATCAGATGCGCTTTTTGAGCAGGGGAAAACTAAAGAAGCTATTGAAGCTTTAGGGAAAGCATTAAAAGTTATGTCAGAAAAAGATGATTTTTATGGCGCATATAAAGCAAAAGTTGCATTAATGCAACTTGATAGTGCAGATGAGAGTGTAAAAAAAGAAGGTTTGGATTCTCTTGAGAAATTGGCAGATACAAATAATTCTGGTCAAGTAGTTGCTTTATATTATTTAGGTTTATATTCTTTTGATAAAAATGATACTGTAAATGCAAAAAAATATTGGCAAAAGTTAGTTCAATTAGATGAAGAAGCTCGCAAAAAAGATGACAGTGGAATTATGTCAAAAGTTACAAAATATGTAGGTGTGGCTAGAGAAAAATTAGAGCAGCTTAGTTAGTTTGTTTGGTTTGCTATAAGAATAATATTGTTTTTAAAGTTATAGTTGAGAGTTTATTTGAAAAGTTTCGTTCCTCCGTTCGCCCTGAGCCTGTCGAAGGGATTGAGAAACCTACAGGAAAAACTATTCATAAAAGCATTTTTCTTAGTTGAGTATTTTTAAAAAATTAAAAATTTTTTATTTAAGATAGGCAGAAATTTTCAGCAAAGTTTTGTATGATTTACAACCCTTCGACAAGCTCAGGGCGAACGGGGGATTGGTATTTCTTGCGATGGTAGATATTTAGGTTGTATCTTTAAGATTTTAAATTGCAGGAAGTTATTTATGGAAAATAAAAATGTGCGTACAAGATTTGCGCCAAGTCCAACAGGTTATTTGCATGTTGGGGGTTTGCGTACAGCATTATATAGTTATTTGTTAGCAAAAAAATATAACGGTTCATTTTTATTGCGTATAGAAGATACTGATCAGACTCGTGAAGTTAAGGGTGCAGTAGAGAATATAATAAATACTTTATCTTGGGCTGGTCTTAATTATGATGAGGGGCCTGGAAAGTCTGGTATTTGTGAAAGTTATATTCAGTCAGAACGATTGCCAATTTATAAAAAACATGCACAACAATTGATTGAGCAGGGTGATGCATATTATTGCTTTTGCACTCAAGAGAGACTTGATAAAATAAGAGAATCGAATGAGCATGAGCATGCAAATTTAAGTGCAGGGCATGCTGGTTCTGGAAATTTTAGCGGGGCTGGTTATGACAGGCATTGTCGTGATTTATCAAAAGAAGAAGTTAATAAAAATTTAGAAAGTGGCAAGAGTTTTGTAATTCGTATGAAAGTACCGTTAGAAGGTCAAGTTACAATTAATGATTTAATACGTGGTCAGGTTATTATAGATTATAAAGTAGTTGATGATCAAGTTATTATAAAATCTGATGGTTTTCCGACATATCATTTGGCTGCTGTGGTGGATGATCATCAAATGAAAATATCTCATGTTATAAGAGGCGAAGAATGGTTGCCAAGTACTCCAAAGCATTTGCTTTTGTATAAATATTTTGGTTGGGATGCTCCAGAATTTGCGCATTTACCTTTATTATTAAATCCTGATCGTAGCAAGTTAAGCAAGAGACAGGGTGATGTTGCGGCAGAAGATTATAGAGCAAAGGGATATTTGCCAGAGGCTTTAATAAATTTTCTTGCATTATGCGGCTGGAATCCTGGTGATGGTGATGAGCGGGAAGTTTTTAGTATACAGCAGCTTATAGATGAATTTTCTATTGAGCGGGTTGGTAGTTCTGGTGCGATTTTTAATTTAGAAAAATTGCAATGGTTAAATGGTGTTTATATTCGTGAAAAGAGTTCACAAGATATAAAAAAATATATAGAAAATACTTTGGGATTTGATTTTAAGACCAATTTTGCAAAATTTGATGACACAAAGATTTTAAAATTAATAGATTTATATAAAGATCGCGTGAAAACTTTGCAAGAGCTTTTGGATAGTTTGAAATTATTTTGTTTTGGTCCAAATAATATTTATAATCAAGAGGCTATAGATAAGTGGGTAACAAGTAATACAAAAAATCATGTGTTGTCGTTAATAGAAGTTTTTAAAAAAGAAGAAAATTTCACTCATGACAACTTGGCAAGTGTTATAAAAACGTTGGCGAAAGATCTTGGAATAAAATTGGTTGATTTGGCTCAACCAATTAGAATATCATTAATAGGTACAAGTGCATCGCCTGGAGTTTTTGAATTATTAGAGCTTTTGGGAAAAACAGAAAGCATAAATAGATTAAATAATTTTATTGAAATTATTTAGTAATTGGTCATTCGCAGATGTTTTTGTAGTTGCAAGTGCCCTTGGTTTTGTGCTGTGGGGGCGGGCTACACTTTCTTATGGGGTGAGTTTTGTGATTAATTAACCCCTGCTAGACGTGTCCTCAAAAGCTCCAAAAGAGCGTAGGGGGAAATAAGTTGGTTTTGAATTTTTTAAAAAAAAGAGTAGTAATAAAGGGGTTGATATGAAAATAGCAATGTTATTTCCAGGATATGGTAGTCAGTTTGTGGGTATGGGAAAGTCATTGTATGACGAATCGCGTATTATGCAAGAACACTTTGAACAAGCATCAACTTGTTTGGATATGAATTTTGTTAAATTGTGTTTTGCATCTTCAGAGCTTGATATTGCAAAAATGAGTGTAGCTTTTCCTGCTATATATCTTATGAGTTCATCTATTTACAGCATTTTGAGAGAAGATGAGGGAATAGTTCCTGACGTAGTAGTTGGATATAATATTGGAGAATTTTCTGCCATTTATGCAAGTGGTGGCATAAGCTTTGTTGACGGTCTTTATGTGGTAAGTAAGTATGCATCTTTTTATGGGGAGCTACTTTCGGGCCTTAATGTATCTTTGATAAAAGTTTCAGGCTTATCATCTGGTATTTTAAAAGAAATTTGTGAGCAATATAGTACAAACGATGCTTTTGCTTCGATAGCAATTTATTTAAACGAGCAAGAAAATATTGTCTCTGGATATTGCGCTGTTGTTGAGCAAGTTGAGGCAGCCGTTAAAGAGCGTGCTGGTAAAGTAGAAAATTTGGGCGTTGAATTTGGTTTGCATAATTCAATTATGAAGCCGGTTGCAGATTCTGTTAAACAGTATTTAGAAAAAGTGGATTTTAAAGATACGGACATTAAATTTTTGAGTTCAACTGAACTTGATGTTACAAAGTCTGGACAATCATTAAAAGCTGCTATTTTGGAATATATAACTTCGCCGTTAAAATGGCGTCAAACATTAGATGCTTTGGATTTTTATGATATGATTATTGAAGTTGGCCCCGGTACAACTTTGAGTAAAAGTATAAAAGAATTGTATCCAGAAAAGCATTTTATTTCTATTAATAGCCAAAAAGATATAGATGAAGTGCTTAAAATTGTAGCTGGTGAAGAAAGAGAAATATAAAATTAAAATTATTTAAAATAATAGCTGGAGATTCAAGTGGCAGAATTTGATAAGCAAGATATACAAAATAAAATAGTTGATATAGTTGCAAAAAAAGTTAGCGTAGACAAAGATGCTGTTCTCAAGAGTAAGTCTTTTGAAGAGTTGGGTGCAGATTCTCTTGATATGGTCGAAATTGTTATGAAACTCGAAGAGCAGTTTGAGATTGAAATTAACGACGAAGATGCCGAGAAGCTTACGAGTTTGGACCAGGTAGTCGAGTATATTTATAACTTGCGAAATAAGTAAATTTGGCTTTAAAAAGAGAGAGTGTGCGATTATAATTTTAGTTGCATGCTCTCTCTTTTTTCAAATCTTAAATTAAATCTTGAGACAAATATTCTGTTATATTTTTCGCATCACTAGAAAAATTAACCCCGACAAGTTTTATTTTTTTATCTTTTGCCTGATACGCTTCATAATATTTCATGTCAAGAATTTGCTTAATAGCCTTTTTGGCCGATCCATTTAATTTAAACTCAAATAAATACAGTACATTATTTGTTTGAACCAACAAGTCTATGCGACCAATATTTGTAGCTCTTTCAACTTCAGGTTTTAGGTTAACTAATTGCAAAAGCAAGAAGAAAATTGTTTGGTAATATTTCTCATTATCTATAGCAATCGTATACGGTATTGTTAAGTAAAATTTTTTAATTTTATCAATAAAAGTATCTAGGTCGCCAGCATCTAATGCAATTCGCAAGTCTATTAATTCAGTATTAATTGTCGACGTGCTATGCGCAGTCATCACGGTCAAAACACATTTTAATAACGAATCTTTTACTTCATAGTTTGGCATTTCAAGCGAGTATCGCTGGTATAAAGGATCATAATCTCTTATTGTTGCATAACCGGTCTGAAAAAGAAGTGTTGCAAGTGGTATATTTTCGATGTCAAATGTCATTAGTTCGTTCATATCAGCTTTTAAATTTGAAAATAATTCTATTGGATATTTTTTTTGTTTTAAAACTTTAATCAAAAATGTTGGAGTTCCTGATTCAAACCAATAATTTCTAAAATCTTCTTTATGTAAAAAATTAATTACTGAAAATGGCACATGAAGTCTTGCTAGCTCTTTTCCATCCTCTTCTTGAAGTTCACTACAAAAGGAATATCCATTATACCAGGCATGAAGCATATTTTTTACCCCTTCAATGCCTATTTTTGAAAAAACTTTCTTATCATCTACAATTTTTTGTAAATGCTCTTGAAAGTAAAAGTTAATTTCTTCTTTTGTATAGCCAACAAGATGCGCAAATTTAGAATCCATGGAAATATTATCTAATTGATTCATGCCAGAAAAAATACTTGTCTTAGAAAAACGAGTAATCCCAGTAATAAAAACAAATCGCAAATGCAGATTAAGACCTTTAATGTAGGTATAAAATTTTTTCAATACGTTCTGAAGCTCTTTAGCTTTTTGCAAGTCTTGTATATTATCTATTACCGGACTATCGTATTCGTCAATAATTATGACAACTTTTTGCCCAAATTTTTCTTTTAATAAAATAACAATATCTTCTAGCATTTCTCCTGGAGTGGTTTGGAGAATTTCACCCAATTTATGCGATTTCGCAATTTTGTTAAGATTGCGCATTAAACTATTTTTCAAATCCTCAGGAGTATCTGAGGACGTCATTGACAAATCTAAATAAATTACAGGGTGAACTGGCCAGCAGTAGTCTGTATTTTCATCAATCCATAATCCCTTAAAAAGATCGCGATTGCCAGAAAAAAGTTCTTTAAGCGTAGAGCATAAGAGTGATTTTCCAAATCGGCGAGGGCGTGAAAAAAATATATAATTTCCATGAATTAATTCATAAATATATTTTGTTTTGTCGACATAAACACAGTTCTCTTTTATAAGCATTGAAAAGTCCTGTATACCTATTGGAAGCTTCTTCATAAAATCATCCTTATAGCAAAAAGTGAATAATTCACAAGTAACTCAGGTTTTTTGTTTTAAGTCACAAAATTTTAAAACCAAAATCCATTTAATTAAATTATTTATGTCAAGATTAACAATATATAGACTTATATACAACTTTTTTGCTCAACATTTAAAACAACCTAAAACAAGCTAATAAGAGAGGGTGTGCGATTAAAATTAATCACACACCCTCTCTTTGTTTTTTACGCTAATATATTAATATTTAATCTTTTTGTTAAAGTTAGCTTGATATAATTTTTTATATCTTTCGTTTTAATTTCTAATTTGTTTTTTTAATTATAAGCTAAGCCAGCTTTGAGCCACAATGACCATTGGTATAAAGTATTTTTGTCTGGGTATGAAACTCTAGGATTAATACTTTCAAACTCTATTTGCGAACCGGCACCAAGATAAGGGCTAAAGCTACGATTTTCTTTTTCCCATTTATGATTCAAGTGTGTATAAAATTTATGTGTTAGAACTTTTGGATTTGCAGCAGAGCATATATCTAAGTTTGAGGTGCATAAAAATACTGGAGAATCAGTGTCTGCAACTTCTGTTTGTTGATCAAATGGATTGCCATAAATTGTTGCATTGCTTTGTGTTATATTTGCGTTTAGACCACCTACATCTTGTATGCCTTTTAAAGCATAAGTATTATCTGGGATTTTATCTATTAAAGTAATTTCTTCATGACTTCTTAGCCAGCCGTTATAACCAAAATCAAATTCCCAGTTTTTGTTATAATATGCTGCCATTAAATTTAAATCCATTTGGAAGTTTGCTTTAACGTTACATTTTAAAGTTGTAACGTTTATTGCAGGGACAAGTTGTAGGTAGTTGCCATCTTGGTCAAATTCTTTAAGTAGCATATATCTGCTTAAAAATTTGTTGCATTTAAAATCAAATGATCTGTGTTGACATGTATGTATCAAGTTTCCAAAGTTTGCGTCAAAATGAAGATTTATTCTTTGATCATTATCTTTTGCCCAAAGTTCAACTTCTCCGGTAAATCCTATGCCAAATTCCCAGTGATGACCGTTACCTGCAATAGGTTCAAAAATATATTTATTTTCAGGTCTAGTTCCTGTTGGAGCTGTTAATTGGGCATTTACGCCAACATATCCACTATCTCTGTTTAAGAATATCCAGCCGAGTAAAAATGTTATGTCTGCAAGTTTTGTTGTTTTTAGTTGGCAGCAAGAAAATTTTCCATATTTTATTCCCTCTATAACATCGCCGAAACTTACATTCCCCTCGAGGGCTTTTGATATGCTATTGACTGGTGCTGTAATAGCGCCTTCTGCCATATATCCAGCAGGAAAAGGGGTGCTTGAACCAGAGTCGTTTGTGTTGTTGCACATTTGCATTTGCCATCTTGTATTTACGAGTGGCGAATAAACTTGGAAGTATACGCCTTTTTTAAATTCTAGCATTAGGTTAAAATCTGTTATGAAACTTTTTATTTGAGGTTTAAATGCTATTGAGCCTTGAAATTCTGGTGATAATCCAAAATAGTCGGCTAAAATATTATTGCTTGCTCGTCCATTTACCATGCTACCTGTAAAATTTAATACATCTGAGCTGAAAAAATATTCGGCAATATGATAAGGTTTGAAAGATTGGTTATATTCTGGAGTTACTGTTAGTGAGCCAACAAAGTTTTTCTTTTCATCAAACCTGTGTCTAAAATTGTGATTTCCTACTGCACGTCTGGCTGTATTTGTATTTTGCGATCTTGGTTGGAAAAAAGTTTTTCCCCAATAGCTAAATACGCTATCTTGTGCATCGCAGGTATTACATTGGCATCCATCAAAATAGTTAGAGCAACTTGTATTGCAATTTTTTGAGTTGCAAGAATTGATAGAGCAAGTTGCTGCATTTGTATAAAAATTTTGTAAGATTATTAAAAGAAAAAAAACATATAAAAAATTTTTTATTTTAAAATTTATATTTATATGTTTTAAAATAATATTTATTTTGCTCATGGCGTACTCCCTTTTTGTGAAATTTAATTTACGATAACAAGTTACAAATAAATATTACTTTCTTATTTTATTTAAAAACAAGATTTTTTATTAAATAAGCACAGGCCCGGGTTATTTCCAGGCCTGTGTGTAATAAAAATAAATTATTTTTTATAATTTAAGAAAGGTAAACCACTAGTTTGACTAGTGAGACTATCAAGGCTTGGCCGTAGTATTAGATAAAAGAAGATTTTTGCATTATATTCATTATCAGCTTGACGGTTGATAAAGGAATAAAAAT
>Ga0209417_1002498_pt1 | contig 27897 bp, 22 predicted proteins | sample RifGroF2_FD_184002 | JGI IMG/M metagenome (GOLD analysis project Ga0209417, IMG submission 184002) | Groundwater microbial communities from Rifle, Colorado, USA - Groundwater F2 (SPAdes) (version 2) | ecosystem: Environmental > Aquatic > Deep subsurface > Groundwater | place: Rifle, Colorado... | reverse complement strand
GAAGAAGAAGGCGAAGAAGAAGGCGAGGAGGGCGAAGAAGAAGGCGAGGAGGGCGAAGAAGAAGGCGAGGAGGGCGAAGAAGAAGGCGAGGAGGGCGAAGAAGAAGGCGAGGAGGGTGAAGAAGAAGGTGAGGAGGGTGAAGAAGAGGGCGAGGAGGATGAAGAAGAGGGCGAGGAGGGTGAAGAAGGTGATGACGAAGAAGGCGACTTGATTGATGAAATTATGTTGCTCGAGTAATGCGATTGCATACATATGTATGTAATGTTTTTTTTAGAGTATTTTATACAAAAGAAGTCTAGTGCCAAAAGCCGTTATGATTTTTGTTACTAATTAATTTGGTACGTTTCTTCATTGGTTCGGTGACTATAAATTACTAGGCTCAAAAATTTGGCAGATATTACTTATAACAATAACTGACCGATAGTTTCATATGATAAGAGCTCTGTGCTTAATAAGACTTCTGTTCATGTGCAAAAAAAACACCATCGGGGACTCTTTCGAGTTATGGGCAAATAGCTTTACCCACATACTTTCTGTCTGGGGATCCGGGCGAGGTAAACAGCCAGTTAGTCATCTTAGCCTCAATTGAAGCATACTTCTTCTCGGATGGAGCGTCCGGCGACGCGAACCACCAGCGAATCATTTCGATTTGCCTACAATGCATCGCATCATCGATTGCATTAGCCGTGTACTTTTTCTCAGATGGGGCGTCCGACGATGCGAACCACCAGCGAACCACCTTGACATGACCATTCCTCGATGCCCTGTCAATCGCATCAGCCGTGTATTTTTTCTCTGACGGGGCGTCCGGCGAAGTAAACCACCAGCGAACCATCTTGACATGCCCATTTGCCGACGCACCATCGATCGCATCAGCTGTGTACTCTTTCTTCGACGGGGCGTCTGGCGACGTAAACCACCAACAAACCATCTTGACGTGTCCATTTGCCGATGCCTTATTGATTGCACTAGTCGTGTACTTCTTTTCTGACGGGGCATCTGGCGAAATAAACCACCAACAAACCATCTCGTCATGACCATTTGCTGATGCCCAGTCGATCGCATCTGATGTGTACTGTCTCTCTGACGGCGCATTTGGCGATGTGAACAACCAACGAACCATCTCGATATGCCCACTTGCCGATGCATCATCGATCGCATTAGTAGCGTACTTAGGGTTCAGCAGGTCTGGATATTTCGACGCCAACTGTTCCAACTTACGTGGATTTTGAACAGTCGCATATATTACCTCGTATAGTCTCTGTTTACTAGTTTCATTAGTGGCTACTAGCTCCATCGGCAAATCATCAGTAAGCTCTATTCTGTTACCTAGTATGATTTTGTCGGCTTGGTATACGCCATCTGCGAGTTTTATCGGCTTCGTGTTTTCCGGGAGAATCACTTCTCTTACATAGTCCCCCAGAATTATGGATTTGAACAAATGTTTGCTATCAGTGAAACGCAACTCATCTAGTACGTACGGATGATTTTCTCCGTTATTGAACGTTTTGTAATACTTCATCGATGTTTCCATTAGTTTAATAACGATAAATTACGGGATTCAAATTTGGTAGATATTGCTTATGGTAATAGATGACCAACTCTATCAACAAACCATCGGTAAACTCCATTTTGTCACCTAGTATAATTCCGGTTCTCTTCAAATTCGTGGTTCACGAATTTGATCTTACCGGCTCGGCGCTTACCACCGTTCCTACTTTTATTAGCTTCGCATATATCCGTGCATGTGCGAATATATGCGGACTGTATACAATTGCAAGTAGCAATGGTGATCGATGCTCAGCACACAGTCAATGGTGCCGCTGAATGGGTATGTAGCTATTCTATTATGGATACAATATTAAGTAACACGATATTCGCGTCATTAATGCTAACAGTTATCGTCGTGATCATATTGCTGGGATGTTACTACAACACATCGGTGTCAGCCGGCGGCATCAAGAAGCAGGTGCGCACGGTGTTTTATCTATTCTTGGGTGTGCTCGTCGCCATGTATGTCCACCACTACGCCCTGGGACGATCGTTCAAAAACGAGCAGGATAAAAGCGACGCAAAAAACACATTTAAGCAGATAATAAACCCGGCGCTCAATATTGGCACAGTGCACGCGGTGGTGCCGAATATATCGGACACAAACTTTGAGATATCGCAGCGGCGCACCACCGTGGGTAACTCTACAAATATAACTAGCGGCATTTCGCCGGCAATTGCCGGCAGCGGCATTTCATTGGCAATCACCGGCGCCGGCGGTATTTCGCCGGCAATCACCGGCGGCGGCGACATTCGCCGTACCATAGTGGGGCAGCCAAACGTGTGCTGGATGGGCGACACATGCGCGATGCGCGGTGCGGGCACGTCCGCGCCCGTTGGCGTGGGTGCATCCGCGCCCGCTGTGGACGATCTAAAACTCGACGAGATAGATTTCGGCAAATCGCTGGTTTAATAAGCAGCCACGTTTTTTATGCGGCGGCTGGTATAATAGCCACCCTCGCCGACTTCGTCGTCGCCGCAAATGAGCTACCGGAAGTTTTTAACAACAGAAGACCTCAACCACGGTACCATACCGTACCGGGAGCTGCTCCGAAAATACGAGACAACTGAATTTCCGGATAGCGGCAATGATAGATACTCGTACGAGCTGTACGCGCGAAGCGAACTGAAAAAGAAGGACTTTGACGCGCCCTTTACCCAGGCGGATATACCCAACCGGGACCCCGGGTACTCGAGGTCGAAGCTTAACGAGCGCTACTATGGGTCGCGCGGCAGCAACAACGACCCCCGGCACCAGGAGATATTCTTAGGCTTCATGGGGCCGGATAATATTACGTCGGACGGCCAGATGCGGCTGTCGCAATTCCAGCGACAAACGGCCGCGCGCGCGAATCGGTACCAGGCGACCATGGGGCAGAATGCCGACCGGCAGGAGGCCGACCGGCCGTGGTCCGGCCAGTCGATAAGCTACGACAAGAAAAAGATGCTCGACCGCGTGAGGCGAAATTCGCGCATGTTCGATACGTCAAAAAATGGCCAGATTCGCGCCGATACGCGCATACTCGACCCCAAGCTGACGTCGATACGGCTCAACGAGACGATAAGGCACGGCGGCGAATCCATGAGCGACCTTCCGTACCGCGACCTCGGGGCGCTGCAGGGTGAGTCGACACCCAAGCGATTTGATACCGGAATTGGTAGCGATACAGCGGCCTGGCGGCATGTTGGATACGATGCCAGTTTTGCCAACGGCTACAGAGGGGCGCCCGCCAAGCGCGCCCTGCCCGACATGCGGGGCATCGATACGGCGCCGTGGAAGCACGTGAACCAGGATACATTATTTGCGCTGCAGTACAACGGCATGTTGCCGGGCAACCGCGTCGGCGACATGAACGCGACGGCGGCGCACGCCGCCTGGCACCACGCCGTGACCGACAGCAGTTTCGGCGTCGGCTATAACCAGCAGACGCGCGCCGGGATCGTCCAGGCGCTCGACGCCCGGCACGCGGCCCCGTGGAATAAAATGGTCCCCGATTCCAACATGCCCGTGCACTTTTACGGCGCGCCACCGACCAAGGGAAGAACGGCGGCCGAGTCCGGCAAAGACGCGCGCAGCGGCATGCAGCAGATGGACACCACGCTGGACCCCGGCACGGTGAACAAGTCGGCGAACCGCCAAATACTGGCCGCGACGATGGCGCTCGCGGTGAAGACGGGCAAGGCCGCGAAGTCGACCGAGGCCAGCGGCGAATTCGCCGACGCCAATACCGTGTCGAAGGTGGGCGCGCCGCTGCTCAACGCCCGGCGATACACGGCCGACCTCATCGAGGCCGACGCAGAATTCGACGACGCTACCGGCGGGAAGATGGCGGGGCGGGGCTTCGTGGACCGCGGCCCCGGAGTGACGACCGGCGGCGGCCAGGCGAGGAGCACCCGGGGCGACGGCGACTACACGCCGTCCATCGAGTCGGCCGTGACGATGGCCCGTGGCGTCAAGCAGTGGTCGGAAGACCCCGGCCGACCGCTGAGGGCTGTCACGCAAACGCATATAATCGATATCGAGAAAGAGCAGAGCCGTGGGGCGCCGGGCGCTACGCCGGTGCTCATGACGAAGCACGGTTCCGCGTCGGCGAAGGTGGGATCCATGATGATCGGCAGCCCTACTGAGGGGCTCACCGTCCGCAACTACACGAACTACGCGCCCAGAAAGCCGTTCGATCCGGTTACCGGGCAGGTCGGCGGCGTGGAGCAGCGCGTTTTCAAGACCGAGACGGATTCGCGGAACCCCGGGATGTTCGACGAGCGCGGCCACAAGCGGCGGGGTGGAGCGGCCGAAATCCCCACCATCGTCGACGACCCCGACTCGCTGTTTGGCAGCGAGAGGCAGGTATCCATGGGTGCCGGGTCCGGCACCGGCGAGATCGGCAAGCACGTGCGTGCCACGTCGTATGAAAATGGCGGGACCCTCATGGAAGGGCCGGGAGAGTGGGACGAGTACTGAAAGCGGGGATGTAAAAAACATTGGATTTTATAATTATCATTTTCGAGGCCGGCGCATTTTATCTCGCTTGTTATAACTTGCGCTCGAGCGGATGTCCACGAAAAAAGCCAAAGTTACAGCCAAAGCCGCCGCGGCGGGCGCGAAGAAACCCCGCGGCCCGACCAAGAGTGAGCTGTTCAAGGAGATCGGGGAAATGGTAAGCATCCCCAAAAGTAAGGTCGATGAGGTGTTCGACGCGCTCGGAACGGTAATCGGCAAGTACCTCCGGGCGGAGCCGCACAGCCTGACGGTTGCCGGCCTGATGAAAATTACCCGCGTCGACAAGCCGGCGCTGGGGGCGCGACAGGTGCGCAACCCCAAGACCGGCGAAATGATGATGGCCAAGCCCAAGCCGGCGTCTAAGGCGGTGCGACTGAGAGCCCTTAAGCAGCTCAAAGATCTGGCGCTTTAGCTGCGTGTGAAGCGTCATGCGAGTACACCTTCTTTTTTTCACTCTGCGTGCGGAACATGCTGCGCGCAATTGTATATAAAGTGCGCGCAGCATCTATGCGCGCGTATATATACGCACCGCGTACAAAGCAAGCATGGATAACGCGGTTTTTCGGAAATGCAGTGTACGAGGGGGCGACCCCCACGAGGTTCCGCTGCTCACGCCCGGCAACCTCCAGCGGCCGGAGTCGAAAGAGATACCGATGGACTACATCCGGAAGTGGATAACCACGCGGATGCCGGAAATGGGGACAACAAAGCCGAGCTCGATGGGTAACCGAATTTTGGTAATCCAGTCGAAAACTGGCACCGGGAAGTCGCTGACGATACCCGTGTATCTGTTTCGGGATATATATCGCGGGCGCTCGGCGCAGACGGGGTCGCGGTACACCGGCCCCAGCATCGTGTGCACACAGCCCCGCGTGCTTACGGCGATCGACATCGCGCGACGGGTCGCCACGAAATTCAGCGACCTGGAGATGGGCAAGACCGTGGGGTACCAGACGGGGCCGATGAACAACAAGCCGGTGTCGGGGCTCATCTACGCGACGATGGGTGTTCTCGCGACGCAGCTCATGATATTCGACGATACCGACATCATGGAGATGTACGGCATCATCATCATCGACGAGGCGCACGAGCGGTCGCTGGACGGCGACCTGCTCATCATGGCGCTGAAGGCGTTTTACAAGCGGAACGAAGGTAACCCCAAGATGCCGTTCCTTATCCTCATGTCGGCAACGATCGACGTGTTCAAGTACGCCGAGTTCTTCGGGCTGGGCACCGACAACATCGTGGAGGTGCGCGGCGTGTCCCACGAAATCCGCCAGCATTTCATGGACCATGGGACGAACGATTACATCTCCACCGCAGTGGAAACCGCGTTGAAAATTCACGAAGAAAATATCGACGACCTGAACCGGGGCGACATCCTGATATTCGTGCCCAGCTTCTCCAAGATGCTGGGCACCGCGGTGCTATCGCGGCTAAACGCCGCGAACGACAAGTACTTCGAGCCGGGCGCGAAGCACCCGCCGTTCATCACAATCAAGCTGTCGGGCGATATCGTGAAAGACGAAACCGGCGACTACGTCGCGGCCACGGCCCCGCTGTCGGCCCTGACCGTAAGCAGGGGGGGCGTTAAGATGACGCCGTCGCGGAAGATCATCGTGTCCACCAACGTCGCCGAGACCGGGATAACTATCGACTCTCTCAAGTACGTGATCGATTCCGGATGGGAAAAGAAGGTCGAAATATACGCCCCCAGCGGCGCGACCGGGCTCATAACGAAACCCATAACGCGGGACAGCTCTGACCAGCGGAAAGGGCGGGCCGGCCGCCTTTTCCCCGGCGAGTACTACCCGCTGTTTACCTCCGGCATCCGCGCGGCGCTCATCGAGCACTCGCATCCCGACATCGTCCTCGCCGGGTGCGATAATATCATCCTGAAGATCATTGCGTCGCAACAGCGGTCCAAGATTGCCCGGGGCGTGGTGCCCGAGTTCCTGGTCGACGACATCGACATGCTCGACATGCCGCCGGCGAGCGCGCTGTCGTCGGCCATCGAGAAGGCCATACTGCTGGGGTTCGTGTCGGACAACGCAATACTCGACGACACGTTCGTGGCGCACCCAGACCACCTGCTAAAAATCGAGATGGTGGAGAACGCCGACGATTTGGAGCGGCTGGGCAAGCTCAAGCGGCTCACGCGTCGCGGCTACGGGCTAACGCGTATCGGGCTGTACGCGTCCAGGATGCACGACATCAGCATGGAGGCCGCGCGACTCGTGTTCAGCAGCTACGCGCGCGGGGCCTCGACCGGCGACATGCTGACGCTCGCCGCGATGACCGAGCTCGGCCAGTCTTTCGTCCCGTACCTGAGCGCAAACGTCGGCTCCGACACCCCCAAAGACTTCACAGCCGTCATACGATGTCTCCCGGAGTTTATCACCGGGCTTGCCCAGAGCGACTTTCACGTTAAGCCCATGGTGCCCGCGGACTCATCGGCAGATTCACCCGCGGACTCATCGGCGGGTTCGCCCGCAGCAACGCGAAGAAAAGCACCCGCGGTGGGTATAAAATTCAAGGAGGCGTACTTCCGCGCTTCTCTCCTGCTGAACGACGGCATGGCAACCATGATTCTCGTATTTGACCGGTTTATGAGGGAAACCGAAAAGCGGCCAAGACCGCACGAAATGGCCGACTGGTGCGCCCAAAACGGGCTCGACTTTACGATGATGGTATCGTTGGCGGGAATGCGCTCGGCGATCGCCAACGCTTTCATTTCGCTGGGTTTGAACCCATTTTGGGGGTGCGGATACGCTCTCAGCAAGAGCGTAAACACCCAAGACGAATTTTTCGGCGCACTCAAGAAAATTAAGATGTGCATCTACGACGCATTTCGGGTCAACATTTTGCAGTACAAGGAGGATCGCGACCATTACGAATCGCGGCACGGCCACAAGGTCAAGGTTGTCAACACCCTGACGTCGGGCTTTCTAAGCGACGTGCTCAAAAAGCACGCGATGCCGAGCCCCGACAAGCCCAGAAGAATCGTCACCAATTTTATCTCGATTCAGCAGTCGATGAGCTACGTGCGGAAAAACGGCGTCCTCAGGATGTACGAGCTCAGGGCCGGATTCGTCAGCACTCTCGACGGATACGTGCCCACCGACGAGAGCTACACCGATCCGAGAGACGAGTAAGCAAAGCACTTGCCATTTACTCGAGCCGCGCTAATGCTTTCATCTTTAAAGAAGATATTGCAACAAATGATGGAGCCATTCGTGGGCTTCGTTAAGACATCGGTTGTGCCCAAAGTTTTTTCTTAAGTTTGTTTTGGAATTTCACGTACTCGAATATCCGCATTTCACTATTAGGGTGACGTACTACATAACAGCTCTTGTGTACATGTCGGTACATATTCGTGGGCTTCGTGAACTTTCGGCCACAGTAACGGTATACTTTGTAGTTTGGGGGTTTTTTGGTTTCCAATTATGGTTCGCATGTAGTTTTACGGTTAAGGTGGCGTGTGAAGTTGCTCCGACGCTTGAAATTTTTCCCGTATTTCCCACACGTATATATCATCGTAAATGTATACGATATACTTTCATATACCAAATATGTCAAAATGCCTGCACTGACACGACGGGTCGAAAAGACCACTTTAAAGAAAGATTATTCGATATTCAAGCATTAGCAAGATATACAACTGGACTAGGGCACATTGATATTAACGCATTTCTACAACTACATATACCGCATCCAACACTTGAAAAGCAGCAAGAGATAGCCGACGAAATTGATCCATGAGTACAGCTAGCAAAGGGTGAGCAAGAGCAAATCAAACTCTGCGAGAAAGCAGCTATGGCAACGATTCGAGGTATGAGCAGAGGAAAGCCAAAAACAAAGCTAGGCGATATTCTTACTATCGTCAAAGGTAAAAAACACCTGGTTTGTGAGGGAAATGAATCTGGTCTATATCCACTACTGAGAAGTTCTAAAGATAACAAAGTTAAATGGTTGGACACACACGATTATGAAGGACCATACATAACCGTTGGGACTGGTGGTTATGCGAATTTCAATATGCTATCTAAATTTTAATGTTTCCACAGATGCATGGGTGTTTGATGATACAAACGTTGATTTCATTATGGAATACGTGCATTACACGTTAAAACTGCACAGTAATAGCATTAATGACCAGTACTTTAGAGGAACAACTATATGCCATATTAATTTGGAATCATTTAATAATATAGAATATGAGTTTCCATCCAAAGAAGAACAAGAATCTTTGGTCCCACTGTTTGATGATATCAGATATCGTCGGGGGCGCTTGAGCACTTTAATGCAAAAGCCAAAGATGCTATCGATCGGCTCATTCCTAAATTGGAGCAACCGGTCGTCGAAGATATTGATAATGTTCTGACAAGGCAAACGGAAGATGATGGCGGAATGCACGACACCCAAGCACGGCCACTGATGTGGAATCGCAAGAAGTAAACGATGGCTCCGGAATGATGAAAAAGGACGAACTCATCAGACGACGCAAAGAAAGAAAAGTGGCATATAGTGGCAAGATTAGAGAGCAATTAATTATGGCATTATCTGACCAGAATGTGCAAGATGCGCAAGAGCCGACAGATGCCATCAGCGACGAAAAATACGCTTCCGATGGTGATCGACTGCAAATCGAGGATCTCGAAAAGATGAAGGTTAAAGATCTGGTACTTTTATGCAAAACCAGAGGTATAAAAGGTTATGGTGGGAAAAAGAAAGACACACTTGTCGGACTTCTAACCAAATGAGTCGAACGATGTGCGTTTTTTCACGCTGAAAAAAAAACGTTCACATCGTGTGGCTTATTGTTCACTGCGAATTAATGATACTACATCGTATGATGAACTGAATACTCTAGGGGGGGGGGGTGACGCTGTATCTGATACCAAAAAATAGCAGTATTTATACATAATATGTACCTAATGGATGGCCTATTTTACGTCGAAAATCTGAAATATAAATTGATACATACATGAAATTAAGGTAGTAGCAGATGTTCAAGATAAATCCAAAATGAAGGCCATACTTTGACTAGTAAGAGGAGGTAAAATGCGCGCATATCTAATTGACGACAAGTATTCGATTCCAGTGCTGGTTAAACTAGATGAATATGATAGAGGGTATCGTTTCAGGGAATGCCAAGCTGGTGATAATTATGGTGACATACAATGCAATATTAGTGACTGGATTAATCTACCTGAAATCGAAGCACATGGGCGATTTCTGATCGAATTGTCGGATCAAACATGCATCCAAACACAATCGGACAAAGAAAGACTTACCGAGGAAATCACCGATGAAGAGCAAGCCCTAATTAAGTCAAAAAAAATTATAGGTTCTGACACGACCTGGGTGTGCGATGATCCGGCCCTTATCTACTGGATCGGCAATCGTCCATGCCGATGCTATCGACCCAAGGACCAAGAAGGGCCCACGGTATTCGTCGCAAATGTAACCAGTCTAACGTACAGTGAAGGCACGTTTGATACTTCTTCGAAGGCATTGGAAGCGTTACCCCAGTCTTATTGTGAAATCGATCGGGTTAAAAAAATAGCAGTGTTTCATCATTATATATTATCAGATAAGTCACCGCGCGATGAAATTGAACAAAACATAACTGAGGCGTCCACTGGCTTGTATTTGTGTTCGGTAGGATTATCTCCAAACCGTATGTGTCACAAAAGTGCTGAGTACACGTTCAATCGCGTTATTCATTTCGTGGCACATAAGGACCAAGAAGGGACCACTACTAGTACATTGAGCCCGCTACAGATATTCTTTCACACGATATGCTGCTATTGCTGTAGTGATAATTGCAACAATTGTCATAATTGCAACAATTGACATAATTGCCATAATTGCCATAATTGCCATAATTGTTGCAACGACTCGCCGTCGATGTGCGGTAATTCACAGTGATTTCTATTTATCACATCTCCGACAGACGCATGCAAATACTCGCATGAGATTTATATTTTTTCACATGTTATGTGGGCCCGTAATTACTAATCGGCCCATTTTACTGTAACCAACTACCGTTTTAAATCTGGTGCCAAATTGATGCACATAATATATTCCTAAATAGTTTCGATAAAAGTAAAATTGTAGGTCATTTTATGTAATAGGAGCCCAGTGTCATCAGTTCTGCGAAATTATTTGGTGTACAGAATGGCATCGACGGCAACACCCGAAGCGGAAGGGTGGCTTGTATACTAAACATTTTTGATGACATATCTGCCTAAGCATTACAGTCACATCAGTAGGAAAACCAACCGACAAGCATAAGTGCTTCTGTGGCAGCATTGGTGGAAATGGCCAGGTAACGTCGAATAAACAATCACACAGACCGGTCAACGGTACCAGATAAGCGATCTCGACCGCCCGTTGCATTCTTGCGCATGTTCACCAAGATGCCGTCAATCTTTTGCCAGCTCTCGTGGCACAGTATATGCTGTACGAAAATTGGCACAAAAATTAGCACAAACAGTTAGTGGGAAGTCAGCACGAATATTATTTTTATCATCGCGCAAGAGTGCTAAAATAAATATTGGTAATTGCGTGGCCCGTCCAAGAGCGTGCTGTTAATAAACCGCTGCTTACCAATATGAGCCAATCTTTTTTCAGTTTTTCCAGTTTTGCCAGTTTTGCCAGTTTTGCCAGTTTTTCCAGTTTTTACGATAGGTATATATTGTGCAACATTTGAATCTCCCAAACTGTTAGTGAAGTAGCCAAGATGGACAAGGAGTGTGGCATGACTAACGAGCGCGAAGCGTCCGGCCGGAAGCCGGCAAGCGGCATGGACTCACCCCAGCCGACAGCCCCGCACCCCAGCCGACAGCCCCGCGAAGAGTCGGACGGGGTCCACATGACCTACGGTGCAACGACCGGTTACGTGTCTCCGGACAAGTGCTGGGCACCGGTAAAGCCACGTCGGTACGGACTCTGAATCGAACTCCTTAGGGCATCGGCGAACCATTCATGGTACCAAAGATGATCCAAAACTTAGGCGGTAGTAGCCGCTTCCCTTGGAGTCATTTTTTTATGCCCCGATTGTATAGGCGAACAATGATGCACGCCGAAGGTGCTGCTATTATATTCATCCTCGCGGTTATGTTGGCGATTATTATACTGATATCGCCGGCACTTTATGGAAGTGGTTTTTGGTTCGCTGGTGCTGGCGACGAAAAGGGTGGAGGCGTACGAGGAGGTGCTGGCCTCAATTGATAGCACACGGCCAATGCATACGTATCTGCCGGCGACTTTGTGGCCGAGTAATGGGCCAGACGCCCAGCGGGTAGACGAGGATTCCCTTCGGGGCCCTGAAAGGGACGCCCCGCGCCCGAACATCGCGGACGCAATAGAGGCTAAAAAAAAACAGATGCACATAGAGTAGTGTGCGCGTACTTTATTGCCGCATGCTCTCGAAATACATTTTTTCGAGATCTTCTAGGCGAATCGGCGCGGCAATGGTGGCGGCCGGATAGTCGGCTGTCATGGGCGGCTGCGCAAGAACATTATCCATGTCGATAAGGCCACCGGCAAGGTCTTCTAAGCCCTCCAGACCGCCATCCAAACTACATTCCAAATCTTCTAAACAGTCATCGGGGGATGCTGCCAGGCCATCCGACGCCAGCTTTGTTCGTACCAGTTGCGGGACGCTCCCGCTTTCGGACAGCGTAAAATCATCGATGGCCGCCGCCGACGGGCCAACCCAGCCGACAGCCACTACCGCCCCCGACGGGCCAGGGGCCCCTATGTTGTCGGCAAGCGGCGAGTCGCCGACGACTGGTGCGAGCCACCATTTCGAATTTTTTTCTACTTTTCGGAGGCTGAGATATTGTTCGGTATCCCGCTTGAAGTCGTCGTCAGTGTACTTGCCGACCCCCAAATACACCTCGCCCGGCCCGGGTGCTTCGTTCGCCTCCAGTTGGCGGCACCCATACACGCATAGCTTCTTGTTCGCGGTCCTTCGTATGTATTTTTGTAGTGCCGAGTTTTCCAATTCCTTCGCGGCCGCGACCTGGGATTTTACTTTGCCGTGCGCGTTTTTCGCATGCCATTCGATGTACATGTTCGCGATGTTGCTGATTTGGTATTTGGGGTCGACATCCATCGTTATAGACGGCGGATCCGGCATGAACTCCTGCACTACGAATGTTTCAGTGAGGAACCGGTTTATCGAGTCCTGGCTATTTCGGAAGCTCTGAGTCTCGATATCTATCGTTTTGCTGGGGACACGTTTGATGCTCCCCCTGTTTTCTTTTTGGAGCCTCTCGAAATAGTACACGAGGATACTCAGAAACGCTTCTTGAACATTTACGTCGTTCACGTACTCGTTCGCGAACTTTTCGTTCTCCTTTTTTTCGTAGGGGCTGTTGGGGTCGGGATTGATGCAAAACTTGATCTTGGATTTATAATACCAGATACGGCGCCACGTGCCGTGGTCCGTCGTGTCGATCACGAACGGGTAATTTGTGCTGACAACAAGTGTCGACGTCATTTTGAACACCTCTTCAGTTTCGTACTTTTCACTCCCGACCCCGTAGCCGGGATTAACAATTTCCTTGAGCCTCGCCGGGTTTATGGCGTCGCCGGGGTTGGACTCGTCGAAGTACCCGACGCGCCGATCCTTGATCCGCATAAATGCCGAGTTTGTCGCCGAGGCCTCCTCGTGGTCGCCGGTAAGAAGTTTCATTCTCAGTTTCGTTGCGTAGTTGACACCCAGTGTGTTGGCCCACAGGACGACAACAAATGTTTTGCCGTTCGCGCCGCCGCCTTCCCACAGCAGCATGACAGCGTCTTTAAAGTTGCCGCACAGTCCCGTGGATAGCAGCTTGAGAATGCGTTCGCGCGCATCCGGCTCCACAATAATGTCCACAAGTGCATCAAGCACGAGTTTTTCATATAGTGTGGGGTTTTCCGGATCGAAACGCCGGTAGTTCACATTCGTGTGCCGGTTCACCGGGTACTCGTGGAAATAGTTTATGAACTCGCATTCGGCCCCCAGCTTGAGAATCCCGTTACCCACGCCCAACAGGTCGCCCTGCTTGTCCAGCGATTCGATAAATCCGCGCTTGCGGAAGCGCGGACGACATTCGGCCAGTATCCCCTCGATGAACTTGCTATTGTGCAGCTTCCGGTTACTCGCGATAACATTTTTAACGATATCTTTGTAATACTTGGCCTGGTCCTCGTTCTCGGCGTTGGCCCTCCGTTCGCTAAATTCATCTGTTACTTCGCGCATGTAGTCGGACAGCTGGCGCGTTATGTACAGCCTCAGCTCGTCGGGCACAGTTTCCGGCCGCCATTTCCACACCTCGCCGATAAGCGATTCCTGCTTCGGTATGATAAACTCGAACCAGTAGCTCTCTTCGCGGCCCCGCGTGCCCTTCTTTTTGTCGGACACGAATTTGTCGCCAAGCATTGCGTGGAGCACATCTGAAAACATCGCGTGCTCCAATATTCCCGAGTACTTAAATATATGGTCGCGCAGTATGCTGCAGTAGCTCTCTTTTTCTATCGCGTTGTACCGCACGGGGTCCGACTCTCTGGCCCACTGAAATAGCGATCGTTTGGTTATCGGATTCTGGATGGCCGCACCTGCACTTACCGAATCCCATATCTCGTCGAGTTTCTCTTCACCCCCCGTTATCCACTTCTCGGGGCACTTCTGCGAAAACCACTCTGCCAGCGGTTTATACGACAAGTGTGTGTTCGCGAGGGCAAGTATAACTTTTCGCCAGCACGTGTAGTCGGTGTAGTATTTGGGGTCGAGAATGTCTAGCAACTGGTGGAGGAAGCGCGCGCTGGGGTCGTGGAGTGCCAGGGTGGAAAGCCCATGATCTGTCGCCAAAATGTCGTCCATGTCGATCAGATTATTACGCGTGCGCTCGGCCATGCTTATGATTTGGCTTTCGATGGCCGGATTTAGCGCGTATGTGTGTTTTTTCACTAACGGCTGCCGACCGTCCGGGTACGTGGCTTCGTACATGAGCCCGAATTCATACGGCAGCAGGTACGTTTTTTCTAGTTCGCCAATATCGAGGTCGGTGATTGTCTTCATGTCAAACTCGGTGTCGATCTCGACCTCGTGGATTGTCGCGATGTCGTATGGCTCGCCGCCGCGCTTGCACGACCCGAAAAACAGTACGGGGACGTGGGCGGAGTTTTCGTCGAGACACTTTGCCGGGTCCCCCGACACTCCGATGTTGCGGAAGATATCGTTCCACTGCGCGTCCCCCTTGAGTTGGGAGATTAGGTATCGCTTATAATCCCTCGGCACCTGGATGCCGGGCACTAGCATGTGGATCCCGTACTTGTACTTTGCGGGGGCGACGCCGTCGGTAACGCAAACGACCGACTTTTTTTTCGTGTATGCCACGTGCATTTTAATCGGCTCTTTCCTCAGCTGCGTGGTGCCGACGTTCGGTTGCACGGTACCGGCAGGATCGGGATTGGGATTGGGATTGGGGTTGTTCAGCAATAGGTGTTTTTGTAGCGTGGCTATTATGCACGATGTCATTTTGTGATAGTCGCGGGGCGTTACCGGCTGGCTCAGCGCCGGCCGATTATCAAAGATCATATCAAAATCCAGCATTATACCACTGTCCGGTATGTCCTTTATCCCCTGCCTTTCCGATATATGTGCAGGGATCCCGTTTTTTCTGCACGTGTCGATATGGGTCATTAGGCCATAGAGCTCCCCGGGGGGAAACGCGTACGTCCTCTTTTCTCCTTGGTCTATAATGTTCGTGTGGTCGTTCTTTTGCCCCGTGATGTAGTTCTTAGCCTGCGTCTGTAAGTATTTGCTAAACGCTATCGCATTGGGATTCGAATTATAAATTAATATTTCATTCATTGCTACATCGTTCATCGCACTTATCGCTGTCGGCCCAGGTAGGACGACTTTTTGGTCTGCCGGAGTTTGAGCGCAAATTTCAGCAACATGATCTTCCCTATTTTCTGTCATGCTATCGGCGCGCTTAACTCGGCTAAACCGCGCCTATATTAATAGCTTTTTTTATTTCTAATTAGGAAATGAAAAAGCACTTTCTCACTGGCGGATGATAAATGGCGTAAATATTTATTTATTATTTTTCGACTCGCAATGGCAAATACGAAGTGAAAAATAAATATCGAAAAAAATGCATGTGTGGGGCGTATGATTAGAGCATCGTATAGTTGTTTACTGGTATATTAACGCGCATGGCAGTCATTATTGTTGTGCGTAGATCCGCCACGCCGAATTGAATATTTTTACGCAATAGCTCCAGACTGGAACGATGCGGATTATATACTACTATCTCGCTGGTCTCCATATCAATTCCGACCATCGCGACGGCTGGCACAAAGCTGCAAGTTCTCGCATCGTTATGGATACAAATCAGGAGACGGACAATTGGCCGGCGGTCCGGCAGTCCGGCGACGTTTGCGCGTGAACAATTGACTGTAATGAATTGGAGCAGCTCATCCACAGACTCGTCAAGCACTCCAATTTTGTAGTAAACAGTTATGAGTTTTGCCAGTGTAGCCTTCTTCTTGTAGTCGTCAGCCACAGGACTATCCACAGAGCTACGCACAGGGTTATCCACAGTGTTATCCACAGTGTTACCCACAGGGTTATGCACAGGGCTGCCCACAGGGCTACCCACAGGGCTACCCACAGGGTTATCCACAGGGCTATCCACAGGGCTATCCACAGGGCTACCCACAGGGCTACCCACAGGGCTATCCACGGGGATACCCACAGGGCTATCCACGGGGCCTCCCCACACCAGTTCAGCCCCGCATATGTTTATATTGTACGGACCCACACGTATTGGAGTGTATAGCCAATACACGGTGTCGAGCCACCCAAGGTACGCCAGCTTGCCGACGATATTGGCGAATGCTGAGGTGGCGACATATCTGGCCGTCACATAAGTATCCACGATATATGCACTAACACGCCGAACCGACTTGCTCTTCGAAAGGGTCCAAACTGCGGTGTGAACCGCTGCACGCAGTACCGTCCCATACATGTTGAATATATTTTGTGGCACGCCGATAAGCACGGCAAATCGACGCAGCATTGCATTCGCGTAGCAGATGGAAATAATCAAGAACATCAAGATTCGGCGTTTCGCCGATATTGTCAGCAGCGCCAGTGATATCATCGCGCGGGCATATATGTACAGTGTACGCACACATATATCGCATACAGTTGTCCAGTTAAGGATCGCATTATGCATCATAAATACGAATTCGTATACTACAGCGCATATCAGATAGTCATTGAAGTTCGGCCTGCATGCCACAATATGGTTTATAGTAAACGCCATACTTACTTTGGAATATATATTGATGTTCAATTGTCATTTCAAAAGTGACAAGTATGGTAGCCAAAACGATAGTTGGGTCGGGTATCGCAATAGCGATAACTGCTAAATTCGGTGCTATGTATATGAGCGCGTCACGCCAACAAAAAAGAAAAATTGAAAGGCTGAAGTGATATATATATACACTTCCCATCGGAGATATGAGTGACGACGAAGGCTACGCCGAGGTTGACGATGACGATTACGAGAATGTCGAATACGATGAAGAGTATGGCTCGGATATTGGCGGTATCGATAGCGAGGAGGAAACCGAGGAGGCCGCATCGGTGAGCGATGAAGAGGAGGAGCGGGGGGCAGTCACGGAAGACGCATTAAAAATTGCCGAGCCCGTCGAGGACATCCCGGCGGTCCTGGATGAGGTTGCCCCGGATGATGACTTCGAGGAAAAATTTGACAGTGGTGAAACGACCGCCGCTGCCGTAGTCGGCATTAAAAAGAGAAGTAAACGCGACGCGCTGCCACTCGACGGCTTCGCGGCGGATCAGAATGAGATGAACATCGCGCGAATCATTTACGGAGACAACAGAGTTACAAGTAACCATATGCAGATGTTCGAGGTCGCCGAAATACTTGCCATCCGGTCGCGGCAGCTCGAAAAAAACCCGACTATATTTACGAACGTCCACGGGGAGACAAGCGTTATGAAAATGGCGCTACAAGAACTCAAAGACGGGCGATGTCCCTTAAAGTTGCGTCGTAAGATTGGTGAAAAAAAGAAGCCCACAGGTGAAAAAATAACGTACTATGAAGAGTGGTCGGCCAGAGAGCTGACACTACCAGATATCGAACTACCACATGATTTCATGTAAGCAATTACATGGCTTCGTCCTTGGTTTCGTCTTTTTTACCGTGCCGTTTGTGCTTACCGTGATGCTTGGTATGATGCGCATCATCGGGCTTGTCCGTATGCAATGATTTAGTGTTTTTCTTATGACGGTCAGCATCTATGGCAAGCCCGTATTTCTCGTACACATGTACGAATTTTGAATGGTATTTTGCCAACTCGGATGTGAACCGCGATATCGTCATTTTTCTTATCTCGAATACATCTATAATTTTCTGCTGTATTGTGGCGGCACTACTTGTCGCGTCGGCCTTCGACAGGATGACGCACGCAGCCCCGGCAACCTTGCTTTTCAGTGTTGACGAGCTGCCGATACCTAGGTCATTTGCGATATCAACAATTTCACGCGTGGCGGCCTTTAAACATTCTACGTCGTAAGTTACGGCATCGACGCCCATTTTGAGGAAAAGCGTGTCGATAAGCGGGTCGCATATATCCTGGTTCACATCAATGTCAATCTTGCCGTCGTCCGACAGTTTGGCCAAGAAGTTCTCACCGCGCGCCGACGATTTATGTAGCTTGATAAAACGCGTAATCTCTTTCTTGTCTCGGTAGAACCCCAGCTTGGTGGATGCACGGTAGAGGCATGACGCCATTATACTACGTTTGCTCTCGCTACGGCAAACATAGCCGGCCTTCTGCACCTGGTGATAAATGTCGGCCGCGAGCATTAGCACGTTTTGTGGTATCATATTGAAACCATCCTCGCGACTCTCCCAGTTCAACGCTAGGAATTCATCCTGAATATTTTGGCGCTGTGTTTCCGAGTAGTTTGTAACCGACGCCTTGTTAAGAACATATTGTAGGCATCTGCTGTCGACACCGACAATTTTGAGTCTGAACGGCATATTCGACGCCATGTCTTCCGACGATGTTGTGATCGACGAAATGTCTTCTCCCATGTTCTGCATGAAGCCGCACGCACTGCACACATAAAGACTGCCGGATATGGCACTTTGGTTCATCGTTTTTCCACAGTTTGGGCACACCCCCACGCTTTCTGGTTCCAGTTGCGCAAAGTCGTCCTCTTCGGGGCCCCAAAGGTGGCCCACGCCGGCCGATATCGGGTCGGCTGCATCTGCTATCGCGTCTAGAAACTCAGGCTTGATACCGATGCCGTAAACATCACCGGCGGCTGAATAATCCATATGCTTAGCGTCCACAATCACGGTGCTTCCCATTGTATTTTAAAGTTTAACCGATTCACTTTTGACTTATGCCTATCCCCGAATTGTTCGCTCGTTTATTGCTGGTTTATTGCTCGTTTATTGCTGGTTTATTGCTGATTTTATTGCTGGTTTATCGTTGGTTTATTGCTGATTTTATTACTCGTTTACTATTCGTTTATTGCTCGTTTATTACTTCGTATGTGGTCTACTGTTTTGTCTGTGGTCTATTGTTTTGTTTGCGGTTTATCGTATATTAAGCGTGTATCTTTTTTGATTTGCGCCCGATATTGTTGTGGCACCAGCAAGCATGCGGCGACTCACAAGAATATATAATTGGAGCTAAACAAATATAACGTCTATCTATATATATCTTGGCTTTAATAGAACGAATATGATGTTTGCTGACTGGCTGGACACGGGTAAGTATAAAATTATTGCGCAACAACGAGATCGTGACAAAAATATTGTGCGCAGTGCTTTGCAGGTGGTTCAGAATTTTATTACATCGCGCGGACGAATTCTGTACGGAGGGTTATCAATCGATTATGCCTTGCGCATTGCGGGGTCGAAATTATATCCGGATGACGAATTGCCAGACTACGATTTTTATTCGCCCGATAATGTTCGTGATGCATACGAGCTCGCAAACATATTGCACACCGCCGGGTTTCCCAATGTCAGCGCAATACACCGGCTCCACGTCCAGACGATGGCTGTGCGCGTTAATTTTATAACAGTTGCAGACATTTCTTACGTTCCGCCTGTAATATTCAGCAGTATACCGACACTCGTGCACAACGGGGTGCGAATAACGCACCCGCATTATCAGATGATGGATATGCACCTGGCGTTTTGTTTTCCATATCATAGCCCCCCCAAAGAAGATGTGTTCCACAGGTTTAAAAAAGATCTTACCAGATATAATATGTTGATAGCCGCGTATCCATTTGGCGCGGCAAAGCACGGCGGCAAACTGTTAAATATCAAACCGCCAAATATCAACGACAAGCATATAGAGCTTCCGGGTGACGTGCAGTACGCGTATCATGGGGACGCGGCACTGAGTATGTACAAGCAGTCGATGTATGAACTGATGAAAGAATACGACGTGCCATTTTCGGCCACAGATATATCGTACAAACTCGAAGCACTTGAGGAAGGTAATAAGCGCGTGTCATCGGTGTCACACAATAAACTCATTGTGGTAACGCACGAGCCGCGACGGCTGCTGGATTGGGTCGTCAAAAAATATCCGGACGCCAAAGTTACGTGGTACGAGCCGTTCATGGATATCCGGCCTCCGATGGCTACTGTGTCCGGTAACGACTCGCGCCTAGAGCTTGTGATCTACTCGACTGTATCGAGCATCGGCGGAAAACTCTTAGCTATAAGTGTTCTGGATTCCGAAAACACGATGGTCGTAAATGTCCAGTACGTGCTACTACATTACCTATTCATGCATCACACAAGTCGCAACGACGAAGACAAGCAAATGTACATGGAACTCTACAAAGAAGCATTTGGACTACTAAATATTGTCATGGATCTATTGGTGACCAGTATTGTATCATATGCGAAAGTCAAGTTTAAAATTGAAGCATCCGGGGAACAGCACGACAAAATGATCCTTGAAGCCATTAAGATTATGAACACGTCGCCGTTTGCATTATCTACGAAAACCATGGGCACAATAAATGAAAATGTGCCGTATCTACTGTCCGTTATGCACACGATCATGGATATTAACGGAGCTGTCAGAAAAATTTCGGCGAACTCTGAGGGCGACAACGATGTCGCGTTAGTGACATCTGCAAAAGGCACTAGTACAATTAGAGACCCGAGGGTTGATATTTTGATGGACGCGCGGATTCCGAAAAACTACTATCCGGCGAATGCGTCTGCGCAGGGTACGTCGGGTGACCGATCATTCGAAATATTCCAATACGATGATAGCATCTTATACCGGAGGTCGGGCCGGGAGACCGAAGCGGCGCAGTTTTAGGCGTGCTTGTGCATAAGTGCATATAAATTCTCGCGCAGATTTACATATGTGTGCTGATATACAGCGCGCCGCGCCACTCTTGCTGCTTGTAATGTCGAAATGCGGGGTAATAAGAGACGCCATGCACGCGTGGCAACGGGGCGCGTGTAACGACACCAGTAGCCCGGTCGAATGCGAGGCGCTCAAAATAGCGGCGAAGGGCACCCTTTTGACGAACATAAAATACAACCCCCTCAATATGCTGACTCAGAATGCCCGTACGATCCGGGGGGCCGAAATGTCGGCACTACAATCTGGCATAGATGTTTCAAAGCAAAAATTGGCGCAGAAATACGGCGCCGCAGCGCCACTCGATTTGAATTGGTGGGACTTCACCGGATGCCAGTGGTACGCCAACGGGGCGCCGGCCGGTGCCCTTCATACGGCGAACTTTTCGCGGACAGATATAACAGGCGCTGGCTATACTCCACAGCCAATCATCGGCGGCAAACTTCTCGCTGGCACGATGCCGGCTGCCGTTATCGAGTACGTGCCGATACGGTTCGATGTCGTATTCAATCCGGACCTCGCAGCCGCACTATTCTTCTTGATACTGTTGTTGGTGGCACTCGCCGTGTTCTGTTACTGGTTTCTTCGGAGCCCGCCGACGCGCACCAAAAAACAGAGCCGTCGTATCGCGGTGACATAGCCGCGGCCTATTCGGGCTCGCAACGAGCTTACGCTGTGCTTAGCCGGAGGTGTCGTCGTCTGTCGCATTTTCCACGTTACCGCACTTACATGTGTACAGCGTAAGCTCATGCGAGCCAATTCTTATTCGGGCCATGTAGTCGCGCCCGCAGTTTTTGCATATACGTGGCACTTGCTCATTTGTTTCGTCCCACGGCGAGTTGCGAATAAAGCTTTGAAATTTCAGGGCGGCTGTTTTGCCGGCCTGATCGCCGGACCCGCTTTTAAACAACGTGTCCATACTAGTCCCTTTCTCAATATTGTGGCACGCGGTACACGTGAATGATACGCCCTGCTCCGTAATGCCGTACAGCAATGTCCGGCCGCACTCTTTGCAAAACTTGACCATATCTTCGGAGTCGAATTGATGTGCGCAGACTATATACCAAGCTTTTCAGTTTTCAATTTACGCAAAAAGTAGGAATCGGCATCCGGAGTAGAGCGGTTTTGCACATCATTTTCCATCCAGAAATAAGCTCTGATACACTTGTATTTTTTTCTTGTCCGCGATACCTTCGCGAATTTTCGCCAGGTCTTCGGGACTCAGGATGTTGCCCATGATCTCATAATAATTATTCAAGTCATCAGGCCTCGAACCGCTATTCGTAACTTCGCTGCGCTTTTTCATGAGCTTTTCCAGTTCATTAATATACTCTGTCGTATTCGTAGTTATGTACTCATTGATATCCGTAATCGCTTTCGGGTCACGAAGCAAATATATAGCATCATTCTTTCCAAATTTATATGTTTGTATACATCTGGGATCAGATTGTAACTGCGCGGCGAATACATCGCGGAGAATGATATGGCCAGCAGTGTGCGGACAATCTTCGGGGCTGGCCTCGCAAGAATCACGCCCAAGTCCTTCATTATTCATGATACGCGTCATTGCCGATGCATAAATGCGTCTAGCCACACTGTAAATGCTCGATACTAACTTACGCCTCGTCCCATGCACCTTGCTTTTTCCGAGCAGGTCGAGAATTGTGCCCGACATCGCGATGAAATCAATTGCTGTCATCATAAGAAATACATTTGGATTGGTGTTAACAATTGCGATCTGAAGTGCCGGGAATGCGTGTAGAATGCTATCCCCGCTTATCTTTTTTAGCATGTCGACGATTGAAAACATGTACCCTCGGTCAATTTGTGGGAGAAGATTAACGCCGGCTAGTTTTGCTCGCAACTGCGGGCTTAAAATGCACCTACCAAAATCGATCACGGATCCGTATATACTGATATCGTGCTCGACCAAGTACGTGTGATTGCGATCGGTACCATACATAATGTTCGCGGTGTCTTTTTTGTCATCACGTGCTTGCATATTGAATGAACTCAGCATCATATTTGCCGCATGCAAATCGTTGTGCACAACTCCCACCAACGAGTGGAGGCATAATAATGCATAACAATAGTCGAACATGACCCCGGTGAATTTTGTGGTGTCGTCGATAACCTCCTTAAGGTAGATAACTCCCGGATGCGTGCTGACTCCAGAAAACACGGAGCCAAGTGTTACGCCCAAATTTTCGGAGTCAATTGTGATGCAAGAATCCTTGATCATAATTGTCGACTCCAAGTGCCGCATGGCCTCCAGTATGCTGGTATCGACCACCGAGAAATCATTATTAGCGGGCTCGCCATCGTCACGAAGAGTCGACTTGTGCGCGTCTTCGAGGTATCTGTGAGTTTCTTCAGCACGTTTCGTCTCGAATTTGTCTCTGACATTTTGGTTCGTAAAGAATGTTTTGTTGATGCCATGTATGACGCCCCAATTAGAGACAATTGAAAATGACGGTGTGACAAAGTTTGAAACGAGTATTGAGCACTGCTTGGAAACAAATGACTCCAGCCATGCTGAATACGTGAAATCCCATATATCGTACAATTTCGCCGGAGTCGATACTACGATCTTGCGCGCAACATTTCTCGCGCCGGTTTCAGTAAGTATTTTTATAATGTTCAGGTACGCACTTTCTTGTACGAGCTCCAGTTTTTCCCGTCCGCCATGAGTGTATTCGCTTGTTAGGACGTCGAAAAATCTACGAGCGTTGCGCGCGACTGCTGCTTCAGATTTAATTATTGATATGCTGAATAGATACCAAGCTGTCATAAGCAGCTGTCTATCAATCAGCGGACCAAGGTCATTTTGCATAGCAGTTTCCATATGTGCACGGGCGGCAGAATTATCGGCAGTCGCGAATACATCGGCACTAAATAGCAGTTTTCCTTCATCTGATAACCTTATCAGTTCCCGTTCTAGCATATCGTGCTTACAAATCACCTCAACCAGTGCCTTGTATGTTGAAAACTGGATGTAAAACGGGCGGTACTCGCCGTCTTTTGAATCGAATGCCGGCCCGAGAGAAACGTATGCTGGTTCGTGCATATTCGATAAGCACCAGTATGATATTGCGTATATAGCATTTGGCGGGTTCGTTTGCTCCGCCCAGGCAGAGCCAACAATGGTCGCAGAATGCGTAACTGCCGTAAGATTAGTAGGTCTCACATAATCTTCGACCAAAGAGAGCAATATAGCAGATTGGACGCTAGTTTGCCTCGTGAAAATCATATTTTTCATGTTTGGCTTGAGCGTGCCAATTACTTTGGAGCGCCACATTTTACTGTCTATACGTGTACATATAGCGTATATGTATACTCAAATTTCATAGTTTTTCGAAATTGTAAAATTTGAATATATACATTCCAATAATAATTGGTATACGGATTATTCTCAAGATGGCGGATGAAGATAGAAATAAAGACGACGCATCCAATATAGATAGCGAAACGTTTAATAATATCATGCACGAACTTGCGCAATCAATTACCGGAGATGCGTACGAAATGGCCACAAACTCTGAAGAGTACCAATTCCATCCAATCTATTGGTATCTTGCGATCTAGTCTCGGATGTTTGCATAGCGTAATGATGGAAGCACACGACACATTAACGGAGAGTATAGTAAAAATCACGCTACACCAAATAGAACAACAACGGCATCACATGATGCCAAATAGAACAACAACAGCATCACATGATGCCAAATAGAACAACAACAGCATTACATGATGCCAAATAAAAAACAATTACAGGCAGTATCGTCGCACAACATTATGCGACGTTCCGGACTTCTAATTTGTTTTTTTTTAATGAATGCTTAACAGATTAAACAGAAGTAGACTATATGTATACATGATGCCGCCAAAGGATGTGAAGGGGAGTAAGTCGAAATCTGTTTCACTCAAAGATATTAGAGAATTACTGTCCGATAAATTGCCGGCACATACGATAGCCACACATAGCGTTGGACGTAATCACACGGAAGTTATGCACAACGTCGCAACACATATTACTGCGGCACATAGTGCCGCGCATAGTGCCGCGCATAGTGCCACACATAGTACCACACATAGTGCCACACATGGTACCGCACATGGTGCCACACGTGGTACCGCGCATGGTGCCACACGTGGTACCGCGCATAGTGCCGCGCATAGTGCCGCGCATAGTGCCGCACATAGTACAACACATAATGCCGCGCATAGTGCCGCGCATAGCGCTGCGCATAGTGCCGCGCATAGTGCCACACGTGGTATTGGCCGTGCGCAAGCAGATGCACCAGATGAAGATATCATATACGATTTGGATGTAAAAATGGGACGAGATGGGGGTACCCGGAGCGCGGCCCGAAGTGTCGGCCGAAGTACATCTTCTTCAAAGATGGGGACATCAGTGAAGAAAAATGCGCTGGTAATGGCTTCCCTTCGGGACCCCGAAGGGGATGAGCGATTATTGGATACAGCGTACAACAACTCTACTGCATTTACGGCTCTTTCAGAAATCCCAACCGTAAGCCAGATTAAACGGTCCGGCATATTGAAAAATAAAAAACACGGCAGAGAAGAGGCGTTTGTAGTGAAGAGTAAGGCCGAAGAAATTGTTGAGGCAATTGCTGGCCCCGTCAAGGCCGGCGATGACCCGTTCGACATTAAGAAGCGAAATGGCCCGACCAAAAAATACTTCTCGCGATTTATCGCCGAGGACGAAAGAAAAACTATGCTGGCTGGGTATAGTTCTATCAACAGGGGCTTGTGGAGAATGATGCCGACTGGCACGAGGATACGGTATGTGCTGAAAGATGGGCACGATTTTAGACCGGGGGGGATGGTGGTCGCAAATCCAATCGACTGGACGAGCCCCAAAACCGGCGAGAAATTGACACTAATGGCACTAAAAGGGAGTGGCCGCGGAGGCTTTTCCTGGACGGTGAGTTACGAAAGCATTGAAGAACTATATGCCGAGAAAAGCATATTTTATGTAATTCTGCACGACGAAATGGTGGGCGCGTTGACAGTACTGAGTAGCAACATCAAAAAAATCGCGGATTATGCTAGAGACCTTAACATCCGCGTTGCGGCCCTGGAGCGTACGTTAAATAGTCGCCACTAAAGTGGTGTGGTTGTTCGCCGTTTGCTTGTTCGTCTGGGATTAAGATAGCCAAATTTATTTGGCGGAACAATTGCTGTTGTCCGGCGTAGCGTCCCATCCATATAGTAGCATGGCGTCCGGATAGTACTTGGCGGTAAAGCACATTGGCTTGCCATTTTCGCGCCGGGTGTTCATGTAATCAATCTTGCTACGCAGAGTTGTGAGATCCGCCGGCGCCTTCGGATTGTGCTGGCGCGAGTGGTGAAGTGAATTTCTCAAAATTCTGTCGTCGAAGTTGTCGCTGCGCTCCATTCCCTATATTATGGCGCACATAAAACATCGCAGCGATCAGTAAAATAATGTGTAAAAAAATGTGTAAAAAAATCACGTATATGATGCAGGTACATCCGTGCGCTTACTGATCAGTGCTTAGGCAAATACGATCGCACGCGTGTGCCAGTTTGGTCACCACTGTACGATTCGCCCACGGATACGCGCATAATCCCGCCACCCGTAAATTGGCTGCGTGTGCCCGCATTCATCTGTGGAACAATTGGCGTACGGGTTGCAGTACTAATTGTCCTTTTCAACATTCGGGTTATAAGAGCGTCGTTACCCCGGTCCCAATACTCCTCTTCGGTATCGGATGCTCGTATAACCGCGTGCCCATGGCTGCGATCGTAGAAGTATTCGTCACTCTTCCTTAAAAACTTGTCGTCCCCCATTTCTTCGGACTCGTCCATTGTAGTACCGCGTATAATTATACGCGCATAAATGTACAATTGTACAATTCCAAGATCACGATTATAGATTGCGCTTTTTTCCTGTTTGGAAAAAGTGTACAATCGTCCTGGAATTGTACATTTATGTACAATATATAGTTTGGTGAGATTTATTAGTGCACTGCAAGCATTGCAAAAGTGCTAAAAAAATACCGATATCTTAAAATACGTATGCCTATTCTTCGTTGCTGAGTGCTTTCATATACATCAAGGCGTGCTCCGGCTGCATTACGTAATCCTTTACACGGTCGTGCAAGTAGTCTGTCTTAAACGGGTTGATACTTTCAACGTCTTTAATATGGTTGAGAATAGCCTGCGCTACGATGACCGTGGGCGTTTTCTTCGATCTCTGCAATGATGGTTGGCGCGTCGAGTTCCGGTTGTATGCCGCCCATTCCTGGCGCATCATTGAAATTACCAGGGATATAACGTTTTCGACAAACGATGCGTACTTATTAAATCGTCCCACAAATTGTGGAAATAATGCTACGACGTGATCTTTCATGTGCGAGTTAAGATAGCTCCGCATAATGTTGTAATCCATCCTATTAATATTGGTCAGTTTGTCGCGGATATCTCTTGGCGGCTTGTTGTAAATAATATTTCTAATGCCAGCAAGAAGTGGCGACTCAATTAGTATGTCCGACTGCCCCAGCGTCTCGGCGCGATTCTTCGACCTAAGGATGTACCCGAATTGGTAAAGATCTGTGCCGGGATGCGGAGGCGACTCACCGTTGGCAATAAGTGATAGCCTTTTTGTCATGAACTCCTCCACCCTAATGAGCGAGTTTTTGCAGCTTGTTACGAGAGCCCCATATGTCAATGGCGCGCCGGCTGGTAACTCATGCGCCAATTCGTTGGCGGTCATCGGGGCCTGCCACGGAATTGCACGCCAGATATTGTCCGCATCTTGGCTTAGCCCATCTACGGATGAAATGGCGGACATCGTACTTAGGTTAATGTGGTGGATCTGCCAGGCCTTGTCGTCGTCTCCGATG
>Ga0209417_1002496_pt1 | contig 27920 bp, 37 predicted proteins | sample RifGroF2_FD_184002 | JGI IMG/M metagenome (GOLD analysis project Ga0209417, IMG submission 184002) | Groundwater microbial communities from Rifle, Colorado, USA - Groundwater F2 (SPAdes) (version 2) | ecosystem: Environmental > Aquatic > Deep subsurface > Groundwater | place: Rifle, Colorado... | reverse complement strand
TGCAGGGCATAGCCGGCCGCATTTGCAGCGGCGACATCGGCAAACGCCGACTCGGGCAGCACGTCAACCGCGTTGGCCCCATAGGCCGCATAGGTCGGGTTGTCGACATGGCCAATCCGGTAATAGAACGCCGGGATCCAGACCATGATCGAACCATCCGCATACTGATAATTGCCATGGTTGTCATAACCAGGGCTGCGCGTCCCGGGCAGCTCGACAAACCCCGATGGCACCACGGGACAGATGCCGACACCGAAACCGACGCCGCCGGCGGCGCCGATGTAATTTTTGGGCTGCGGGTGGTACAGCTTGAATGCCGGATCCACCACAGCCTCAGCCTCGGCCGTAAACTCCACCTCCCGGACCGGGGCCTCCGGCTCGACCAGCTCGCAGGTAGCGGGCACGGTCTCTGCCAGTTCGCGGGACGGAACCTCAGTCTCGACCAGCTCACGGGCCGGCACCTCGGTTTCGGCTATTTCACGGGTCGGCACGGCTCACGCCTCAGGCAGCACGGTGGAGGTCTGGACAAAGGTTACCGTGCCCATGGCAAAGGGCAGGTCCAGTCCGGCCGGATCGCGCAGCACCAGGGTGTGATATCCGGCGGCAACGCTGATCAACCGGGTCACCAGGTCGGTCAGGGAGAGTTTCACCTTGCCCTCGGCCGGAGTGATTGCGCAGGTAAACTCCGCGATCAGGCCGGCTGCCTGCGACTGCCCCGTCCTGATCTGGTCGTAGGCGGTATAGTCAGTCAGGTCCAGCGGCACCCCGCTCTGCGTGAAGATGATCTCATCCTCGAAGTCGGGGCCGACATAGATGATCAGCGGCCAGTCGTAGGGTATAATCATAGCTTGCCCTCGTTTATCTCAAATGGCCGCTTGTTATCGTAGCTCTACCCAGGCGTTTGCATCGCACACACTGTTCCGGCAGCCGACCGAGTAGGTAGCATTGGGGGGGACCGGGAAGGACACCGACGAGTCACCGTTAGGGGGTGTTGAGGTGAACGCAACAAGTTTGCCGTTCAGCCTTGCCTCAAGAGTACCCTCCCCGGCAAAACAGGCGCTGACCATTACGAAAATTGTCCTCCCGCTGCGGTTCTTGTAAATAGTGTTAAAAGCCCGCTTGCCTATAAGCTGCACGAGCACTTGGCCTTCGCCGATGTCGTGTGAAAGGGCAGGAGAGCTTAAACTAAGGGCCAAGCCGAAGAGTACCGCAAAGATCAGTTTTTTCATTGCCTTACCTCGTTGTTGTTGTTTACCGCAGTTCAGACCACTGCTCGACGGAGCAGCCGCCTGTCGTGTTAATCCTGTAAGAGCTGCCGGCGGGAACGATAAAGCTGATCGGGGCTATATCGGTGCCGTTGTTGTCAGAGTACCAGGATGCCATTAAAGATCCGTCGATAAGCACGGTAACTCCGGCAATCGACGGCGAAATCTCCAGGATTGTTGCCATAACCATAATTGACCGGCCAGTGGTGTTGGTATAGGTGACACCAAGCGACCTGGACGCCTTGACATTGGTCCACGTCTGGCCATCGCCAAGGGCAAGCGCCCGAGGCCCGGTCAGCGACACCGTCCAGGCGGCGGCAGTGCCACTGCCTGCCGTTTGCTCGACGCTCACCTGGAGTGCCCCGGTGCCCGAGTCGTAGGCTGTGATCGTGCCGTACATATAGGTACTCGGCGCGGCAGAGCTGGCGATGATCACCTTCATGCCGACCACCAGGTCCTTGCCGGTCTCGATGGTCAGGTCCTTGGTGCCGGTGCCGACACTCATGCTGGTGGCGCTGGTGGCGCTGGTGCCGGGCGCGGCGATTGCGCTGGCGGCGCTGGCGGCAGCGGCGCCCTCTGAACCAAGTGCCGCGGCGGCCGATGCGGCGGCAGCCGCTTCCTTGCCGTTGACATTGGTTTCCAGGGCGTTCGCCTCGGTGACGAAATCGCCCAGGGCGGCGACCAAGGCATCAGCCTTGACGTCAAACTCGTATTTGGTGTCAGTGCTCTTGTTCGGCGCGGCCGGCAGTGGATTGATAGGCATGCTGCTTCTCCTTTTTAAGTGAGCCCCTCGATCTCCAGACTGCAAAAGGAAAACCGAGTGTTTTTCATGATGATATTAAAACCCTTGTAAAATCCGTAGACGATGGTGACGTCGAGCTGCTGGTCTTCTGATCCGATCCATACCACCGGCGTGGCCCTGATCGCGGCCAGCAGCCTGAACACCGCCCGCAGCTGCCGGTGCGGGATCTTAAAATCACAACTCATCACTGTCGCATACCGGCGCTCCACCACCTTTGTCACCCCGTAGATGTCCGTCTCCTTGGTGGAATAATCGGTGATGCCGATCTCCGGCGACCACTCGGTAATGCCGGCCTCCACGGCGCGGCTGAACGCCAAAGTGCCGATGGACACGTTGCCGGCCGCGGCCGAAATGGTCACCCGCAGGCGGGCCGAGTAAAAAAAAGGCAGGCCCAGCAGCACCAGGTTCGCGATATGCTCCTGCTCCCCGAAAAAATAACTGTACCAGGAAGGCGCCGCGTCGGCGTAATCGATCAGGGGCCGCTCGTCGCTGTAGAGCACCGCATCCGCCGCGTCGATCAGCTCGATCAGCGCAGTGTCTCCGGACAGGTCCAACAGGGCGATGGCATCCACCCCATCGGCGTCGGCCAGCTCGATCACCGTTGCAATTTCCAGGGCACCCTCGGTCACCGTGCCGACCGCCTGGTCGAACATGGCCCAGCGATTGGTCGGGCCGAGGTCGATCCAAAAGCCGGTGGTCGTGGACGGATCGTTCCCCGTATTGCCGTCGGCCACCGACTCGAAAATCTTGTGGACGCCGGTGGTCATGATCACCTTCTGCCCGGCGGTGTAGGTGGTCCCGCTCGCCCAGACCGCATAGTCGTTTTCGGCGACGCTGTGCGAAACCAGGGTGGCGTCGGTCACCGCGATCGGCTTGATTATCTTCATGCGGCGGCCCTCTCCGGCGGCAGGCCGATGGCATCCCACCTCTCCAGGACCCGGACCGCCTTGCCGCTATTTTTCAACCCCTGGTAGCCTGTGGCGGCGATCTCCTGGCGCAGCTCCCGGATCTCGGCGACCACCTCGGAGAGATCAACCAGCGCCCGGGACTGGTCGTTGCTGTAGATCCTGCTCGGGCCGGTGTATTCCAATTCCGGCCCTTGCTCGCCGACCAGGCGCCAGCCGCCGCCGAACTCGCCGCCGTCGGCAAACCCCTGCGGCTGGACCTGCACGGTGGTGAGCCGTTCCAACTCGGACACCGCGGACATGGTCCGCCAGTAGTCTCGGGCGTAATCGGCTGCCGTGGCGTAGCTTTCCTTGTTGATGGCAATGTTCTGCAGCACCTCGCCGATGGCCTCGACCCCGGAGAAATCTCCTTTCTTTGCCTGGGCCAGGGTGGCGAACAGCTTCTGCTGGGCTTCGGCGGATCGATCCACCCCGGCCTCCGTGGCGGCCATTGACTCGCGGAACGACTGCATGGAGGTGATGGCCGTGCGCAGGCCCTCGTCCATGACCTCCGCCGCCTTGAGCCCCTGCAGCTTGCGGATATTGGCCAGCCCCTCTTCGCTGACGCCAAGCTCTCTAGCGGCGGCCAGCTGCTTTTCCATGGTCCGGACCGTCTCGCGGATGGCCAATTGCTGGTCGGTCATCGAGTAGGAGTCAATCTCGTCGGTGATCCCGCGCATGAAATCCTGCCGGGCCTTTTTGTGCGCCTCAAGGATCTCGAAGGTCTGCAGCGCCTCCAGCTTGCGGATGTCGGCCAGGTCCTTTTCCGATGCGCCAAGCTCTTTGGCGCGGGCCACTGTCTCGGCCATGCTCCGGTGAAGGGAAGCCAGGTCTCGCTCCAGTCCGCTGCGGCCCATCTGCGCGATCTTGAAAAGGATATCGTTCATGTATTTTGCGATCGCCGCCGGGTCGTCGCCGCTGCGAGTGGTATCCAACGGGCTGGGATTGATCGGCCTGGGGCTGACCGGCGGCACGCCCTTGGTCGGCCCGCCCAGCAGGTAGCGATCTGCGCGCATGGCTTCCAGCTCGGTCAGGTATTTTATGGTCTGGGCCTGGGGCATGATATACTCACCGCCAACGGCCAGCTGTGCCTTGCCGTTGACCGTGCCGAGATAGAGATCATCCCGCACCCCTGAGCCGCCCTGCAGGATGCCGCCATCCGCATAGCCTATGATCCCGCCATCCCAGTTGCCAACCGTGACCGGCGGACCGCCGGCCGTTGGCGTCGCGCCCGTCCCGGTGCCGGTGAGTTCGGCGAGGGCGGCGCTGATATCATATGCAGCCTCGCCGATCGTTGCCCCGGCCCTGCTCGCCGCGACGTCCAGGTCAAATATCTCGGCGTTCAGGGCGCTGACCGCATTCTGCACCGTATTGGCCTCATCGCCGAATACGCCGACCGCATTGGACAGCCCGGAGGTGTCCGTAGTAACATCCGTCATTTCCTTGGCCATCAGCGACATGGCATGCAATACCGGATTGGTAGCCGCGAGATAGGCCTCGCCGGCATCCCGCATCTTGCTTATTGCCGACCCCGTGTAGTCCGCCAGCATGTCGGCTACTTCTTCCTGGGTATGGCCCAGGGATATCAGATAGTTTTCGAGATCCTCTGTCGAGCCGGTTGCCGACGTGGCCGCGCTCTCCAACAGGCTCATGGCCTGCTGCATGTAGCCGCCCTTCAGCCCCATGTCCTCCAGGGACGTTTTGATTTTATCAAAGGACGGCTTGGACTTTTCGGCCCACTTCCACATCTCTTCGATTGTGGAAGGGTCGAGCGAGATGTTCATTTTGTCCAATGCTACAGCAAATTCATCGAGCGTTTCCGGCACGCCATCGATGCCGAGAGACATCTGGATAAGACCCTGCCCCATATCGCTCGCCGAACCAAACAATGTGTTAACCGCGGCCAGCACGTCAGTGTCGAGATCCCAAGTAGGAGCCATCGCATCCCACCTGATGCTCCTGGTGGACATCGCGGCGCTGTCTACGTCAGGGCTGAAATAGTAATCCTCCCGGAAATTCTTGGTTTTTTCAGCGTCAGCAAGCATGATCAGGGTCGAGGAGGCCTGATCCCACTTTGCGTCATACTCGCCAAAATAAGGGACCATGGTCCGCGTAAATTCGTTGCCGATCAAAGAGGCAAACGTCTCCGGCCGGAAGCCGGCCCGATTGAACATATCCGCTTCGTCAGGCAACATTTTCTTTTCCTGGCCAAAATAGAGGGCCATTGCCGCGGCCACAACCGTCCCGATCACTGGGACGTATGAGCTGATTGCGACTCCGCTGCCTTCAGCCGCCGCTACCGATCCTGCCTCATATCCATAATAAGCCTCAAGGCCCGCGGAAAGGGCCTCCAGTTCAGCATATGTAGCCGCTCCCTCCGCCGCTATTGCTGCCGCTTCCGCCGCGGCGTATTCGGCGGCAATCTCAGAAACTTGATATTGAGCTACAAGATCGCCTACCCATCCGGCATTTGCAAGATTGCCAGCCCCGCCACCGGAGAGATAAGAATAAAGGGCATAGCCGGTTGTTGCGGTGCTTACTGCCGATCCGGCGGTTGAAGCACCACTGCCGACACCGCCCCCGCCATTGGACGAGGGGCTGCCGCTGATGAGCGAGCCGATGGAGCCGAGTACGCTCCCCCACCCGGATCCGGAACCGCCAAAGCTACCAAACAGGGACACTATTTCCGTCATTGCCCACTTGGCCAGCAGGTCGGCGATGAACTGGATGAACATGTTGAGCATGTTGTCCAGGAGCGAGTCCCAGATGTCGCCGATGGAATCAAACTCGCCCTCCATCACCGCAACAAAGGTCTGGCTGAAGGTGTCGGACAGCATGTTGAACGCCTGATACCCGATATCGGCCATGCTCTGCATGGCGTCTTCCGCGTCCATGGCCGCGGCAATCACACCGCCGAAGAACTCGCCGGAAGAGCGCAGCTTTTTCTTGTCAAGCTCGCGCTGCCGCTTATAGCGGAGTTCGTTCAGCAGATTTTCGTCAACGCCCATCTTGCGGTAGGCGGCAAGCTGTTCGTCCAGGGCCTTGACCTGGGCCTCGTAGCTGCGCTGCGACATGGCCGCCGAGGAGTCGGCCATCTCGCCATAGATGTCCATATAGGCCTTGGATAGTTCGGCCGCGGCCTTGACCGCCTCCTCCTCTGCCTTCTGCTTTTCCTTGACCCGCTCCTCGGTCGCCTTGATCGCCTCGGCCAGCTTCTTTTCGTCTTCCTTGTACTGGGCGGTGGACTTGCGGAGATTGTCCAGGGCGAGCTGGTATTCCTCCAAGGTGATCGTGCCGCTGGCGCGCAGCTCATTGAGCCCGTCCTCGGCAGCGGTAACATCCTCCGCCTCTTTTTTCAGGGGCAGGTATTTGTCCAGGAGCTTCTGCAGCTCGGTCGCGTGTTTCTCAATCTCCTTGGCGGTCTTGCCGTGGGATTCGCCCTGCGCATCGGTAGCCTCACCGGCGGAGATGCCCGCGCCATAGTATGCGTCAAGGCCCGCACTCAGCTCATCTATCGATACTTTATTGGCGTCGATGTTGTAGGTGAGGGCTCGGTATTTTTCGGTCGCCCGGTCGAGCAACTCCTGATGCTTCACCCTTGCGTCATCCCGTAACCCCTCGACGGCAAGGATTGATTCATGGAGAGCTATTTCCTCTTCAAGTGCCTTGATCGTTGCGTTTTTCTTCGCTGCCTCCTCGCGCCGTGTCGCGTTCTCGTCCTCTATGATGCCGAGGATCTTCGCGCCTTCGATCCAGTTATCGATCTGCTCGACCAGCCAGCCGATTGCCTTGGCCGTCCCCTCTATGATCGGGATCAACTTGCTGACGAACTCCTGGATATTCTGCTTGAGCAGGTCCTCGTTGGCCGTCAGCCATTCGTTCAGCCCGGTCACCAGGTTGTTGATCACGGGCAGCAACGCCTCGCCCGCGGCTATTTTGAGTTCGGTGATATTAACCTCAAGGTCCCGCATCTGGTTGGCGAAGCTTTTGGCGGTCCGGATGGCGTCCCCTACGGCAAAAGTCGAGCCCTCGACAATGAGCTGGTAGGCGGCCTGGGCCTTGTCCGCCGCGGTGATGGCGTCCTTGGTTTCGGCCAGGCCCATGGCCAGGGCCTTTTCCTCGACCGTGGCGGCGTTGACCACCACCCCGTACTTTTTCATGGTCTCGTAGTTGCCGACCAGGGCGGACTGGATATCATCCATGACCTGGGCGGTGGGCAGATTGTTGAAGCTGCCCAGATCGGCGGAGAGCTTGACCACCTCAAACGACATGGCCGCCGCCGCCTCGCTGTTCATGCCCATGGGCACCAGCAGGTCCTGCATGGCGGCCAGGTACTTTTTGGCGTCCAGACTGGACATGTGATAGGATTTGCGGAGTTCACCGGCCCACTGCTCTGCCTGGGCCGATAGCTCGCCGAAAACCGTGTTGAACTTGGACTGCGCCTCTTCCATGTCCGAGGCAAGCTGCACCGATTCGCGCAGGGCGCCGGTGAGCAGGTAGATCCCGCCGAGCACCGCCGCCCCGCCGATGGCTGCGCCGGCCATGGCGACACCCTTGAGCGCGGTCACCGCCTTGCCGGCAATACCGTCGATCTCGCCCAGGGAGCGGCCCATGCGCTTACCGCCGTCCTCGCCCTTCTTGCCGGCGTCCGCCACCGTATCGCCGAGCTGACGGATCTTGACCGATCCCTTGTCGTCAACTTCGATGACTATGTTGAGGGTGGAAGCGTTCACTGGTTACGGTTCACGGTTTAAGGTTTACGGTTCAAGGTTCTCCGGCCCATGGCCGGCACGAGCCGCACTTGATGAACTTGACGAACTTGATAAGCTTTCATCTTTTCGTTCCCATCATCGGACACCCCGTCGCCGGCTCCATGGCCGTCCGGATCCGGCCCAGGTCCTGCCACTCCTCCAGGGTCAGATCATCGGCCTCGAAGGGGTAGCCGGCCTGCTGCAGGCCGTACAGGTTGAGCATCTTCAGGGTGTAGGGGTGCAGGTCGCCGGCGGTCTGTTTCGGGCAGTTCTTGCAGGCCCATGCCAGGTTGTCGCCGTTTTCCTCCCTGCACCGCTCCTCCTCTTCGTCGTTGCAGAGACCTTTCCGCAGGGCGGCCAGGTCTCCGATCAGTTTCCCTCGCCGTCCTCCGGATCCACGATCTCGGCGGATGCGTCAAAAACGTGGGCAGCCAGGAGCATGATCAGGTCGCTGGCCCCTGCCTCAACCTCCGTCTTCCACTCCTCCAGGTAATGGGGCGAGTTCTTGTCGGACGAATAGGGCTGCGCGGCGCCCAGGACATCACGGACAAAGTCCCCTTCCCTGAACCCGGTGAGAATCTTCAGCCCGGAGACCAGCCGCGCCTCGGCCTGGTTGAAGGTGACCTTCTTCCCCTTGCGCTGCAGGGCCAGGTTCTGGTACTCCTGCCGCTCCTTGGTGGTCGGTGTCCGATAAAACAGGACAATGTCCGAGTCCGAAACATTGTCGTGGATCTTCAGCTCATTATTGCCAGTTGTTGATGTATTGCGGGCCATTGTGCTTTTCCTCATTCATCTTGGATTGATATTTTGCGGGGACATCCCCCTCACCCCAGCCCTCTCCCGCGAGGGGAGAGGGGGTCCTCCGTCCACTGTCTTCTGTCTTCTGGCTCCTGTTACGCCGCGTACGCGCTCACCATGTTCTTCACCCGGGCGATGACGCTGCCGTAGGTAGCGTCCTCCAGCACCTGCAGATCCCCGGCCTCGGCCACCCGGCCGTTGTTGCTGGAGATCGGCGAGTTGAGGATCCCCATCAGCGGGAAGATCATCTCCAGGGTATACTTATGGCCGGTGTCGAACTCCGCGCCCTCGCAGAGCACGTGCAGGCCGAACGTCTCATTCTGGGTGATATAGTTCTGCAGGAGGAAGTCCCGCAGCTCCCGGGTCAGCTTGATGGTCTGGTTGCGGTTGCCGCGCAGCCCTTTGCCGCCGTAGGTCCCGCCCGCGCACATCGTAAAGCCGACCTGCAGGTTGTTCTGCAGACTGTACTCGAACGACTTCAGCGTCGGCCCCAGGGCCTTGCCGCCGACAAACGCCGAGCCGTCCCAGGCCCCGCCCACGTACAGACACGCCTGCGAGACCCGCAGCGGCGTCTCGGTGACCCGGGCAGGGAAGGTTGCCCATGCCGGTTCGGTCGGCACGTAGAGGATCTTGTAGTCGATGTTGGACAGCCCGTCGCCGCCCAGGGCGGCGATAGTAATTACCGCCGGGGTCGCCGCCGATACCGCGGACACGACCGGGAACTCGTACTGGCCGCCGGCTGCCGCCGCCCGGACGACATGGACATTGGCCAGCCGCTCTTCAGCGGTCGCCCCATGCACCGCATTGGCGGCCAGCACGAGGGAGGTGGCATTGTTCAGCGCCGACACCGTCTCTTCGACGATGGTGGAATCAAATTTGCCGGTGTATTTGATCGTCCCGGAGCCCTTGACCCAGTCATCCTCGCTGAACGTAATGCTGACCGTGTCCACGAAACCGGAACAGAAGCGCCGCTTGGCAATGGCATTGCCCAACCGCTGCGCCGCGGTAAAGCTGGGATTGCTCCGGGCCTCGTCCAGGTCCCCGGCGATCGGGGTGATCGTGTGCCGGTAGCCGGCGCCGGCGGCCGCGGTGGCCACGCTGCCCAGGCCAAAGGCCAGGAGGAACGCGGCGTGCTGCGGCTGCAGCTTGCCGAAATTCAGTGTTCCGCCGGCAAGGGAACCCAGGTCATAGATGGTGTCCGGCTCTTCTCGGCCGTTCATCTCGGAGGCGTTGTTCTCCCGCCGCGGCTCCAGGTTGATGTAGTCATCCACCCCGCAGAGCAGGGAGGTGTCCAGGGTCTGGGCGGTGTTGATCGCCGTTTCCTTCGCATTGGCCGATACCGCCAGCAGGTTCAGGTTGGCTCTAGGGTTGTTCATTTCGCGCTCTCCTTGGCGGTCTCACTCGCCGCCGGTACCGCCGGCCTTTTCGGCGCGGCCTTCTTGACTTCGCTGAACCGGTGTTTCTCCTGCGGCGGCACTTCCGCATACTCCACGCCCGGGACGAACTTCCGCCCGGCCATGGGGCCGTCCACGATCTCGATGGCCGGCTGCCCTTTTTTCAGCATGTACATGGTTAATCCTCCCGGATGTAGTTGATGGTGATATCCTTGGTCTGCCAGGCTACGGTATTGCCCGCCTGACCGACGAACAGCTCCGACTCCGGCTCGCGCGCATCGGGCAGGGCCGCCTGCATCCCGGCGATGCCGAGCAGGTTGTTCTTGAGCAAAACCTTGATCGCCTCGGTTGCCGCCAGCACCCCGAGGCTGCCGGTGGACGCATCGCCGACAACCGGGGCCTCGTGGTTTTTCTGCAAGCGGACGAACACCCGGAAGTGCACCGGCATGGTCCGCTCAATAACCCCGCAGGTCAGCTCTTTGTTGATCACGGTCCCGTCCTTGACGGCGATGGCCAACTGCGACTTGACCCCGGCCGGGATAAAGCTCAGGTCCGGGGTGATGAACACGTCCCCGTCCCGGACCTGGGTAAGCCCTGCCTGCAGGGCCGCCTTGATTTTGATGAGCAGGGTCTGCATCAGTAGGTCGTCAGCTTGTTGCTGGAAAATTCGGCATCGGCGGCGGCCACCACCAGGGTGCCGTTGCTGCCGGTGCCTTCCGGATCCCCGGCGCCGAGCTTGAGGGTGCCGGCGGCCACCTTGTTCAGAAAAGCGATGGCGGTCTTGTACCGCTCCAGCCAGTGCGGCGGCGCGCCTGCGTCCCGGCGGACATAGAGCAGCCAGCCGGCGATATCGACGCAGTATTTGCCGAGTATTGCCGGCGGGGTCGCCAGGGGCAGGGGATACCGGCCGCCCAGATAGCCATCGATCTCTATTGACGCCGACTCCAGTACCGTGGCCACCACGTCCTCGTTGACCAGGCCGGTGTCGTCATCGTCGGTCAGTTGGACCAGGGTCGCCTCATCGATCCACTGCCGCAGATCGGCGATCGTCGCATAGCTCATTTACTTACCCTTGCCCTTACCTTTTTTTCGCCTTTGGCCTCCGCTTCCGCCTTGGCTTTGGCTCCCGCTGCCTTGTCAACAGCAACCGCGCTGGCCGCCTTCAGGGCGATCAACCGCCGCCCCTCGGAGTCGCTGACCTCGATGGTCGCGCCCGGCTGATGGACAGCCTTGCCGGTGTCGATCACTCGCCCGGGCAATACAGTTATCTGCATTGCATTCTCCTCATGCCGGGGCGGCGGCTGCCCGCCGCCCCGTATCTCAGGTTGCCGATCAGATGACCGTCGCGTAGACCACGCACAGCGGCCGGAAGAAGACCGGCAGCGGCCGCGACTCCACCTTGACCCACTGGCCGGAGGGGTCTTCCGACTCCCACATCTTGGAGAAGAAGATGTCCGCCTCCTTGCCTTTGCCGACGCCGCCGGGCGCCTTGAGGTCGATGACCGGCGCGAACAGCTCCGCCGCAACGTCCGGCCCGAACCCGACCAGGGCGAACACGCCGGAGGGGATCAGGTCGTGACGAGTGCCCGAGCCATCGAGATACGAGCCGTCGTACTCGTCGATATCGACCCCGGCCAGGTGGGCGACGCGCCCCTCCTTGGCGATCTGGTCGCCCATGGTGTACTTGAGCAGCTCCCGGGCGCTGCCGTTGTTGATCAGCGCATCCATGGCCCCGGTGCCGCAGAACGCCGCAAAGCCGGTGACCGGCCCGGCCTGGCCGATCAGCTTCTTCCAGGCGCGGATGTTCTTGATCGGGTCCGAGGCGGCATCGGTCCACAGGGCCGTGCCGGCGAGCACCGGCTTGTGGGCCGCCGGCAGGTTGTAGTCCACCAGGACCACGCCGTTCTTGTCCACCACCTGGCCTGACAGGGCCTTGACCGCCTGGAACTCGCGGGTCAGGTCAATGGTCTGCTTCATGTCGAACTGCTCGTCGCCGACCCGCTCCTTGAGCAGCTCCGGGGCGACCGCATCGCCGAAGGCGCGCATGTTGTTCAGGTCCGCGGCGGAGATGAATTCCTTTTCCGCGTACCGGGGCGCGCGGCAGGTGATGTTCTTGCGGCCGATGCCGCCGCGCACCGTCGCCTCGGCGGAAACAGAGATGTTCGACAGCAGGTGCTCGCTCGATGTCTTGACATCCCATTCGAAGATGCCGGACAGTTGGCGTTTCTTCCTGGAAAAAACAGTATCCAGGACCTTGGTGGGGGCGGTGCGCATGAGATTGACCGCCATGGTCAACGCGCGGGACGAAAATACTTCAGGCATGATGTCCTCCAATAAGAGAGATGTTGGTCAGTTGCTTGTCAGCCACGGCAGCGGCCTCTTTCTCAGTGCCTTACACCTTAGAGCCTGCCTTCTTAAACGAAGTAGACACCCCGAGTCTCCAAAGCCAGCTTCCCGGCGGCATCGAGCCCGGTCATATTGGCCTCGACATAGACCCCGGCAAAGCCGCAGATCGCCTCGACATCGGCGGCGGCGGCGGCGGCCGCCTCCATGAGCACGGCCACCGGGTTCTCGCTGCCGTCAGCGTTGCCGGCGTCATAGGCCACCAGCTTGCCGGTGGCGGTGATCCGGCCCAGGATGGTGCCCACCACCAGGTCGGCGGCGGTGCCGATGGTTTTCTTGATCAGTACCGGGCCGTAGGTGTCCGAGGCCAGGTACGCCTTCACATCCAGGGTTGTTTCAGTGGTCATTTCGTCTCCTCCATGGCTACGCCCGCGATCTCGCGGGCAGTTTTCTCATCTTCGCTGAACTGCGCGTCCGCTGCCGGCGCGGCCTTGGGCGCCATCTCCTTGAACAGGGGGTGGCTGGCAAACGTGGCCAGGAAACCCTTGAACCACTCCGCCTTGCTCTCTTTTTTCCCCTCGCTGAATTCGAAGGTGGCCGCGTCCCCGTCCAGGGACATCATGAACTCGCCCAGCCCCTGCGCCTTCCAGGCCGGCAGGATCTTGCCGGCGGCGACGCCCTGGTCGATAAAGGCGTCCACCTCCCGGCGCCGGGCCGCCTGCTGCTGCTCGGAAAAGTTCGTCTCCGCGGCGGTGGCCCTGGTCTCCGCCGCCTGCCGCGCCTCCTTTTCGGCGTCCAGTGCTTTTTGCAATTCCTCTACGGTCGGCATGGTGCCCTCCTGTGATGGTTCGGCATATGCCACCACCGAGGCCTCTTCCCCGGGGCGCTCTGCCTCTTTTTTCAACTGGTCGATATCCCACGCGGGCAGCAGGCGGTCCGCCGCCTCGATCCCGTCCTTGGCAATGATCCACTCCCGGAGCTGGCCGAACAGCCGACCGATAACACCCCAGGTCCAAGGATCAGCGAACTCGAAAGTATCGGCCTCTCCCTCGTCGAAGCGCAGGTCGGCCAGGCCCTGGACCGCCGGCGGCGTCCCTCCCAGAAACCCGACATGCCGCAGGCGGCCGTCGCGGTAAAAGGCGGCGGACCGTTTCTTCCAGCGGCCGGCGCGCACCTGCTCCTCGAATTCGGGCGCCACCTGGCGGAACTTCGCCAGGAGCACTTTCGCCCCGTCCCGGGCCGCGGTCTTCAGTTCCTCGACCCAGCCGAAGGCCGGGCCGTTGTCCGCCGGGTGCCCGAGCACCAGGGGCGGCTCATGCCTGCCCGCGTCAAAGCTGGCAACTGCCCGGTCGATCACCGCGTCACCGTCATGCTCCCGGCCCTTGGAATCGACCTGCTTGCCGCCGCGGAAAATTTCCACCCAGTCGCCAAACCCCTTGAACTCGTTTTTTGCCATTTCCTTCCTCTCGCTTTCAGGTCGTCAGTGACGATCAACAGAACCGTTGTGAAACTATTTTTAAAATCCTCTGTATTCGACGATTGGCATCTCGCCGGTACGTTGGTATCCCCTGACCCTGTTTTTGCAAATTAGGGCCTGTTTTGGCCTTTTCTCTTCTCCCCCTCTCCCCTCTGGAGAGGGAAGGGGTGAGGGCCGCCCTTCAATCCGCCAGCTCCAGATGCTCCTGGATGATGTCGAGCACCGCCGCCTTATCCTCGTCCGAGAGGCCCATAAATGGCCGGGCCGGGATGTTCCCCCAGGGGATGGGCGCGCCCCTCTTGGTGCGGCCGAATGACCCTCTCGCGGCCCCGAACTGCTGGACAGCTGAGTAAATCAGGCTGGAGGTGATCTCCACCCGCCGCTGCTCCGCCTTCGGCGCGATCTCGGTCCCGAGCCGCTTCGACTCGCCGATCATCACCTTCTTGCTGCCCAGGATCTGCCCGCCGGGCACCGGCCCCTTTTCGCCCTTGCGCAGGACCGTGCCGCCACCCTTGCGGCGGAAGTACTCGCGCAGCGTCGTCTCCTTGTTGGGCGCCCATTTCGTCCCGTCCGGCGCCGTGGAGGTAGCGAACCGCTTTTTCGTGGACTCGACCATGTACTCGCCGATATCGTCCATGGCCGGCCGCAGGTCAGAGCAGCGCCCCGCCAGCTTGCCCAGGGCCTCGGTCACTTCGCGGTCATTGATTTTTATGGTGATCATGGCTATACTTTGTACAGGCTCTCCGCCCCTATGGCACATCCACCGTCGGGCTCATACCCCGAAACGTCACGGGCGTGGGAAGATGGGCTATAGGGCGCGATGAGCCAACCTCCACATTGATTGCAGGACCAGGCTCTTGCGGCCGGTCCGAACCTCCCAGACCGTAACCAGCTCCTCGCCTCCGAAATACTTCGAAATCTTGATCACCGGCTGCTTGCTCTTCCATGTCGAGCCCACGTCACTGATTTGGTCCGGCGAGTTCAGTAGCTCCGGCAGGTCGGCGTAATCGCTGGCGGTGATGGCAATTTGCCCCCTTGGGGCCTCGCTCTCCGGATCGCCGTGGTCCTTGTGGACCTTGTTGATCGCGCTCTGGTCCACGGCGTAATCGAATCCGGCAACCTCAAGGCCTTTGAGTCCGCCGACCGTCGCCGCATCCGCCGAGGTAAGCAGGCCCATGGTCCGGTAGGGCGGGATGTCAAGATGCGTCCGCCCCTCGACGATCCGCTGCGCGTAGCGCCGGACATCGTCGGCCACCGAGGGCAGTCCCCGGTATGCCTTGGCCAGGGCGTCGCGCTGGCGTTCCGGCACGCCCTGCATGTAGGCCTTGGCCAGGGTGTAGTCCCACTGCAACGTCTTCTCCGCCAGCTTGCTGATCTCCTTTTTGATGCTCTCCCCGGGCGAGTAGCCCCAGCCCTTGCCGATCCCCACCTGCTCGCCGGTCTTGGGGTCGATCGCGTCCCAGTCTTCCGGCAATTGCTTGTCCGGGCCGCCGCCCAGCCGCCGCGCGCCCCTATCGCTGCGCGCGCCGAGGATGTAGCACCGGCAGCCCCAACCGTTCTGCGGCTTGTGCGTCTGCCAGAACGGATGATCCTTGGGCAGGGTCAACCCATTCCACGCCAGGTGCTGGGGCCGGGGATTGTCCACCGCATCGTTGTGCCGGTAGACCAGCAGGGGAAACCCGGCAGCGTCCAACTGGGCGTTACGGCCGGCGTTGTAGCTGGTGGTGCAGTTGGTGGTGTAGATCATTCTGGTCCGCCAGGCCCGCCTGGCCGGGGACTCGTCGCCGGTGAAGCCTGACCATCCGTGCCGACCTAGGATGGCCATGAAGTCCTTGCGGAAGGCCTCAAGGCTTGTCCCTTCGGCTATGGCCCGGTCGGTGGCGGCGGCAAAGTCCGTCAACAGGTCCATCTTGGCCGCGCCGGCAACCATATAGCCGATATCGTGGGCGCTTTTCTCGATGTCATCCCAGCGGGCCGTGGGCACCAGGCTGCCGAGCTTGCCCCGGAAATACGCCACCTGTTCGGCAAAGGGCCGCTTGAGCACGCCGGTCATGGCCGAGGGGCTATTCATCCGACCCCTCCTCGATGTCAAAGATCCCGGCAGCATGCGCCGCCTGCATCGCGCCGGCCATGAGCCGGCCCAGGGCATCGATGGGCAGATCCTGACAGGCGGCGAGGACCATGGCCCGAAATTCTTCAAGGCTGGAGGCCTGCGCCAGCATGACCCGCGCCTGATCGATCCATTCGTCAACGGCCGGCTGCCCGTCCGCATCGAGCCGGTCGGCAATCAGGTCCGGCGGGTAGGACTGATCGCCCTCGCTGAACTCGCCGCCGGCCTTGCCAGGCTGGCCCGGCACCCCACCCTGGTCAACGACCTCGATCTCATCCTCGCCGAACCCGTAGCGGCGGATGTAATACTCCTTCTTCAGCCGGACCCGGCCGCCCTCGGTCAGGGCCTTGTCCCGATCGGCAAACGCCTGCTGCGGGTCCTCGGTCTCGAACCAGGTGAAGGTCGGCGGCGGCACGCCCGGGGCGTTGACCTCGCCGTAGACCCAGGCGATTTCTTCCATGGCCGTCTTGACCAGCTGCCGGTCCGCGTCCTGGTACAGGCCCAACACGTTCTCGTGCGTTTTGCTGGCGGCGTAGCTGCCCTTGTCGCCGATCTCGGCGGTCAGGGTCTGGCCCATGATCGCCTTGGAGATCTCGGCGTCCATGGCATCTTTCAGGCGCTCGAAGGCCAGATAGCTGCCGCCGGTTTTGCCGGTGCCGCCGAGCATCTCCACGGTGCTGCCCTCGGGCACCACCGCCACCGCGTCCCGGACCATCTTGACCAGGCTGGCAAGCATGTTCTGCTGATCCTCCAGGGACGAGCCCCGGGCGTACCGGCCCAGGAGGAAGGGCATGCCGTACTTCTCGGTGAAGGTCACCCAGAACTTGATGGACCCCTTCTTGAACATCACCGGCCAGAAGCAACGCGACAGCAGCCGCAGGCCGTAGGGGTTGTCATAGGTTGGGAAGTGCCGGGCAAAGACCACCTTGCCGAACGGTATCTCTTCGCCCTCGTCCGGCTGATCAATGCTCCTGAACCGGAACGCATTGTCCTGGTCGGCGCCGAACCAGCGCGCCGGCAGGCAGCGCAGATCAGCGAGCCGCAGGTGATCGCCCGGCTCCCACATCAGCTCCACCGGCGCCAGGCCGTAGAGCGGGGCGTCCAGGATGCCAGAGATCAGGCTGTAGAGATCGACCCGCTCCAGGTCCTCGACCAATTGCGCGCACAGGGCCTCTGCCGCCGCCGGCGCCTGGCCGTCCACCGTGCCCGGCTCCCACTTGAATTCGCGCTTGAGGGTGCCGAGCTTGCGGGTCTGGACCACGCTGGTCAGGTGCGCGTCGCCCAGCAGTTCCTCCAGAATCTGCACCCCGTCCCCGCGCTTGCGCAGCACCGGGTCAGGGTCGGGCAGCAGGCCGACCACCTGGGAGAAGTCCCAGGCCGTGGACCGACTGGCAATCTCCCGGGTCAACTCGGCCGGCTTGACCTCGGCGAAGGAGACGAACCTGTCAGGGCTCACCCAGATGCCGTCCGCCATGTCAATACCCCCTGGTCAAGGTTGCTGATTCCCGCGGCAGCCCCGAGAGGATCGCCGTGTCGCCGCCCGGTGTCGAACCGGCATGTGCCGCTAAGGCCAGCGCCCAGAAGCGGTCCGCATGGCCGTTTTCGCTGCGCTCGGCCGTAAACCTGATATTGCCGGCCGCCGTGGTCTCTTTGGTCACCGCCCGCAGGTCGGCACGGATCTCCGGCCGGTAGGGGATGCGCAGCCGCCTGTCCTCCATCAGCCCCCGCACCGGATAGGCCAGCTCCTCTTTGACCCGGGGCGTAAAGGTCACCAGCTCGACCCGGTACTCGCCGAACTTGTGCTGGGCGTCGTCGCCCCAGCCGATGCCCAGGCCCGTGTAGTCGATGCAGGTCCGGTCAAGCTGGCCCATGATCGGCCAGAGAATCGCTTCCTGGGCGGGCTTGCTCATTTTATGCAGCTCGATGATCAGCCTGGTCTCCAGGACGCTGCCCACTTCCTCCACCACCCACAGCACGGTCAAGTCCTTTTTGCGGCCGATGTCCAGACCGCCGTAGAGCCGCCCCTTGGGCCTGGTCGCGCTCAGGCCGTCCCACTCCCACTGATCGGCCTGGCCGTACTCGCTGTGCGCAATCAGGTCATATTCCAAAAATGCGGAAGCATCGTCCGCCGGCTCGCACATGTACTCCTGGCGAAACGATTCTTCGTCGGCGCAGCCGCTCCGGATGAAGTCGAAGTACTGGGCTTCGTCCATCTCCTGCACCTCGTGGCCGGCCGGCAGCGACTGCTGCAGCTTCCAGAGGAACCCCTGGAGCAGGGCATCGTCCAGGGTCACCCGGTGCAGGCTGATCCCCTTCGGGTTGCCGTGCTCGCGGATCTCGCGCACCAGCAGGTTGAAAAAATTCGCGCTGCCGCGGTGGGTGGAGATCACCTCCATGGAGCCGCCCCAGGTAATGCCCGGGTAGGCGATGGACCACAATTTGCGTGGGTCCGGATGCAGGGCGAACTCGTCCAGGATACGGCCGCCGCGCTTGCCCGCCTGGGCGTCCGGGTTGCTGCTCATCGAATGGATGCGCCGGCCGTTGACCATGTGCAGCACGTAGGCCGAAATCTTGCGCTCCTCGTCGATCACCCGTTCCCCCAGGTCCTCGGCGGCAATCTGCAGCACCTGGGCAAACATCTTGCAATCCTCGATCACCAGCCGGGCCTGCAGATCGTCGCGGCTGGAGATCCACTGATCCCACTTGGCGCCGTCCTCGGCGGTCCGCTCCACCGCGGCATAGGCCGTTGACCAGGAGATGCCGATCTGCCGCGCCTTTTCCATCAGTTTCAGCCTGCCGCGGTCCTTGATCCACGCCTCCTGGTACGGCAAAAAGAGCCCGCCCGGGTTGACCGGGACGATCTTGGCCTTGCCGTAAAACTTCTTCATGTCGACATCCTCAGCACGTCGCGGCGGATGGTCTGCAGGGCCTCCGCCGAAATCCCGCGCGGCCCGTCCTGGCCGGCGTCAACCGGTGCATACTTGGTCTTCAGTTTCTCGATCATTTCCAGGGCCTGCTGCATCTCCTTGATCCCGGCCAGCGACACCGCCCCCGGCTGGGAGAGGAGCACATTCACCTTGCGCTGCACCGCCTCGCCCAGGGCGGCGACGGCGTCCTCGGCAGTGTTGATCTGCCGGACCTCGGCCTCCGCCTGCCCCTGGTCCTCGATGCGCTGCCGCCTGGACTCTTCTTCGATCACCCGGCCGGCGCTGACCAGGCTGGAGAACGCATACGCGGTCTGCGGGTCCATGGCCTCCAGCAGGGAGTTGACCGCCTTGGCCTTGGCCAGCATCACCCCGCGGCGGACCGTGGTCTGGGCCTGGCGGTATTCGCGCCGCCGCTCCGCCCAGCCGGGCTCGGAGTCCGTGCCCCAGCGTTTGAGCTGGGTAAGCGACACCCCGGTCCGCTCCGCAACCTGCTCATAGGTCAGGCCGTCGATGATGTACAGTTCCTCGGCCTGCTCGCGGATGTCCCACCCATAGGCGTCAGGCATGACCGCCTCCCCGGCCCCCAGGCCGGCACGAAAAAAAGAACCGTGAACCGTGAACCGCGAACCGTTCCATCAGTCTCCCAGCGCCCGCTTGATTGCCTTGATCTCGGCGAGCAGCCCGAGGTATTCGGCATGCACCCCGGCCAGCTCCACCGCCTGCACCGCGGCCGCTTCGGCCGGCAGCTCATCGAGCGCCAAGAACGGGTCCAGGAGATCGCGCAGGGTGGTGATCTGCCCCCGCAGGATCACGCCAAGCCGGTACGCGGCCGCCTCTTTCTCGGCCAGCCGGCCCTTGTGTTTCAGTCTCTCTGTGTCAAAGCCCATCTGTTTTCCCCGTTGCGGATGACCGGACAGTACATGTTATTGACGACCTGCTCGCTCAGCCTGGTCATGGTCTGAGTCGCCAGCTGGATGATGCTCATCAGCTCGTTGGTGGTTCGCTCGTAGCTTTTGGTCAGGACGACATTGTTTTCGTACAGCCGCACCGCGTCGGCATGCTGCCGGGCCGCCTCGGCCATGGCGGCCAGAAACTGTTCCTTAAGCGCCGTCATTTCCTCCTGCCGCCGCTTTGCCTCCCTGGCCCGCTCCTCCTGGGCCAGCAACTGCATCGAGTGGAACCGCCGCTGGTCCGCCGACCAGATGATCAGCACCAGCCCGGGCAGCCCGAGCAGGTTCACCACCGCGATGACCGTGGGCAGGGCCACTCCGCCGAACAGTTCAACCATGCTTCAACCTTTCCTTCTGCGCCTGGCAGCCGAAACACAGGGTGCACCCGGGCATGGCCTCCCTGCGTTTCATGGGGATATCCTCGCCGCACCAGTCGCAGCTCTCGGCGCCAAGGCCGGTCCGGCCCGCCTCGCCCCTGGCCGCCTCGATGCGGCCCGCCAGGATGCGCGCGGCGTTGTCATTGGCAATGTCAATTTCGTCGGCCATGGTCCGTTTCCATCTCCAGATTTCATGCAGCCCGGCCAGCCAGGCCACTCGCCCCCCCCCCCCCGTAGGATGTGGTGAGGAACGAACCGCATCGGTCGCGGTCATATCTCGATCATCGAAAGCCGGATCCCCTCGATCCGGCGGACATAGGTGATGGTCTCCAGCGCGTTCTTCTCGCCGGTCACCTTGTGCAACTGGGCGCTCACCGCCTCCCATACGGTTGGCCGGTCGGTCAATTCCTGGGCCTTGATGATGTGGCCAGGCCCCGCGTTGTAGCCGCCGAAGGCAAACCGCAACCGCTCCAACCCCTCTTCTTTCTTGAAGATGTCCCAGCACTTGCGCAGGTAATGGGCGCCGAACATGATGTTGGTCTTCGGGTCATCCAGGTTGGGCACCACCGCGAAATGCTTGGCGATATCGACGGCGGTCCCGGGCATGATCTGCATCAGCCCCCGCGCCCCGGCCTTTGATACCGCATCGTGCCGGAGGTTCGACTCGGCGATCCCCTGCGCCTTCAGCCACGGCCAGCTCACCAGCCCGGAGAAGTAGAGGAAGGTAAACTCCTGAAACCACCGGTCGTATTCCTTGGTCATCGCCCCTCCACTCTGTCACTTGTCACTTGTCACTTGCCGCCGCAGGCGGCCCTCTCCATGCAGGAAAACCCCGGGCGGCGAACCGTCCGGGGAAGGATGAGGAGGAGCCCGCTGCCGTGCTCGTGTCTATCCTATAGCAGGAGATGCAGGGCTATATATAGGTGAAACAGTGCAGTATTTTAAGGAGAGAGGGGTTTAGGAGTTTAGGGGATTAGGCTTTTAGGGGGAACCCCCTCCCCCTCTTCTCTTACCCTCTCCCACTGGGAGAGGGCAGGGTGAGGGGAAGAGGGGTGGGGGTGAGTGTGCAGCTACAACCGCGCGACCGCCGCCTCGATGGTGAGCTCAACCGCGCGCAGCACCAGGCCCAGGCCGTCAGCGGCGTCGTGGCCGAAGTCATCGGCCGCGCCGGGCGCCAGGGCCGCCAGCAGGCTGAGCACCGCCGCGGCGTTATGCAATAAATCCCGCGGCTCCTCCGAGCCGAAGGCCAGCACCGGCCCGTTCATGACGCCAGCCCCGGCAGGCAGAGCTGGCGGCCGGCGGACTTGAGCAGGGCCGCGGCCGGCTTCGCGCTCTTCGGAAAGTCCACCCCGGCCTTGCGCAGGACGCTGGACCACCGGACCACGACATCCTTGCTCACGCCAAGCACCCGCCCCACCTCCTTGACGGTGAGACCGGCAAAACGCAGGTGCACCATCCTGGCGAGGAAGTCAGCTTTGTAGCCGGACCTGGCAATGGCGGCGGTGATAGCCAGCGTTCCGATGACGGCATCGGCCCGCCCCGCGAGCACCTTTTGCTGCAGCTCCTGTTCCTTCTGTTCAAAGGCCTCGACGTAGGCAATCTGAAACTCCATGGCCTTCGGCCCCGTGAAGCCCAGGGCCACAATGTCAAACCCCTTGCGGGTCAGCTCGTACATGGGCCGCTGCTGGTTGTGATTATCGACATACGAGACGAGCGCAAAATTGCGCCCGACGAATTCCGTCGGACAATCGGCTATTTTGTTCTCGATTGCCCGTAGGACATCCTTGTGTTTCATGCCGAAAAACGTGGCAATGTCCAGGGAGGTGGTGACGGGCTCGCCGTCTTTGATGGTGAGGTGACGCTTGATGGTGCTGATCTGCTTCTGGTTCATGACATTTCCTCCGGTAGAGAATTAAGAAATTCCCCGCCCCGCGCTTCTAAACGCAAAATGGGCGGACATGCGGGTTAGAAGACCGGACCAGAGGAACCGGCGAGCCGAAGCTCCCCGCATGCCGCCCAAGGAGAGAGCGCCATGCCACGGACACAAAAAAACCGCCAAGACTGCTGGTGGCGGTGTGTCCGCCTCTGGTTTCGGGCTTCTGAACCCGGCCGCCGGTATCCCGACGACACAAGTATGATAGCCGAACCGATCACCATTTGTCAAGCGGTCATTCACAGTTACCTGTTGCCCCACCATGGCGCCTTCCTCACTGCAGCCGATGCAGCTTATCTGCGGTCGTGACGTGGGAAGGGTGGCAATCCTTCAGGTCAGCAATAGCCACGTTCATTTCTTCGTCACTCATATCCAGTGCCTTCTGGACTGACGCGGCAGAATAGTAAGGAACTCCTTGCTCATCGTAATGATCTGGCTTCAATTCCGGGAAATGCTTGCCCATCAGCTCGCCCTGGATGGCGTCGAATCGAGCCCGCAGGGGAGGCGGCGCGTTGTCCAAAATGTAGCACGCCGCGTCCCGCCATTCCTTGGTGTTAATCTTGCTGCGGTCGGTTGCCACGGCAAGGGCTTCGTTCATGTTCGCGAATTTTTTCATGCATTGCTCCCTGGAAAAGGATTTAAGAAATTCTCCGCCCCGCGACGCCAAGCCATGCACAGGTCAAAGCTCATCGACGCCCGCGCTTTCCTTCGCTGGCTCCATGCCGACACAGAGAACATTGAAGAGGCGAATATTCGCTGTGCAGCCGAAGACCTTCTGGCGTGGAGCATCGCGCTTTTAGATGAGAAAACAATCGAGGGCTCCTCCCCGATCCGCAGCAACATGGTGCACTGACGAGCCTGGCGTAAAACTTCGCCCTGAACTCCGCGCCGGACACCCGGCGCGGAGGCTCCGCAAACACACTTTTATCCATATCATCCTCCATTATTTCTTCCACCGTAGGATGCCGGTGAGCCCAGCGAACCGCATCAATCGCGGCCCGATGCGGTTCGTCCCTCACCACATCCTACCCTGATCTCCTGCTCGGCCCCCTGGGCCATAAGCAGCACCTCACACACCGGGCAGAGCCCGGTCGCGCATAGCTCGCCGCAACCGGCGCAGCGCAGCTCCTCAGCCATTGCCGTCATTCTCCAGGCATCATCCAGGTGTCGATCCGCAAGCGGAACCGCTCGCGCAGGAAGATAACCACCTCCTGCAGCTCCACCCACTTCTTTGCATCCCTTTTGTTCTCGATGATCAGGACGATCCCCGGCCTCTTGCCGGTGGCCATGCCGTACTTGATGGCCTGGCCTATGGCCTCGTAGTGCTTATAGCCGAAGTCGAACTCGATGGCGTTGGCCTCGGTCAGGCAGTCCACCCTTGTCCTGTCCGGCAGGACATACTCTGTTGTCCCGCCGTGGGCCGCGCACCACTTGGCCTGGTAATACTCTTCCTTGTGAGGATGGGCCGCAAACGCCAGCACCGGCAGCAGCCAGGCCAGCACGGCGATGATGATCCGGTCGAAAACAGTTACCTTTTTGGTTAACATTTTCCCTCACCCCTGCCCCTCTCCCGGCGGGAGAGGGGAGATTTCATAAACTGATAGCTCTGATTACCGCAAACAGGACACACGGACTGCATGGCGACTACTCCACCGATGACACATGGCTCCTCGGCGAGGTCTGTTTCGTACCCGCGAAAAGAGCACCCGCGGCGGCAGCATTTTATCGGGCGTGTCCCGAATGGCGGGTATCCTGGCATATTCATCCTCCGTTATCATCAAGCGTGTTTTATCCCTCAAAACATCCGCAATTGCCGGTCTTCCTTAACCGGGGCTTCCGCCCGGCCAAGGATGTTCCACACCTGGCGCTGGCCGATAAAGTACTTGCGCGCCAGCTCCACCCCGGTATACCGGCCGGTGTCGTAGTCGCGGCGGATGCACTTGTCGCGGTGGCGGCGGGTCCACTTCTTCCACTTATAGAGATTGATCGAGGTGCCATGAAACACCTGGGCCAGTCGCAGGGCCAGCCGTACGCCGATGGTCTCGGCCACCAGGCGCATGTCGCCGTCCAGCTCCTCGATTGCCGGCAGGGCATCGTCCGGCAGCTCGATGATGTCAAGGTCGAATATGTTCATCGCGCCTCCATCGTGGCCTTCAGCCGTTTCGACAGGTCGGTGATCAGCACGTGCAGGTGCGCGTACTCGGTCACCCATTCAAAGCGATCGACGCCGAACTGCCGCCGGCACCGTTCGTGCAGCTTTTCCGGCGCGTAGCCGAGCCGCGCCCACATGGCCAGGACCTTGCGCTGCTGGCCGGCGGCCGGCCCCGGCTTGATGGCGATGTAGCCGGGCCGGGTCCGGTCCGCCTTGCCCGGCGCGCCACGGCCGGACTTCGCCCGCCAGCCCAGGGACTGCAGGTGGCGCAGCAGGTCAAAGGTCTGCGTGCCGGTCAGCTCTTTCGACGACTGCAGGCCGTAGCGGTCCGCCAGCAACTGATGCTTGTCGAGCCCCAGCTCCTTGCAGGCGATATTGATCTTGGCGTAGTCAGCGCGGGTCGGCATGGTTCTTTTCCTCCTGGTACCGGGACACGGTCCGGCCGCTGCCGAAATGGACGCAGCCTTTGCACATGGCCCAGTGCTGGGCCTCGGCGCACCACTCACGCGGGCAGGTTGCGCCGGCGGGGAAGGCCCGGCAGCCGGCAAGCTCGGTACTACTCATTTGAGTAGTATCAGACGTCATTCCATCCTCTTCAGCGTGCCACCCTTGGCGAGGATGGCCCGCTCCACGGGCAACAGGCCGTCGTCAACCTCGCCCTCACCCCGGCCCTCTCCCGGGGGGAGAGGGGGATCCGCTATCCTTCTCCCCCCGGGAGAAGGTGGCCGCGGGCCGGATGAGGGAGCACGGTGATTGCCGCTCAGCGCCTCTTCATTCCTCGTCGCCTCAACCCTGGCGTCCTCGCGGTCCGCCAGGTCCCAGGCGATCTTGGCCATGTACTGATGGCTGGCCAGGGGCAACCGCAGGCTGTCGCGCCGCTCGCTTATCTGGGTCATGGCCTCGGCCCAGATCCGCGCCGGGCATGGCCTGGCTGGCTGGCCTTTTACCTGGATGTAGCCGGGCGCGATCAGGGCCGCGATCTCCTGCATCAGCCGCAGCGCCTTGCGTGGCTGGATCGCCCCGCCGCTCTTCGGCCGGAACAGGGCGAGGTAGCCGAACAGGCTGTCCTGCACCGCCTTGGGCAGAGCCAGGGCCGATGCCAGCGTCTGGCGCGCGATCGCCTCGGAGGCGAAAAACTCGATGGACCCGGAAGCCCCGCAGGTCGGGCAGATGCCTTTCATTCACCAACTCCCAGAACAATGACCATCCATATAGCCAGCAGGCCAAGGCCACACAGTAAAACCACCAATGACTGCCGGGTGGCATGCCTCTCAACCATTTCCACAGCGCGCATTACGTATCCGGCTCCCAGAAAGAAACACCCGACAGCGAGCGCAATCGTAGATAGAATCTGGTTCATCCCTCGACCTCGAAGGAAGGAGGCGCCGGAAACTCCATCCAGGCGACGACATTATGCATGCGCACCATATCCATGCCCAGGTAGCGAAACGTTCCGTCAGCACGCATGAACCCGACATCGACGATCACGTCGCCCTCCAGGTTGCGGTACGCCACCAGGACATCGGTCAACGGTGCCGGCAGCCGCCTGGCAACAGGTATCCACTTGCTCATTTCGCTATCTCCTCGATGGCCACGATCTCCGCCCACATGCGGCAGGTCGGGCACACCACGTTCTGTGGCAGGTAATGGACCTTGCCGTCGCTCGACACCCGCTTGCCGCGCATGCGGATAACCTCGAACCGGCCGCACTTGTCGCAGCTGCCGGTGATTTTAAACTCGTTGCTAGTCTGCTTCATCCCCCTCGCCCTGGCCCTCTCCCGCGAGGGGAGAGGGAATCTGTCTTCCTGCGCTCATGTCATGTGTTCGCCAGCAGGTCCACGAACCAAACCTTGTCCACCTTGCGGATGTCGATCACGCCGACATTCTCCACCACGAAGTCCCGGACATGCTTGCGCTTTATCCACCACATGTCCCCGCCGTTGGCCTCGGTACGGTTGGTGCCGCGCCGCCCGGCCCTGAGCCAGCCCTGACTGATCCAGCGGATCACCACATGCTCGTCAACGCCGAACTCCCTGGCCAGCTGCCGGCCGGTGTAGTGGTCCGGATCGTCGGTGCTCAACTCCATCCTGGTCCGCTTGACCTTGATGGCCGTCTCGGTGCGGTGATAGCCGCGCTGCCGCAGTATCCGCGCGATCACCTTCAGCGATTTGTGGCTATGCTTCTCCAGTAGGGCCAGTTCCTCATTCGCCCAGGGCGCCTCTTTCCTGCCGACCAGCTGCGACAGTCCCAGCTTGACCGCCCTTTTTTTGATCCACCACACCGGCCGCATCAGGCCGCGCAGCTGCTTATAGATCGGGCCGCGCTCCGGGTGGTGGTATGCCTCGACAATCGCCCGGTCGATATGCTCGTCCGCCGGCCACTTGCGGTTCTTGTGCTCCTTGTTGCCGTAGCGCAGGCCAAGTCTCGTGGCCTGCTGGTAGATGGCTGATGAGGTGCGCCGCGGCAGATGCGCCATGCAGGCATTCGCGCCGCCGGTCGGATAGTGCTGGCGGATGATATTGACCTCCGCTGTTGTCCAGTAGTAACGCTCCATCGCCTCACCAAAACAGTCTTCGTGATCTTCGTAGGATGCGGTGAGCCACGCGAACCGCATCAAATCGCGACAGATGCGGTTCGTGCCTCACCGGCATCCTACGGCTGCTCATCAGACCCGGGCCGCCACGCCCGGATGACCGGATCATTTTCCTGACGCCAGGAAAATGGTCCGGTTTCGCTTCCGTCCTCTGAATTACACCCCTGAAAAATCCATGGGGATCTGCCGATAGTTACCGTGCTCGTCGCGCTCGTAGAGCCTGTAATACGTCCGGCTGCCGATCACGGTGACCGCGTCGCTGATGGCCTCCATCGCCCTTTTCCACACCGGGTCTTCGATCTTCAGCGACCTGAGCGCCAGGATCCGTTTGCTATTGATCTTGCCTTTTTTATCGACCTGAAACGCCGACTCGATCAAGGCCCTGATCTCGGACCGGCTGTCCTTTGTCCACTCCCGCAGACACTCGTCGATCAACGCCTTGGCCGCCTGCAGCCGCTCGTCGAAATCGAGCTGATCCGACACGGCGCGCAGGATCTGGTACTTGCCGTCAAAGCTGGTCAGGGTCACGTTGCCGCGCTCGCCGCCGATCTTTGCCCCGTACTTCTCGAAGGCCAGCTCCATCAGGGCCTGCATGTCCTCGCCCAGCCGCGTCTTGAACGCCGAAATCACCGTTGCCAGCTCGATCGCCTGCTCGATGACCCGCTGCACGAACTCGTCGCGCAGCAAATCTTCGTCCTTGATCGACTCGATGGGCACCAGGTGCCCGATCGCATTGCGCTTATAGCCCGCCGGCACTGCCTGTTCCGTCACTGTCTTGCCTCCGTAGATGTTGCGCACCGCGGCCTCGATGGCCTTAGCGCTGCCGTTATAGCTGCCGCCCAGCACCGCCGAGATAGCCGATGGACTGTAGCCGAGCCGCCGGGCCACCGCGCTCTGGCTGCCCTCGGCGACGATTGCCCGGCCCAGGAGCTGGCGCCAGGTCATGCCGCGGCCTTGAGCCGCGCCTCGGCAACGCGGTTGCGCAGGTCGAAGTAATGCTCCATCTGCTGCCGCGCCAGCTCGGCGCAGGCCGCGACATGGAACAGCTCCTGGTCCGGGGCCAAACCAAGGTCCAGCTTGGCCAGCATCTCGCCCAGGGTGGCC
>Ga0209417_1002495_pt1 | contig 27921 bp, 37 predicted proteins | sample RifGroF2_FD_184002 | JGI IMG/M metagenome (GOLD analysis project Ga0209417, IMG submission 184002) | Groundwater microbial communities from Rifle, Colorado, USA - Groundwater F2 (SPAdes) (version 2) | ecosystem: Environmental > Aquatic > Deep subsurface > Groundwater | place: Rifle, Colorado... | reverse complement strand
GAAAAGTAAGGATAACCCTAAAGGTTTTTGTTGTGAAGCTATTTGGGAAGGAGATAATAAGGTTTTAAGAATTTTCGCGCCAAAATATACTTATCTTGACGCGGAACAAGTAACCAAACTATTGGGGGTTTTAGCAAGAGCAATGCAGAAAACCTTAATGGATAAATATAAATCTTAACCCAAACAATGGATAGAAAAGAATTACAAAAATCAATTTTAGAAAATAGTTTAAAAGCTGGCGCTTGTCATCTTGGCAGTGCGTTGAGTTGCGTGGATATTCTTATAGAGTTTTTTGACATTCTCAAAGATGAGGATGTTTTTATTTTTTCTAAAGCGAGCGGGGTGTCCGCTTTATATTGTGTTTTAGCTGATAAGGGATATTTTTCTAAAGAGAAAATTGCGGAATATCTTAAAAATTATCCTTTGCCAAGCGTGGAAGTGCCAGGTGTAATTCATTCTTTAGGTTCTCTTGGCCACGGTTTGCCGCTTGCTGTGGGAATGGCTTTGGCCGACAGAAATAGAAATGTTTATATATTGATGTCGGACGGCGAATGCCAAGAAGGAACGACCTATGAAAGCGCATTATTTGCGCGACAACATAATCTTAAAAATCTTTATATAATAATTGATGCCAATCAATATCAAGCATTGGGAAAAACCAACGACATACTTAATTTAGATACGGCATTTGAATTTCTTAAAAACACTTTGCCAAATTGTGAGATTAGAAAAACAATTAAGGGCGGGAATATAGATTTTTTGCAAGGGACAAAAGGGCATTATAAAAACTTAACACAAGAATTATTAGAACAAGCATTATGCCAGATTTAAGAAAAGCATTTTTTGACTATATGAGCGAGATAGCCAAGAACGATAAATCAGTGATACTTTTAGTTGGCGATTTGGGTTTTAGTTTTGTAGAAGAATATGCTGAAAAATACCCCAAACAATTTATTAATACTGGGTGCATAGAACAATCGTTAATCGGAATTGCCGCCGGATTGGCAAGAGGAGGAAAAAAACCTTATGTGTATTCCGGTTCTATATTTTTAATCGCCCGGGCTTACGAACAAATAAGAGACGACATAGCTTTTAATAACACGAACGTGAAACTTTGCGGAACAGGGGCAAGTCAGTTTCTTGGCTTTAGTCATAATTGGATTGGAAACGAAAATGAGGAAGATTTACTTAAAAATTTACCGAACATAAAAAGATTTTATCCACAATCAGAAATAGAATTAAAACAAGCGTTAATGAGTGAGGGTTGCGCTTATGTCCGTTTATGATAAAAAATAAACGTATTTTAATCGCCGGAGGGGCAGGTAGTATTGGGTCTGAACTCGTAAGACAACTTGCCTTCAAAAATAAGATTTATATTCTTGATTTTAATGAGACCGGAATTTTCGATTTAACTGATGATTTGAAATCTTTTAAAGTATGGGGAAGAGTCGGAGATATTAGGGATTATAAAACCGTAAAAGATGTTTTTGAAGATTTTAAACCACAAATAATTTTTAATTGTGCCGCGTACAAGCACGTTCCTCTAATGGAATATACTCCGATGGAAGCCATACAAACCAATGTTGTCGGACATTATAATCTTATTCATGTCGCCAAAACATTGGAATGTGTTGAAAAATTTGTTTTTATTTCCACCGATAAAGTAGTTAATTCTAAATCAATAATGGGAGCGACTAAACGGCTTGCGGAAATTATCACGCTAAATCAAGGAAAGGGATTTATTGTTGTGAGATTTGGCAATGTAATGAATTCTCGCGGATCGCTTTTAACAATATGGCAAAGACAAAAGGACGCCGGTAAAAAGTTGACAATAACCGACGAACGAATGGAAAGATATATGATGTCCATTCCTCAAGCAATAAAGCTGGTGTTAGAAGCGGCCGACTCGGGGCAAGGCGGCGAAATATTTGTAATGGATATGGGAAAAAAAATAAATATCAACGAACTTGCCGAACAAATACTTAAGATTACCGATGGAAAAAAAGAAATAACGGGACTTCGGCCCGGAGAAACATTGACAGAGGAAATTATGTGCGAAGAAGAAAAAAAACGTGCAAAGAAAAAAGGTCAATTTTATATTATAAAAAAATAAAAATATGATTAAATTTTTTAACCCGGGTATTACCTATCAAAAACATAAACAAGAATTTGATGAGGCGATGCAAAAAGTTTTGTCTGAAGGGCAATTGATTTTAAAAAAAGAGGTTGAAGAATTTGAGCAAGCATTAGCTGAATATATCGGTGTAAAATATGCCATCGGGCTCAATAGTTGCACGGACGCTCTTTATTTGGCATTGCGAGGTCTTAAAATTGGCACCGGAGACGAAGTGCTTGTGCCGTCTCGGACATTTGTTGCTTCGGCGCAAGTTATTGTTCAGGTTGGAGCAACGCCAGTTTTTTACGATTTAGATGGCGTATTAAATTTTACGAAAAAAACAAAAGCCATTATTCCAGTTCATATTGAAGGAGCTTTTGATGTTAATTTTGCGGAAATTATGGATTTAGCTCGAGCAAAAAATTGTCATGTCATAGAAGATGCCGCTCAAGCGCTCGGGGCGACACAGAACGGCAAGAGGGCCGGATCGTTTGGAATTGCGGGAGCATTTTCGTTTTATCCCGCTAAAATTCTTGGCGGTTGTGGAGACGCCGGCGCGTTGGTTACCAATGACGCTTGTTTATATCGTTATGTTAAAGATGCTCGGAATCACTTTAAAGACGACGCAAGAGATTGGGGTGTCAACAGTCGTCTTGATAATTTACAGGCGGCTTTCCTAAATGTACGGTTTAAATATCTTCCTATAATACTTGCGAGAAGACAATGCATTGCCGCAATGTACCAAGAGGGACTTAATTTTTTGAAATGGTTAAAATTGCCGCCGCATACGGAAGGTCGCGTCTGGCAAGATTATATTGTTCAAACAAAACAACGTAATGAATTATTTGAATATTTAAAAATCAATGAAGTGGAAACTATGCGCAACAATTATCCTTTTCCTGTCCCGAAACTTCCTTTGGCGCAAAAATATGAAGATGAAACATTGCGATTGCCTTGCAACGAAAACTTAACCAACGAAGAAATCTTGCAAATTATTGATATAATTAAAAAATTTCAATGAAAAAGAGATTTGCTATAATAGGAAAAGGTTTTATTTTTTCTCGGCACAAACAAGCGATAGAAGCTAATGGTGGTGAAGTATATTTGACTTGCGACATAGACGTGGACAAAAACCCCGATTTTATTGATTGGGTTGAAATGTTTAATCATCCAAAATTCGCCAATGTTGATTATGTGTCAATTTGCGCGCCAAATTATTTACACTCGATTATCGCCCGCGAAGCTCTTTTTAAAGGAAAAAAAGTTTTATGTGAAAAACCATTAAGCATAAATGGCACAAAGGGAATGGACGGAACAATGACGGTTTTACAATTACGGCATCATCCTAAAATGCAAAAAATTAAAAAACCAAAAGAATTATTTATTGAAGCAAAAATGTTTAGAGATGAAAAATATTGGAATTCTTGGAAGGGAAATGATATAATGTCAGGGGGAGTTCTTTTTAATCTTGGAATCCATTATATTGATTTGGCTATATTTCTTTTGGGAAATAAATGGAAAATTTTGAGAGTTTACAAAAAAAAAAGAAAGGTCGTTGCCGATATTCGTTTCGGCAAAAGTTTGGCTCATGTCCACATAGAGATAGTAAGCAATAGAAAAAAACAAGGAAGAAAATTGTTGATGGACGGACAAGAAATCATTTTGTCCAATCAAGACAATTTGTCTTACGAGGATTTACACAAACAAGTATATCAAGATTTTTTGGCGGGCAAAGGAGTTACTGTTAAAGAAGCGGAAAAAAGTTTAAAACTTACAAGTGCTATACTTTGCTTTTAAATGAGAGAGGGCTATTGATGATATAAGAAGGTCTGTTTGTTTCGGTTTATCCTTTGGATAAATCAAAACAAACAATACCGTTTGACAGAAAATAGCTCTTTAAACAAGGAGAACGCAATGATTCACGATACAAAAATCGGAATAAACACAAAAATTTATGACCCCGAATTAAGCAATATCCGGGGGGCCGAAATTGGGGATAATTGCGTTCTCCATTCTCATGTATGGATCGGAGAGGGAGTTAAAATAGGAAATAATGTAAAAATACAAGCATTCAGTTTTATCCCCACCGGCGTAACGATTGAAGATAATGTTTTTATCGGGCCAAGAGTCACATTTACCAACGACGCGAAATTGACTATTAAAGGGAAAGATTTTTGGAAAACGACATTGGTAAAAAATGGCGCAAAAATAGGAGCTTCGGTAACGATTATTGCCGGCGTGACAATCGGTGAAAATTCAAAAATCGGCGCCGGAGCAGTCGTAACTAAAGATATTCCCGCCAATGTCGTGGCTTGTGGAGTACCGGCGCGCATTAAAGCGGGAAAAAGAAATGAATAATCAAATTATTTGTATAAAGTGTTGTATGGATTTATCTGCGAAAGAAATAATTTTTGATGATAATGGAATATGTAATTTTTGTCATCAAGCGCAAAAGGCATTAAAAGAAATTGAAGCGGAAAAACCTAATTTTAATAAATGGATTAAAAAAATAAAACAAGATGGACAAGGGAAAGATTATGATTGTTTAATCGGTTTAAGTGGAGGAGTTGACAGCTCAACAGTTTTACTTTATGCAGTTAAAATAGGGTTAAGGCCGCTTTGTTTTTCCGTAGATAATGGCTGGAATGACCCAAAAGCCGATGAAAATATAATGCGATTAGTTGAAGGATTAAAAGTTCCTTTTTACCGTTATGTGATTAATTTAAAAAAATTTAGCGAATTGCAATCTGCTTTTATGAGAGGCGGAATTAAAAATCTTGAAGCTATTACCGATCACATATTGATGGCTACCACTTACGAAATGGCAAATAAATATAATATTAAATGGATTATTAGCGGCGGGAATACTGCTACCGAAAGTATAATGCCCGCCAGTTGGGGGGAAGACGCGCGAGATTTGAGATTTATAAAAGCGGTTTATAAAAAAATAACTGACGGCAAATTAAGAGGATTGCCTGTAATTTCTCTAATAAAAGAGCAATATTACCGGCTTTGGAAGCAGATAAAAATTTTTAGAATTTTGGATTTTTTAGATTATAATATGGAACTGGCGACGTCAGAACTTCAAAAAGAATACAGCTGGCAATCTTACGGGGAAAAACATTGTGAGAATATTTTTACTTGGTGGTATCAAAATTATTATTTATTTGAAAAATGGGGCATAGATAAGCGAAAAGCCCATCTATCTTCTTTGGTTGTCTCGGGGCAAATGAAACGAAAAAGAGCAATGGATTTATTGGCGGAATGTCCGGTTTATCCAAAACTTGGCATAGAAGAAAGCGTGAAATATCCGAAAAAGTCGTATTCGGATTATAAAAACAGCGAATCGATAAGAAAAATAATTGTAAAAATTTATAAATTTATTCCAACAAAATGGAAATAATCGGTGATTTCAATACCTCGGTGAAAAAGGCATTAGACGAAACTGATAATAATTGGGAAAATTATGATGGATTAGTTGTATGCGGAACGCATAGTCCTCACGACACGGAAACAATAATTGACAGGATTAGGGAAGCAAGAGGAAATAATATTCCTTTTTACGGCGAATGTTTTGGGCATCAGCTTGCGTGTATTGAATGGGCGAGAAATGTAATGGGAATTAAAAATGCGACAAGTGAGGAATTTGGTCAAGGTGTGTTCGTAGTAAAAAAGCGGCCGGAATTAAAAGTCGGATTACATGACGGCGAAAGTTGGTGGAGTAATTATGAGGTAATTGAAGAAGTGGAAAAAGATTTTGTGGAACATCGTCCTCTAAATATGATTACTGTTCCTTTTCATCCTTCGTACCAATCATTAAAAGATCGGCCGCATCCAATTCTCGTCCAATTTATTAGATTATGCACCAAGAAATAAAATGCAGAGTTGCGCCAAGTTTGGGAGGGGGATTTGCCGGAACGCCCGAAAAAGTGTGGGGAACAAAACCATATAACGCAGAAACCGATAAAGAATTGCCTTGTGTTTTTTTTGGACTTTATGGTTTGCCGGATTTTTATGCTTTATGGCGCCATAAAGGTAAAAAATGGATTTTATGGGCAGGTTCTGATATTCGTCATTTCATTTCCGGATATTGGCTTGCTGAAAAGGGCGAAATAAAAATTGAACCAAGGGCGTTGGCAAAATGGATAAACAAGAATTGTGAAAATTGGACTGAAAATGAAATTGAGGCTAATGCTTTAAAAAAATTTGGTATTAAAAGTAAAATTTGCCCTTCTTTTATGGGCAATAAAAATAAGTATCCAATTAGTTATCAATGGAACAAGAAACCGAAAGTTTATGCTTCTGTTTCAGGAAATGATTTTTTGCTTTACCGCTGGCCGGAAATAGAAATCCTTGGAAAGAAATATTCGGATATTGAATTTTATCTTTATGGAAATACCGCGCCATGGCGAACAAAGAACAAAAATGTTATAATTAGAGGCAGAATCAGTCAAGACATGATGAATGAAGAAATTCAAGACATGCAAGGTGGATTGCGATTGCTTCCGTTTGAAGGTTTCAGCGAGATTGTGGCTAAAGGTATTTTGTGGGGCCAATATCCAATTTCGGCGATTAAATATCCTCACACACTCTCTATAAGCGAGATTGGAAAATTGAAAAATAAAAAAGAACCAAATTTTGCCGGCAGAAAATATTATTTTAATATGCTAAATAAATATCCATGGAATTGCAGAATGTAAGATTTCTTGGTAATATATGGTTATGGAAAGAAAGAAAAATGGTACTTTTGCAAAAGGACACATCGGATATGGTAAGGGAACTGGTTGGAAAAATGAAGAACGCATTTGTAAATGCGGAAAGATATTTAATCCTGCCAAGAAATTTCAGAAATCTTGTTCGCAACATTGTGCTATGGTTGGGACGAAGCGCAGGCTTGGGAGCAGAATGAGTGAAGAAGCAAGAAAAAAATCTAGTAAAGGGTGGTTTAAGAATGGGCAATCTTCTTGGAACAAGGGAACAAAAGGAGTAGTAAGTGGATATTGGACTGGAAAGAAAAGAGCAGGTATATCGGGCGCAAGACATCATAACTGGAAAGGAGGAATAACGTCTATCAATGAAAAAATAAGGAAATCTCTTGAATACAAACTTTGGCGTAAGGCAGTTTTTGAAAGAGACAATTATACTTGTATATGGTGCGGGACTAAATTTATAAAAGGAAAGACTGGTAAAGTTAAACTTCACGCAGACCACATTAAACCATTTGCACATTATCCAGAATTAAGACTAGAATTATCAAACGGAAGAACATTATGTGAGTTATGCCACGAAACAACAGACACTTATGGACACAATACAAAATAAAAGAATATGTCATTTCCTATACGTGCCGTTTCTTGGACTTGGTTTATATGGGGGGTATCGTGGGGCAAGACATAAAAAAAATCGTATCAAGATATTCAAACAGTTTGTAATTCCATCATTGCTAAATCAAACAAACAGGGATTTTACCGTGTGGGTTTCATGGCGGTATGAGGACAAAAACGACCAAGATATACTCGCTCTTAAAGGATACATTGATAAAATGGGGCTGAAAAGTGTGTTTACTTTCAGTGGTGTTTGTTTTTGGGATGATAAATATCCCGATGATATTGCGAAAAAACGGCTTATTGATACAATTCGCGGAAGTATGGGTGAATTATTGAACACTATGGGCGAATGCGAAGAAGTGTTGATGACGATCCAGCCAAGTGATGATTGTTATTTCAGCAGTATGGTTCAGGAAACACAAAGTTTTTTTAAGAAAAATAAAAATATTCATGCGTATGGATATTTCAGAGGATATGTAATGGATTATATCAACCAGCGTCTGGCTGAATGGAATCCAAAAACAACGCCGCCCTTTTATACGATACGCTTTAAAAGAGAAATTTTTATTGATCCGTTAAAACATGTTCAATTCATCGGCCCGTATAAAAGCCACGAATATGTTAAGGATTTTTTGCCGGCTTATTACTCAGATTATAGAGGGTTTATTGTCGGAACTCACGGAGAAAACATCAGTACCATTTTTAATCATCCGTTTACGGGACAAGAATTTTGGGGAGATGGTATACGGAAAATTTTGTTTAATTTTGGTTTGTTGAATATATTGCCGCTAAAAATTAAGATAAGTATGCGAAAAAAGATAATGCGATTGTTGCCATACGGCTGGCAAAGAAAACTTCGTTATTGGCTGGGAAAAATTTGGTATATAAAATTATATGAATTTTTGCGTAATTAAAAATGTTTTCAAAACAACAAAACGTTGGACAGGATATTGGCAACGAAGAAAAATAGATTGGAAAAATAGATACCTTGTCACTTATTCACATCCGCACAGAGAATTGATTTCCAGAGTTCTTGCCACTTTTACTTGGATGTCATTGTTGGAGATCGGTTGCGGCCCCGGAGCGAATATATATAACATTATCTCACATTTTAAGGGTAAACAAATAGGGGGAATTGATATTAACGAAGATGCCATCAATCTTGCAAAACAAACGTTTAACGGCGCGTTTTTAAAGGTGGGAAACACGGAAGATATTATGATGTCGGATAAGTCGGTGGATGTTGTCTTGTCGGATATGTGTCTTATGTATATTCGCCACCCGGACAAGGCGATAAAAGAGATAATGCGAGTAGCCCGCACGCATATTGTTTTTTGTGAGTTGCATTCCGATAGTTTTTATGGTAAAATTAAATTGCTTTTCAAAGAAGGATATTATGCTCATAATTACTTGAAACTCTTGGAAAAACACGGATTTTATGATATAATGATTATGAAGATTCCATTGGAGTGCTGGCCCGACGGTAATCCTCAAAAGACATATGGGTATATTATCAAGGCGAGAGTGCCAAAAAACATTACACACACTTATAATTAAATTAAATATATGATCACATTTATTTTGTTGGGCATTATAGCGTTCGCGGAAATTCTGCGACTTGTATTAACTCATACCAAAACGACAAAAAAGGCGCATTTTAAACAGAAATTTGAAGGAACCCAAAAAATGATTTGGGATTTAGAATTTAAGGTATTTAAAACGCGCGAAATCAGAGAAGACATCCGCGTGGAATATGAATCCATGCAATCTCGGATTCAATCATACAAACAACAGATTAAAGACGGTGTACAAGGTATAGAAGATCAGCTAACCTTAGCTGAACGAGACGCGGGACGATTACTCGCTCAAATTAAGCAATTGGATATAGAAGTCAACGGAACGAAACCGACCAATGAACATCCTGACGGTGCGACCGGAATCACGCACCAAATAGATTCTTTGAGAGAGTTGCGTGGAATGCTACAAGATTGGATTTATAAATTATAAAATAATGATAGATAATTGTCAAGGAGAAGAACCAGAAACAACAGGAAAAATCAGGAACGAAAAAGGACAATTCGTCCCCGGGGTTTCGGGCAACCCCGCAGGGCGACCGAAAGGACAAACAATTAAAAACAAAATAAAATTGATTTTGGAGGAAGGGCCAGGGAGATTGGAAGAATTTGTGGAACGCTTAATCGCGGAAAACCCCGCGCTTGTATGGCAAATGCTTGAAGGTAAACCACCTCAAGATTTGAATTTGGGAAGTAATCCGGACTTGCCTTTTACTATTAAAATAATTAGAGATGAACGAGAAAATAATCAAACTATTTCCGACACAGTTTGATGCTTTAAATTTTGAAACGCAATTTGCCGCCGCGGTAGCGGGTGTTCAGAGCGGAAAAACATTTTTAGGGGCGCATTGGGCGGGGAAGAAGATGGTGGAATATCCGCAAGGAACCGGAGTTATTATCGCTCCCACGTATAATATTTTAAGACAGGCAACGCTAAAAAAGTTTTTTGATACGTTTCCCGAATTACGAGCATGGTTTAGGGAACATAAAGGAGAGATACATTTGCCGACAGGAGGAATTATTTATGTCCGGTCCGCCGATAAACCGCTCGGCATTGAAGGTATAACGGCCCATTGGATATGGCTCGACGAGGGCGGAATGACATCGGTTCTGACATGGACGGTGTGTCGCTCAAGAGTATCAATGACCGGCGGACAGATTCTAATTACGACAACGCCATATAACATGGGTTGGCTCTATAAAGATTTTTATATCCCATGGAAAGCCGGTAATGACAAATCTTTATCATTTTTTACATGGCGATCAATAGATAATCCATATTTTTCTTCGGATTTTTATGAAGCGGAAAAAAGAAGATTGAGGCCGGAAGAATTTGCGCGAAGATATATGGGCGAATTCAAAAAGATGACGGGATTGGTGTATGATATACCCGACGAATTGATAATCGCGCCGATTGACATCCACATCAAAACAGAAGCGAGAATTATGGGAGTTGATTGGGGATTCAGAAACCCGGCGGCGATAGGAATTTGCTATTTTAGAGACAATGTCTGGCAAATTGCGGACGAATGGAAGCAGGCCGAACGGACAACGGCGGAAATAATACAAGTTATTAAAAATAAAGTATCGGAGCATAAGGTAACGGCAATATATCCCGACCCCGCCGAACCCGACAGAATTGAGGAATGTCGCAGAGCAGGACTTCCGATTATGGCAACGAATAAAGACATAAAAGGTGGAGTTAGTTTTATTCAGCAACTCATCCGAGAAAAAAGATTTTTAATAGCCAATAATTGTAAGGAGACGATTGATGAGGCTTCTATGTATCATTATCCGGAATTTCAGGAAGAAAAAGCCGAAAAGGATGAACCTGTAAAATTTAACGATCATCTTATGGACGCACTAAGATACGCGATTTATTCCTTTAGCCCGCCGATGCCAAAGATTAGATACGAACAATCACAACCAAGTAAACCATATTATGCGGATAGAGATATTGTGTTTTAATGAAAATTACTTTAGACATTAAAAATTTGGAAAATTCTAATTTTACTCCCGAAAGATTAAAAATATACGAAGAAATAATAACGGCATTAGTGTCTTCGGGGGGATTTGATGGAGTAAAGGGAGGACAAACGATAATTCATTTTGACGCGATAGGACAATTTGTCGGTGTTCAGTTAAGTTATTGGCCGTGGCGGCGAAAGAGAGTTGACAAATGAAATTTAAAAGAGTATAATTAAATAAAATCCTAACCACACATAACGGCGGAATTCAACATAACGAATTCCGCTTTTATTTATGCCAGAAACACAAATACAAATTAACGAATCCCTGATGGATAAGCTCGTGGCTGAAAAAACGGCCGCGAATGAATTGCAAAAACGCAAACATGAAGATTGGAACGATAACTATGAGCTTTACCGCAATAAAGTTAAAACGAATCGTTTGACCCAACGACAAGCCGTCAATATTCCTTTGATGAAAGAAACAATTAAAACGATTCTTTCAAAAATTGACGACGCGCCAAACGCCGAATGGAAAGAGATGGGCGGGAACGAAGACAAAGAACTTATTTATCAAGAAATTTGGGATGCGGCATTAAGAGAAAATAAACTGGAACTGATTGACATTTTGGACAAAAAAAATGTTCTTTTATATGGATTAAGCGCGAAAAAATTGAACATCGGAGATACTGGGGTATCCATCAACGTCCTTGATGTTTATGACATTGTTTATGATCCTCTTATGTCCGCCTCCGATAGTGAGACGGCAAAATTTATAATTCATCAGAATATATTTCGCTCCATAAGAGAAATCCTCGCCGATGACAGATATGCCAAAAACGGCAAAGATGAATTAATGAGTTGGGTCAATTCGGAACCGGGACTGACGCAATCGGAAGAAAATAAAAAGAATTGGGAATTAAAAATGGAACGGTTAAAAGATATGGGCGTTGATCATCAGGATTTTTCTCTTTTTGTTGGCGGCGACAGATTGGTGAATCTAACCGAACATTACACCAACATTTGGAACATAAAAAAGAAAGAATGGGAACGAAAAGTGGTGGTATACGCCGATGATCATGTTGAACTTTTAAATGAAACCTTGATGGATTTAACCGGAGTTGACTTTTGGCCGTTCATTGTTTGGTCGGAAGACCCGGAAATAAATGATATTTATCCCGATTCCGTTGCTGATTTGGTGAGAACGCCGAATAAAGTATTAAATGTCTGGTTCAGTCAAATGATTGAGAATCGCACTTTGAAGAATTTTCAGATGCACTGGTTTTTGCCGGGTCAGAATTATACGCCCCAAACTTATACTCCCGGCCCCGGCGTTATGCTTCCCGCGCCTCCGGGAGATGACATTAATAAAGTTATTAAGCCGGTTGAAATTTCGGGCCTTGACGATACACTCACGGCCATCTCCGCCTTAACCCAGATCGTTGAACGAGGAACAGGAGCCACGGCGATTGAAAAAGGACAACCGGAAAAAGGCGTACAAACTCTTGGAGAAGTGCAAATCCTTGTAGGTAAAGCAATGGAGCGTTCAATTGGAATAGCGAAATTTTATAAAATGGCATGGCATGAGACCTGCTGGAAATGGGACAAGTTAATGCACGCCAATGCTCCGAAAATTCTAAAATTATACAAAACTTCAAGAACCGGTAAAATTTATTCCAAAAAGATATATGCTTCGGATTGGAAATCAACGGCGGGATACGAGCCGATGATTCGCTCTTCTTCGGAACAAGAGCAGGAATCATTAAAAACTATACAAAAGTTTATGTTTCTTCTTGCTCAATTTCCCAATAACGAAGCATTAAGAAAAATAGCGCAAAAGAGAATGTTGGAATCCGTTGACTTATCTTCTGAAGAGTTAAAACAAGTTGAATCTTCGGAAGAAAAACAGCAACAGCAACCGCAACAGCAAGAACAAGAACAATCGCCGCAGGGTTTTGCCGAAATTCAAAACAAAATGGGCGAACTCGCAGCTTTATCAAGATAATAAAATAAAAATATGCAACACGATGATATTGTAGATAAATTTAAAGGAATGCTGGAAAGTCAAATTCATATCGCCAAACAAGCGAGAATGGAAGATGACCGACGGCGTTTAATGTCCACGATAGGACAAGATTTGGCGCAAATGCTCGCGCCGTTTCTTGCCGAGGTAGCTTCATCGTCAAAATTAAACAAAGAAACCTTGGCGGAATTAATGTATCAACTGCGTGGAGAAGTGGCAAACAAGGAAATGGCGGGAATAGACACAACCCCGATTATTAACGCTATTGAATTAACACTCGGGAATTTTAAAGTTCCCGAGCCGAAAGTTACCGTTACAATACCTCCCATCAAAATTCCCGACATTAAAATGCCCGAAGAAATGAACATTAAGGGTTGGGTATCTTTGATGGGCGTTGATTTGAATAATCCCCTGCCGGTTCAATTAAGAGACGCGAAAGGCAATCCAATACATCTTTTTGAAAACTTAACGCAAATTTTAAACGGTGGGGGCGGAGGAAAACACGATTTCTTTACCATAAAAGGATTTAGCCAATCGGCTTTCGCGGAAGTTATAAATCCCGACGGAAGAATAAAAGTAGAAATCGCAACAGGAGGTTCGGGACTTACCGACGCCGAATTAAGAGCCGCGCATTTAGATGTTCAGCAAGTCAGCGGGGCAACAGATTCCGTTTATGTTACGGGTATTTTTAATTCTATTTCGGCTGATGTCATTAATCCGGACAATAGAATAAAAGTTGAATTGCCGACGGGAGGAAGTAGTTTAACCGATGCAGAATTGAGAGCCACTCACCTTGATACTCAGCAAGTTTCCGGCGCAATTGATTCTGTTTATGTTACCGGAATATTTAATTCAATAAGCGCCGATGTTATCAATCCGGACAATAGAATAAAAGTTGAATTGCCGACAGGCTCATCGGGATTAACCGACACGGAATTGCGGGCATCACATCTTGATGTTCAACAGGTTAGCGGAGCTATAAGTAGCGTGGAAGTCAAATCAATGCCCGCCGTTATCGTAACAAGCGTAACCAATAGTGTGGCCGCCGCGATAGTGGATTCCAATGGTAATCAATATGGCGGCTCAAATCCCATACCAATTACTCTTATTTCTGGCGCGTTGGTTTCAACCATCGCGGTGGGCCCGACAGCGGCTGACGCGATAGATGATAATTCCGCGCCCATAAAAGCGGGCGGTGTCGCGCGCACGGCCAATCCAACAGCGGTCGCGGGCGGTGATGTGGTTTCTGCTTCTTATGACGACGTGGGAAGGCAACTTACAAGACCCGTACAGGCAAGAGATTTAATCGCCACGGCTTATGTTTCTGTGTCTAATGGAACCGAAACAACTCTTTTGGCGGCGATCGCAGGTTCTTATCTTGATTTGATTTATGTAATGGGTACAAATAACTCCGATGTAGCGGTTACGGTGGATTTAAGAGCAGTTACCGCGGGGAATATTGTAACAAGCGTTCGTATTCCAGCAAATGGAACCGCGGGCGTTGCGTTGCCGGTGCCGATTCCGCAAGACGAAACGGGAAATAATTGGACAGCTGATTTGCCGGACATTACAGGTACCACGGTTACATTATCAGCATTATTCAGTAAGGAAATTTAATCAATAAAACCATGGCTGCTTGGACATACATCCAAAATTTTAATTCGCTTAATACTGCCGACTTAACCGGACAAGATTCTTGGTCTGGCGATGTGTTATTTGACGTTCAAGAAAGTGTAGTTCAAGAAGGAGCGAAAGCTGTATCAGTTAGTCCGCCGTCAGTAACTGAAATATACATTAACAGAACCTTACCCGCGGGGGTTGATAGTGGAACAATGATATTTTATGTTAGAGCCACTAAAACATCGGGTGAGGCGGGGGGTGTACAGTTTAGAGTCGGAACGACTTTTGCGGGACGAATCAGATTGAATGCCGATATTTATATTGACGGTACGACAACCGAAAGTATTAAATCAGCATTTAGTGCCAATACTTGGTATAAAATTACTGTTGAATTTCTGTCCTCAACCACCTTTAGGGCTAAAGTGGACGATGGAGCTTTCAGTGCCGCCATAACTTATGACGCGGGTCAATCTAATCCAGACACCGTAAGGTTTACCGCCTACGATACGGGAAGTGTTTATTGGGATAATATCAATGATGGAACTGTGGCAATAGTAAAAATTCCTCAACCTAATTTACTTTTAATAGGAGTGGCTTAACATGAATTTAATCAATAAACTTTTCGAAAAAAGAGGAATAAAACCCGAAGAATTAAGCAAGGAAGAAAAAGACACGATAGAACAATGGCAAAAAATCTTATCCGAAGAAACAATAACTCTTGAAAGTGTTTTGGAGTTTTGTGAAAATCAAGTCGGAAACATAGAACGGCAATTTAAGGATTTGGACAGTTCAAAGAATAAAATTGAAAAACTGGTTTTACTTCATTCCGTTTATGCTTCTTTGCGGGAATTGATAAAAAGTCCAAAGGCGCAAAGAGAATCACTTGTAAAATACTTAACATCATTATTATAAAAATATGCCTATTACAAAAAAAGGGAAAAAGATATTGAAAGCAATGAAGAAACAATACGGTGGTAAAAAGGGTAAACAAGTTTTTTATGCCTCCATAAATAAGGGCGTCATTAAAGGCGCCGAAGGTCGTAAGAGGCATGTCGCAATAACAAAAGGAAAAAAACATGGCAAAAAATAAAATATACGAAATGGAAACGGTAGAAATTCCCGTGAAAATTCCTGTCATTGTAAAATCGGAAAAAGAAAAATATTTAGAATTATATCAGACATTGAAAGATTTGAACGTAAGAAGCATAAGCGATTTGGAGAATTTAATAGCTAATTGCAAATAAAACGTCATAAAAACTGACCTCGGTATGTCATTAAACTGCCGGATAATTAGAGTTTAACCATCTCATAAAATGGAAATTCAAACAGAGGTTCCGGAAACTCAAATCGATCCGGAGGTTGCGATACCTATAATCGCAGAGGAAACGCCGTCTGCCGAGCAGATAGCCGACCTCACGCACAGGGCGACGGTAAGTTCACAAAACTTCGAACGGGCAAAAAAAGCCGAGAACGAAGTTAAAGAACTCCGCGCTCAGTTGGAAGAATTAGTAAGTAATAATGAAATTCCTTCCGATGTGGACGAAGATACGCGTAAACTTAAGGCCGAGATTTCCGACATAAAAGGAAGATTGGCCAAGAGCGAAATTCTTGAGACGCATCCTGAGCTTAAGGAATTGTGGAATGATTTTGAATCATTTCGCGAAGAACCCGAAAATAAAGGATTGCAACTCAAGACCGCGGCTAAAGCGTTTCTTGTAGAAAAAGGAATACTTGAGCCGAAACGCAAGGGACTCGAAAAACCCACAGGCGGACAAAAAACGCCATTATCGTCCGGAATGAGCGGCGAAGAATTAAAAAAACTTCGCGAGACCGATTTTAAGAAATATAGAGAAATGCTTAAAAAAGGTCAGATAAAACTCTGAGGTCGCGGAAGGAATAACATTGAAAACTTAATTGAATAATCGCTTATAATCGGTTAATCAATTATAGTTTATCAATTAAAGTATGAATTTGAGTAATTTTGGAGAACAATTCGCGGCAAAGGTTCTTGAAAAAACTTATGCCAGCGCGGTTGTTGACGCAATCGCGAACCGCGATTACGAGGGTGAGATTAAAAAGCCCGGAGATAGAGTTAATATTCTATCTTTCTTAAACAGTATTTTGCTTTCCGATTATGCGGTCGGTTCGGACATGGCTTCCGAAACGATTGTTGACGCGGAAGATCAACTTGTTGTTGAGAAGAGAAAATATTATAACTTTTCTCTTGACAGGTTGGAAAATCTCTTCACTTATGGCGGAGATATTCCGGAGAATCTGCTTACCGACGCGGCAAAAGTTCTTGAGCGAACTATCGACACTTACCTGCTCGATAAATTCGGCTCAGAAGCCAAGGCCGGCAACTGGATTGGTATTGACCTTATTGTTGAAGGCGGCGCTTCAGGCACTTCAGCTTCTATCGTCACAACCGCGACGGGCGGTACGGTAACGGTTAATTCAACCGGTGTCGCAACCGTTGAGACAAGTGTTGGCGCGGCGGAAAATCCGCGCGACGGCGTGGTGTATTTCGCGGGTTTCCAGAACGCCGATTTGTATAAAGGTTTCCGGCTTCGCTCAACAGCGGCCTTTGTTTCTCCGTGGTATCGCATTTCGGGTATCACGAGTTCAACACAGGCGTCATTGACCGAATGGGATGAAGCGGTGTCCGGTTCTGATTTTGAGGAAGGACATACTCTTCGCGGATTATTCGGCGGAGACGGAGTTAGTTTCCCCAAATACGGCGACGGCAACGCTTCGCTTCTCACAATGATGGGTCTTGGTTGGGAAATTCAAGCGGCTATCGCCACGGCGGTTACCGCGGCGACTATCTATGACCAAGCGACATTATTGGCGGAAGCGTTGGACAGTAATGAAGTCGCATCTGAAGAACGGAAACTTACCGTTCCCCCGGCGGGCATTACAATGCTTCGCCAAGCGGCCGAATTACAGCCGACGGGAATCGCTGAGATTTATTCCGGTACCGTTTTGAACGGGCGGGTAATGAGATTTGGCGGTTTTGACGTGCATTCTGCGGCGGGAACTCGCGTATCAACCAGAGCCGGACATTCTCCGGGCTCGGGAGTGGCGAATGATGTTGTCTTTACCGCCGCGACAACCGGCTATGTTGTACCGGCAAATCATTTGGGTTTTATCACTTATGCGGATAAGTGGAGTGAATCCCGTGTGATTGATGCGGAAAATCAATTTGCGAAGAAATATCAGGGCTTGTTCCTGTTTGGCGCGAAAGTGCCGAGACAGCGCAGAAAATATGGAGCCGTGTTATTTGGAAGTTTTTAACAATTAGCTAAAAATTCGTTCGTCTATCGGGGAGTATGCTGGCGCAAACTTCCCGATAACGCCAGCAGAGGAGCGAATCCAAAATGAATGAAAATGAAGTTATTGCGTTGGTTTTATCGGTTGCTTAAAAAAACACCCGCCGACATGGAGATGGTGCGTTATTGGAAAACCCAATCCGGCGTTCAGGCAAAAGTAACGGAAAAAGATGGAGTAACGATAATGATTATGGAAGGAGAAATATATCCTTTTCCCGGATTCCCGCGCGGATACTTGTTATACGGAAAGCTCTCAATGTTAAAACACGAAATAAAGAATCGAATTTTTAACGATTCTTGGGCCAAACTTGAACAAAAGATTTCTGAAAAAGAAATAATCAGTGAGATAAAACAAACGGTAACAAAAATAGACATTCTGTTTGAAGAAAACAAATACGACATTATTCCGCTGGGAAAAATGGTTCCGGCAATGCAGGAAATATACAGAGCTTGGACAGCGGTATCGCCGCGAACGGAAAAATTAAGAGATTTAATTCTTTTTATTCTTCAGGAAGATGATAGTTACAGATTCCGGTTTCAATGGATTGTCGGATATATGCCGACTTGGATATTTAGATTTATAAATCCAATATGGAGTTTTGAAAAAGCATTAATTTGGTTGGAAAATGCGGAAATAATAGGGGACATGAAAGAACGCATACGGCTTTTCCGAAGAATTATAATGTTAATTCTGAAAGACGAACAAATCAAAAAAGAATTTGTTAAATTATTTCGGGAAATAAATTGGAAAAAAGTAAAATTAACCAAAGCCGATAAATATTTTTTCAGAGGTAAATATTTTAAGGTGGATTTAGACAAATTTGAATATTAAAATATGCCAATTCTTGACATAGACGCGAAAAATTTCATAGCGGGCGAAAGCCAGTCCGATTTTATTTCGGACAAGGGGTTTTCTCCCGATAGCATAAACTTGAACCTTACCAAAATCAGAGGATTGCTTTATTTCAATGAAGCGGTAACAGACAGGGGCGGCGCCGTTTTAACCGGAAATATTATCGCCTCGTCTCCCGATCCCGCTTATTTAGGAAATGATGCGTATTATTTAGACGATGAAGGCGCGTTTTATACTTTAGACGGCGCGACGTTAACAAAAAAACAAACTTCTTCCGGATATACTTATATATTGGGAACAAGCGAAATAATTCCCTTTAAACAAGAAATTTTCGCGACATCAAATACGGCAATAGCAAAACTTACCAATAATTTCGCCGCGATTATTGAAGATTGGTGGGCGGGACTTACCGTCGCGTATAGACACCCGATGGAAGTTGTAGAAGATGAACTTTTTATCGCCAACAAAAATGTTATTTATTATTGGAATGGAACTTCAAGCGGCACGGCATTTACTCTTCCGAGTGAAGTCAACATAACTTCTCTTCGTAAACATCCGGACGGTAGAACACTTTTGGCATTTACCGGAATCACGGTTAATTATTCACATACTCGCAACGGCGGAGGAAAAGTATATTTTTGCGATCCCGTTATACGCGATTGGACGAGAGAAGTTGAAATAGAAGCGCAAGTGGAAGGTTCGAGAGTTGTAGGTGGCATAATTTATGTAACGTGGGGAAACAACTTTGGATATTTTAATGGAAGTGGATTGATATTTTTAAAAAAATTTGCAACTTCCATAATTACTTATTCACACAATATAATCAACTTAGAAGATATTTTATTAGTAAGAGACGGTTTAAATATTCTTGGGTTTGGGAATTTGGGGGCCGGAAATGTTTGGTGGAAATTGTTTCGGAACACGGCAAATAGCCAAAACATTAACAACATTTTATATAAGGGAGATAATAAACTTTTGGCGGCGTATAGTGATGGCGCGGACGCGGGAAAACTTGTTGAAATTGATTATGACAACGCCGGCACGACGGGGGCTTTTTATTCCAACCGATACAATTTTGGTTCAACGATAAAAATAAGACGGATTGATATTTTTCACGACACCACCAATACCATGGGAACAACCGCCTTTGACGTAAAACACAGATTACTTGATGATACGGAAGAAATAATAGAATCTATATCATACGATTCTCAAAGCATAAATAAAACTAGAATTCAATGTGATATAACGGCAGACATTTTCCAATTGGTGATTGTTCCGCAAACCGACGATATGGGCATTAAGCTAATTAGAATATACTATGATCCAATCAAATGAATCAAAATTAGGAGGCGCGGAAGAATTTGAAGGATTAAATCATTTTTTTAATCTTGAAGGATTTATCCGCACTCTTATCGAAGAACCCGCTTATGTGCCGCGAAAGTTAGCCGATCAGATTGTTTTAGTGAGAACTGGCGGAAGTACAAGCGCGTATTTATATGATACGATAAATACGACTTGGCGACGCGTAACTTTAACTTAAATGATTGCAAATTTTGGAGATATAAAAAATGACGTGATAAGAAAACTCGGCATTTCCACTACCGCGGCTTTTTATACCGACACCATCTTAAATGAATGGATACAACAGGGAGTGCGGTGGGGAACCTCTTACAAAAAATGGCCTTTTACTGAAGGAAGAATATCAACTACTTACGCCGCAACGGAAGAATGGAGTTTTGAAGGAATAAAAGCCGACTCCATCAGATTGCTTCAGGTCGGCGGAAAAAGATTTCAAAAACTTAATTTTGAGGATTATCAAATATTTAAAGAAGAAGAACCGGACGGCGAGGATAGGGTATATTCCGATTTTGGGCGGCTTGTTTTTATTAATCCTAACGCGGGTGTATCGGGAACGCTTGTGGCGTGGGGACAATATGCTCCCGTAAACATTGATGTAACCGATTTAACCGCCCAAACGGTATTTTCGGACGGAGATGAAGAGGGAAACGAAGCAATCGTTGAAGAAGTGCTTTCTTATGCCAACACGAGAGAAAAAAAAGAAAATGAAGTCAATTTTCATCATACCAGAGCAACACAAATTCTTGATAATCTTTGGAATAGAATTAAAGACGAACAATTTCAATATCAAACACATCGCTCGCGTGGAGGAATGTTTAAAAGAATAAACGTACTGGGTGGCGGCGTTGACGATGAACTAATTCGTAGAGACCAATTTCCACTTGGTTAAAAATTATGCCTATTCAATATACAGTTAAAACGGGAGATACGGTAAACGCAATTGCGAAAAGATATAACGTGCCTGTTTCTGCCATGTCGGGTTTTCGTTCTAACGATCCTGATGTTATTTTTCCCGAAGAAATATTAACAATACAAACTCCGCAAGAACAACCGCAAGCTCCCGCTTCCGAAGCCGCTCCTCTTGCTCCGGCTATTGCTCCCCAGCCACAGGCAATTCCACCCTCCGGCGCGCCAGTTGTTCCTGCCGCGGCCCCACAGCAACCTCCACCTGCTCCCATTCAACCGCAACAGCCGGCCGAGGCGCAACCACCAACCCCGCAAACTTTTAAAAGAATTTTTACCACCCCGTCGGGGGTTCAAGTTCCAATGGATTTGTCCGCGGAAGCCGACGCCTTACTTGGCGGAGAAACAACGAGAAATCGGCCGCCGACTCCGCAAGACATAAATAAACAAACGGAAACTTTTTTTGAACAATTCGGCATTCAACCATCCGAACTTAAAACAGGATTTGAATTAAATCCATCTTTAACCTTGTCTTATTTGGTTAAACAAGTAATGGAAGCAACCGGGCTTCCGGATGTAAGAAGCAACATAACGAATATCTCAAAAGAAATTGAGGACTTGGCAAATGAAAGAGATAAGGAAATTCAAGACATACAGGATAATCCGTGGAAATCTGCCGGCTCAAAACAACAGCTAATACAAAGAATATCCAATGAATATGAAAATAAAATAGCCAACAGAACAAATCGCCTTACTTTAATGCAAAATGCTTATCAGGACGCGCGCCAACAGGTGCAATTCGCCGCAACCACCGCAATAAATCTTTATGACAAAGAAAGAACTTTTCGTCAACAACAACTTGAGGACACCTTAGACAGAACAGAAAAAACAGCAGAGATAGAAAGAAAACAAATAGAAGAAGAAGCAAAAGCTAAACAACTCACCTATTCCATTCAAGACGTTGGAGGAAGAACTGTCCGTTTTGGTTTTGACAAAGAGGGAAAAATAATAAGTGAAACAGATTTGGGGGCAGTGAAAGCGCCCCGGGGGGGGGAAAATCGTTTATCTTTTAAAGAAGCGCAATCTTTTGGATTGCCTTTATCGTTAGTTGGCAGAAGCGAAGCTGAAGTTGCGCAGGATTTATCAAGCGCAACTTCGCCGCCGTGGTTTAGAGATATGATACAGGGTAAATTACAAATGAGTATTATTCCTGAAGAACTTGCAAGATTATGGCGGGAATTTCAATCCAAATTAACTGTGGGTGGTGGAGAAGATAATGAAGAAGAACCTCTTTATTAATTATGCCTTCAATCTTTGAAAAAATAAATACCGCGGTGAATAAAATTACAACAGGAGCGGTTGGGGTGAATGCGGTTGGCATATATAAAAAGGGAACGCCGCCGGCGGAAGCATTGGGGGCGGCCCAAAAAGCTGGCGAAGAATTAAGAACAAAAGTCGGCGGAAAAATTGTTTCAATAGCAAATGTTATCCCTCCGACAACTCTTAATTTTTTTGCCAACATGTCAAGATTCGCGGGAGCGGCTATACAAGAAAAGGGATTACCCGTTCCAAAACCGGGGGCAAGAACTATTACGGAAGCTTTGGAAGAGAAGCCCTTTTTAAGTAAGGTTGTTGAAGAAAAAATACGAAAAATACCCGTAATCGGCAAAATTCCCGGAGTTGCGGTTGGTGGCGGTTTTCTTTCTGAATTTCTTTTACCTCCTTACGGGCCGGGAAAATCAGGAAATTTTTTAGCTGATCTGGCCAGAACAATCCTAAAAAACGAAACAAAAAATCTTTTATTAAAAGGAATTAAAAATATTTCGAAAAGCGAGGCTGATGTTTTGGCCGCAAAACTTGCTCCGATTACTAATAAAAAACTGATTCAAGCCGAATTAGATACCTTTGTTAAGTCAAAGGCAGAAATGGCCAAAATTTCGCCAAAAATAGAAGCAAGAGCGTTGCCGGTTAAGGCAAAAGCCATGCCACAAGAAGCCCAATCCATAAAGGCAGTGCAAGAATTAGCCCAAGGCCAACCATCAGGCCTAAAAACTCCGCTAATCCCGCCGGAGCCGATAGCAAGTGTTTCCAAAGCTGTTTCATACGCTGATGATACTGCAACTATCGGAAAAGGTCAAACCATTAACACTTCAAAACTTAATATCTCCGATGAAGGTAAAAAATTGATTGAGAATGAAATTGAAGCGATTAAACCGCGATTAGAGGAAAAGATAGGAAAAACATTGACGAATAAAGAAGCGCAAGAGCTTGCCGATGAATCATCAAAGATATTGAAACGCGCCGTAGGACAAGAACAGACGCTTGAATGGGAAGCGGCGATGCTGAAACTTAGGCAAAGATTGGCGCGCGCGGCAGAATCCGGGCAAGTTACGAAGGAATTTATAGATGATTTAGTGTCCGTAAAAACATTAGGGACTGATTTGGGGCGAAAATTACAATCGCTTTCAATAGAGGCTGACCCGAAACTTATTACAGCAAAGCAATCAATTCTTTCCGAGATTCTAAAAATCACCGATGACAGCGATACAATACTCAAAGCGGCTCAAGGAGTAGATTTTAATGATTTCAATCAAGCGGCGAATTTCTACCGTCAATTCATAAAACCTTCTCTTGTGGAGTGGGTTGATCTGGTTCGCTATAATTCTATGCTTTCAAGCCCGCTTACGCACATGGTAAATATCTTTTCTAACCTTACGAACTCTACGCTCCGTGCGCCGCTTACCAAACTGGTTACAGGAGGGGTTGATTTACTTTCATCTGCGGCGACCGGAAAAGCGCGGACACAATTTGCGGGTGAAGCTGGGGCGTATATTTCAGGATACCTCTCATCGTTTCAAGAGGCATTCAAGAACCTTGCGGGCGTATGGAAAGGAACGAGGCAGTATACTCATCTTGATTTACGCAGGCAGATTCCTCTCTCTACGAAGGGCGCGAAGGGCGCCTTGGTAAAAACATTATCAGTCCCTATGCGTCTTTTGGAGGGAGCAGACCAATTTTTCATGGCTCTTGTTGGCGGAGGAGAACGAGCGGCATTGAAACTACGAGCAGGAAAAGGCGTTAAGGTGAAAGCGGTAGAAGAACAAGCAGAACTGTCGGCACGATATGGGCTTTTCCGTCAGGAGCTTTTTGCCGAAGGACAGGGAACATTACTTGACGCGATTGATACGTTTACTTCAAAGGTGCTTTCGCTCCGCAATTCTCCAAATCCGATTGTTTCAACCATTGCAAAGTTTACTGTTCCATTCGTAAGTACGCCGATGAACTTATTTAAGCAAGGCATTGAGTATTCACCAATAGGATTTGCGACCGCTATTAAGTCGGTCAATAAAATTGAGCAATTTTCAAAAGCATTGATAGGAACCAGTATTGCGGTTACGGCCGGAACTCTTATTGCCGCAAATAGAATGACTTGGGGTGAGCCGAGAAACACGGCCGAGAGAAATGCGTTCAGAGAAGCGGGCATGCAACCCTACTCCGTGAAGCTGGGCGACAGATGGTATTCATACCAAAAACTGCCTCCGTTTATTTCTTTTCCGCTTTCGATGGTTGCGCTTGTGCATGACGCGCAGAAAGAAAGAAAATTGAGTGATACACAAGCGGAATTTGTGCTTTCTTCGTTTGCGAAGTACGCGGAGTTCTTGGCAGATCAATCTTACTTCAAGAGTATAGGAGATTTTTTTGACGCGATGTCCGGTAATGAGTTTGCCATCTCTCGTCTTATCGGCAACTATCCCCAGCAACTCGTACCATTCAGAGCGTTTGGAGGATGGATGGCGCGGCTTACCGATGGACTACAACGACAAATAGATAATCAAGCAGATTTTATAGATAAACAAGTTCAACTTTTAATGCTGAACGTGCCATTTGTGTCACAACGGATTCTTCCGAGAGTGGGGCCTTCCGGTGAACCGATTGAGGCAAGAGATAGATTTATCGGGGCGGTTTCTCCTATTCGGACAATCAAACAAACACCGGAAGAGATGAAGCAATTTCAAGAAACGGAAAAGTTGAGGCAACTTAACAGAGAAGTTTGCCAGCGATCCGCGATACTTAAACAAGATGCGATTACTTTAGACGCAGAATTCAAAGCGTTATCTCCTGCCGAAGCTAATATCCGCGTCCGGCAAATTAAATCCGAAAACCCCGCTCTTTATGAGAAATTAAAAGATACTGTTGAAGAACGAAAACTCGGCCTTACTTACACAGAAAAGTTAATGAAACAACTTGGCGTGAAAAATGGTGAGCGGGCAAAATATATCCACGAGCAGATTATGAAACTTCCGCAACCAGAACGGCAGAAGTATTACGAAGAATTGAAAATGAAAAAGATTATATCTACAACTGTTGTCGGGCAGTTAAAAACGATGATATTAAAAATAAAAAAATAATGGACAATCAAACTCTTCAGATTTTACTTGATATTTCCCGTGAAAACTCAAAACATATTGAGATTCTTAATCGTGAAATGGGTGAAGTTGTGAGCGAAATCGCGATAATAAAATGGTTTATCGGCGCGAATGTCATTGCTTGGATTGGAGTAATCACAAGCGCGATTTGGCAAATAATTATAAAAAAATAATTATGTCCAATTATGAAACATCTGTTCGTTCTGGCTTGGCTCACCATTATAATCATTTCCGCTCTTTCCCTTTCTTGGGCCGGAGTATTCATTTGGAGGGTGATCTTCAAACTCTATGAGTGAAAAAGTTATCCACAGGTAAAACTCTTGATATAATAGACACAATAATTTAAAATGAAATTGTAATTATATCTTTTTATCATGTCCACGTTGGGTAACATTATTATCAGAAAAATAACCTTAGCTGACAGGGTTAAAATCGTAAAGCAATATCAAGAAGGAAAAGGAATTTCGGATTTGGCAAAAAAGCACAAGGTTAATTGTTCATCAATAAGATATTATCTTAAAAAGGCAAATGTTATAAAATCTGTTCGTAAATATACTTATGCGGACTATCTTAGCAAAGAACAAGCACGAGAGAAAAAGACGCTACAATGTCAGCACCCTTCGCTCAAATGCGGAGTATGCGGAAAATTTATTGATAATCTAAAATAAAAGTTATGGATAATTATGAAACCCATTATTGTTGCGATGAGATTTTAGAGAGAGAGGGCGGCAAGGCGCAATGCTGTGAATGTTCCGGCCATAAATGTAAAAATAACGAGGATGACGAAGAAACCGAATGCCCTGAGTGTGGCGGAGAACTGATTAAGGGAAAATGTAAAAATTGCGGTTTGTGTTTTGGTTGCTGATTATGATAAAAAAATCCAAAAAACTTTATCTTGTCAAACGAGAAATATGGGCGGAAGATATACAACAAGCCGCTTTAAAACACGGGGAAATTTATGAGATTCAGTTGGCAGAGGGATATTTACAAGATCAAGATGAAGTGAAAAATAAAAAAATCGGATTCAACAAGAATAATAAAAATGCTTAATCCTTTACCAAATTCAATTCTCCAAAAATACCCCGAAGGTTCTGTTACGCAATGGTTTGGCGAAAACAAAGAGCTTTATCTTAAGGCAATCGGAATGCCCGGACATCCCGGAATAGATATTTTTCAGCCCTACGGCACACCAATCATCGCCCCGTATGATGGCAAAATAAGCGGCGTATTTTTTCAGACAGATAATAAAATCGGCGGCAATCAGATTGATTTGTTTTCTGATTTTCAGCCATCTGATTTTCAGCCGGATGGTTGGGTGTATGAAACGATGTTCGCTCATTGCTCGAAAATTCTTGTCCAAAAAGACCAACGAGTTAAGGCGGGAGACATAATCGGCAAGGTTGGAAATAGTGGTTTTGTTGTGTCGGGTGGTATTCAATACTGGCAAAACTCCAATCCAGACAATCGCGGCACGCATCTTCATCTCGGCCTGCGGCTATGGAAGCCAATGCGCCAAGGCGATATGGAATCATTGGTTATTCAAAATTTTGATAATGGCTTTCACGGATGGATTGACCCGATGTCCCACTTGACCCTTCCGCCCAAAAACGCTACAATGAAAGATATGCACTACATCATAGACATCAAGAATAATCAGTATTTGCTTATTCCTGAATTGAAATTGGCATTGGCCATCGCCGACGAGATAGAATTAAAAGTCTTACAAGAGCGGGGGCTTACAGGAGAGCCGGAAAGGATAGCGGGAGACGTCGGTTATGACGATGGATACATAATTTATCCGCTTGTCAATCAAGAGCGGCTTCGGGATATATTTAATCTCTAATATGAAGAAACAAACTAAAAATCAATCAGACCTTCAACTTGCCTCTGAGATGAAAAGCGTTAAAAAGCAACTCAACAAAAGAATGGGTTCGCTTAAAAAAAGAGTTTCGTTCAAGGGGAAAATAGGAATAATTAATTTTCCAAAATTCTGGGGCGTTCGTTTCGCAGCAAAGGAAAAACAATGAAGAATAAAAGAGTTTAATCCCCATAAATCAAAAATTTTAAAGAAGCTATACAAAAATTATGCAAGAAATAGTTAAGAATATAATCAACAAAGCAGTTCCCCCGCTTTTAGTAATCGCTGCGGTGGTTTTTCTGTTTGTCTTTACAGACATCTTTAAAAAAGAGCCGCCCGTGTCGTGTGCTACTTTTCAGATGGATCAGGCCCCGCAACGACGTGTCCAGCAATGATAAAGTGTTACAACGGGGCAAGGGGAAACTTAAGCCGAAGCGAGATTCCTTGCCCTATGTGGCCCCGCTATTAACCCCCTAAAGAAATGATATGAAAAACCTACCTGAATTATTAAAAGAGTTTGATGAGGGATGTAACATTGATAACATATCAGACCCGCCATCAG
>Ga0209417_1002493_pt1 | contig 27952 bp, 20 predicted proteins | sample RifGroF2_FD_184002 | JGI IMG/M metagenome (GOLD analysis project Ga0209417, IMG submission 184002) | Groundwater microbial communities from Rifle, Colorado, USA - Groundwater F2 (SPAdes) (version 2) | ecosystem: Environmental > Aquatic > Deep subsurface > Groundwater | place: Rifle, Colorado... | reverse complement strand
GGACTTGTAAGTTTAGTTAAGAGATATGATGAGCTGTGTGAAGCTTTATGAACCGCCGTATACCGATCGGTACGTACGGTGGTGTGGGAGGTCGGAAGTGAGTAATCTCACTTCCTCCTACCCGATTGCCTTACAAAAATTCACGCTATTTATTTATCTTTTTTGACCATTTCTTCAGCGGCTTTTTTAGCAGCTTCTGGAGTTGCGGCATTAATTTTTATTGATTTTATAATGCCAGATTCTACAGCGAGGGCATTGAAAGGACCAGTCCGTGTCCATGTTAGATAAGAAGGGCCGTAAATATAAACAGTTTGTGGTATTCTTATAACTTGAGAAACGTAATAATCATTGCCGTATTTCCATGCGATTCTTTCGTTATCACCTCTAACTAAAATCGTATATTGTTTTCCAACTTCTATATTTATCCATTTGCCTTCATGTCTTGGGTAAACAGATACTGTTGTACCATCATTATATTTATTTGTTTTGTTGTGTAGTTCGTAATTTGCACGAGTTAATCCTGCAGAGACTAAAAGCATTAAGCTTAAAAATAGTATTTGTTTTTTCATGATCTTTCCCCTTTTTTTAATTTTAAATTTAATTTTTTAATGAGATCTGTTTAATGAGATCGGTCTGAAGTTAATATTTTTTTTATTGCATCTTCCTTTCGGTACGTATGGTGGTGTGGGAGGTCGGAAGTGAGTAATCTCACTTCCTCCTACCCGATTGTGTTTTGAAAATCTAGTGTTATTAATATGTTTTGTAATGTTTTAAAAAATGGTTATTAATAAAATCTTCTGTTTGTTTGTGATGAAGCAGCTATTATTGCAATTGGAAGGATAACTGCACCCCCGGCTATTATTCCTACTACTTTCCAAAATGCTTCTGCGTCCTGTTTAGATTTAGCATCCCTTGCTGCTTGGGTTTTGTCGGTTTCTTTTAGGGCTTCAACTAAATTATCTTTAGCTTTATTAATTTCAGCCACAACATTTTCTTTTTTTATTTCTATGGCTTGTAAGTTTTTAGTTTCAAAAGCTGCGCCGTTATTATCTGGCCATGACCATGTAAGGTATGCGCCATTGCTGTAAATGTAAGTTTTTTTTGGCCTACGTATAAATTTTGACATGTAAGTTTTATCGCCTTCTGTCCAGGCAACTATTTCCATGTGGGCGTGCTCTCTTGGTCCATCAGGGCTTACGAAAAAGTGTTTATCTGTATTTGGATTTACTTTTACCCACTTATTTGTGTGAGATGTGTAAATTTCTATAGGCATTGCTTTACCGAATTTTCCTGTTTCGTTTTTAATAATGTCACCTTTACCTGTTCTTAACTGTTCAGCATCGTCGCTGGCTAATAAATCTTCTCTTTTTTTCTGTTTCATTGCTTCTATTTCAGCCTCAATATTTTCTTTTTTGATTTCTTTAGCTTTTAAATTAGGAGTTGCAAATTCGAATCCCCCATTATCTGGCCATGACCATGTTAGATAAGAGCCATTGTTGTAGATGTAAGTATTTTTTGGTCTTCGTATGAAATTTGATAGATATGTTTTGTTACCTTCGGTCCAGGCAACAATTTCCATATGGGCATGCTCTCTTGGTCCATCAGGGTCGACTTTAAATGACCCTTCTTGATTTGGACCTAAATTTCGCCATGTTTTTGTGTGAGAAGTATAAACGGATATTGTTTGTGGTTTGCCATATTTTCCGGTTTCATTTTTTATAGTGTCGTCAGCCTTAATATTTTTTCCAGAAAATATGAGTATTAAGCCTAAAATTGTTATTTGCATGGTTGTTTTGTTTGAGTTTATTTTTAAATTTATATTATCTAGATTCATGTTACTCTCCTTTTTTTATAAAAATATACCATCATATAAAACACACCTTGTTTTTGTTCTCCTAAAGTTATAAAACGCATTATTTAACTTTCTAAATAAAAATTCACGCTATTCATTTATCTTTTTGGACCATTTCTTCAGCGGCTTTTTTAGCAGCTTCTGGAGTTGCGGCATTAATTTTTATTGATTTTATAATGTCAGATCCTACTGGGGCATCGAAAAGACCAGTCCATGTCCATGTTAGATAAGAAGGGCAGTAAATATAAACAGTTTTAGGTTTTCTTATAACATGAGAAACGTAATAATCATTGCCGTATTTCCATGCAATTCTTTCGTTATCACCTCTAACTAAAATCGTATATTGTTTTCCAACTTCTATATTTATCCATTTGCCTTCGTGTCTTGGATAAACAGATATTGTTGTACCATTATTAAATTCATTTGTGCCATATTTGTTTGTTTCGTTGTGTAGTTCGTAATTTGCACGAGTTAATCCTGCAGAGACTAAAAGCATTAAGCTTAAAAATAGTATTTGTTTTTTCATGATCTTTCCTTTTTTTAAAATTATTTTTTTATAGTGTTTTATTGAATTACAATACCTTTTAAGATTCCAGATTGTTTTGTAATTGTTAATGAGATTACACTATTGTCTTGTCCAGCTAATGTTTGATATTCCCATTTTAGATAAGATGGACTGTATATATATACATCTTTTGGGTACCTTAATCCGATTTCATATTTAAATTTTCCATCAACCCATTTTAATCTGTCCATTACTGCATTTTTATCCATCTTGATTTCTTTTGTTTCGCCAACTTTAATTTTTACGCCACCAGCTTCATAGTCATTGTATACTGTTATATCATTGCCATAGCCGTACTTATTGGTTTCGTTGTGTACAAGGTAGTTAGCAGATGCAAATTTTGCAGATACTAAGAGTATTAAGCTTAAAAATAGTGTTTTTTTGTTCATGGCCTTCTCCTTTTTTTGTCCTCCTGAGTTATATTTTTATAGGAGGACGGATTAATAAAAGTAAATATATTTACATAAATAATTTTTTTTTAAAATAATATTTGCTCTCTTAAAATAATATTTGCGTGTTAGTTATTATATTAATTAATATTTTTGTCCTCCTAAGGTTATAAAACGCATTATCTAACTTTCTAATTATATCCTAGCAAAATAAATATTCAATTTGCAATAAAATTTTTAAAAAAATATTGCTTGGCATACAGGTTGATTGTGTTGTTAGTATAAAAAGCTAATTTTTATTATTATAATTTTACTATTTGTTGTGCGAGATGTTGTATAAATTAGTTGGATAAAAATGTAATTTTTATAACGTAAATTAGATATAAAACGGTAAAACCCCGGGTTATAGCTTCCCCGAGGTCTTACCGTTTTATTAGGAGTTTTAAATGTTATTAATTGTTTATAATTTGCTCTAAAGTCTTTTTATTCAATGAAGCTACTTGATTATTTTTTTTGCTAGTAGCTTTTTCTAGGGCCTTTTTTGCTATTGCAGCATTATCTAAGTTAAATTTTTTCTTTAGTTCTTCGTAACTTGAAGGATTAAAATCTTTTGGGTCATGGTAGTGGCCGCATTGTGGGCATTTGCCTCTTACAAAAGATGCGGAATATTTGTGACAAGGGCAGTTGCATTTAACATAGTGATATGTTTTTGGATCATTTTTTCTTTTTGTGTGATAGCTATCATCCATACAGCCAATAGAGCTATATAGATTAGTTGAATTTAAAATTGTGATTGATACTAGTATTATTTTTTTTACATTTATTGCCATATTTGTAACCTCCAATAAATATTACTTAATTAAGTTTTGTTTCTAGTGTTTTAATTGTTTAGTATTCATAAGTTATTCATAAATACAATAATATTTTCATAATGCAATTTGCAATAATTTTATTTAAATAGGCGAGAAGTGTTGTTATTAGGCAATAATTATGGGCGGGTATTTTAAAATATCTGCCCATAATTTAATTTGTAAAGATTTAAATTTATAGTTCTTTATTCGATATATTTTTAGAATTATTAAACATAAAAGACTGTGGAGTATCTAGTTCTGATAAAAATTCTCTTATTTGTCCAGCATAGCTGGGATTTTGTAGTGCGGTTCCAATTATTGCTTTTATCCATCCAATAGGTGTTCCTATATCGTATCTAGTTCCTTGAACTTTATAAGCAAAAACTTTTTCGCCATTTTGCGCCATATGATTTATAGCGTCAGTAAGTTGTAATTCACCTTGAGCATATGTTCCAATTTCTTCTAAAGAATTAAATATTTTACTAGAAAGAACATATCTTCCAACGATTGCTAAGTTTGATGGAGCATCTTTTTGGCTTGGTTTTTCTACTAAGCTAGAAACTTGAAAAAGCTTTGGTGTTAGCTGTTTCTTTATTGATATTACGCCATAAGCAGATACGCATTCTGCCGGCACTTCTTGAACTGCTATTACGCTAGCCTTTTCCTGTTTTGCAATTTTAATAAGTTGGTCTAAACCAGGTTGTTCGTGAATTATTATGTCATCGGGTAGCAATACACCAAAATATTCTTTTTCTCCAATTGAGTGTTTTGCCATTAAAACAGCATGACCTAGCCCGAGTGGCTCATATTGTCTTACATAAGTAAACCTAGAAGCTTTAATAATTTTTTTTATACCGGATAATAATTTTTCCTGATCTTTTTCTTTTAATATTAATTCTAGCTCTAAATTATAGTCAAAGTGCTCTTCTAGCGCATATTTGGATTTGTTTGTTATCATTATAAAGTTGTTTACGCCAGACTTTAAGCATTCTTCTACAATATGTTGTATTGCCGGTTTATTAAGTAATGGTAGCATCTCTTTTGGCAGAGACTTTGTATAAGGTAGAAAACGAGTTCCAAGTCCTGCTGCAGGAATTACTGCTTTTATTATATCCATAAATAAGCTCCAATTATTTTATATAACCTAATTTTTCAATTTAATAATTTATTTATTAGTTAGGTTATTTTGTTAAAATTGCTTTAGAAAATCAATATTTGCACCATGCAAGAAGCGTATGTCGTTTATGCCGTATTTTATCATTGCGAGTCTTTCTATTCCGCCACCGAATGCAAATCCATTGTGTTTTTCAGGATCTATATTACAACATTTTAGAACATTTGGGTGAACAAGTCCAGCGCCAAGCAATTCTATCCATCTTGTTTTTTTACAAACTGAACATCCATTTTTGCAAAACGGGCATGAGGCGTCTATTTCTATGCCAGGCTCAACAAAAGGAAAAAATCCTGGTCTTACTCTAATTTCTATGTCTTTTTTTTCAAAAAACTCTTGCAGAAAAGTTTTCATTGTTGCAAGTAAGTTTCCCATAGATATATTTTTATCAACAAAAAAGCCCTCATATTGTGAGAATGCAAAATCATGAGATGCATCTGTTGCTTCTTGTCTATAGACTCTTCCGGTGCTTATAGCAGCTATAGGAGCGCCGTATGTTTTCATTTGATGTACTTGAATCGTAGATGTTTGAGTTCTTAGAAGCAATCCAGGGACATCAAACCAAAAAGTATCCTGGGAGTCTCTTGCTGGATGATCTTTTGGAATGTTTAATGCTTCAAAATTATAAAATTCTGTTTCTAGTTCTGGTCCGTCAGCTATTTTATAACCCATAGAGATAAAAATATCTTGTATTTGTTCGATAACTTTTGTCAAAACATGTTGACTTCCCTCAAGTTGTCCAGGTTTGTATGCTGTGACATCAAATTGTTGCTTCTTTAATACTTCTAGTTTTCGTAATTCTTGTTCAAGATTATTTTTTTTATTATTATAATTTTGCTCACTCTCTTTTTTTAGTTGATTTAGCGCTGGGCCAAATATTTTCTTATCTTCCAGCGATAGCTCTTTCATGGCATCCATAAGTTCTGTTAACTTGCCGCTTCTGCCAAAAAAAGTTATGCGCAATTTTTCCAGTTGTTCATTTGAGCTCACGCTTGCTAGTTGTTGTTCTAGCTCTATATTAAAATCTTTTATTTTTTGATTTATATTTTTATCTTTGTTTATCATTTATTATCCAGTTTTTTTGCGATAATATATTAAAATATTTTATTCTAAGTATATGATAGCAGATAGATTTGTTGTTGACAATTTGTGTGAAGTTTTTATTGTATATCAAGTTTTTATAGTTTCCAGCTTGTATGGCTAAAATTATCTATTTGCTGTTAAAGATCATTTGTTAAATATATTTTGAAAAAGCTTTAATTTTTTATTGACAAAATGGGATAGATCTGTGATTATATTATTGTATTTTTGATTTGTCTGTTATTGCCGGGGTAGCTCAGTGGTAGAGCGTAAGCCTGAAGAGCTTAGCGTCGTTGGTTCAATTCCGACCCCCGGCACCAAATTTTATAAAACGAGATTTGATAAAAAAGCCAGGCGCAGGTCAGTGCCGTTGGACTGGATAAAATAAAAACTAAAAAATCTAATTTCTTAAATTTTCCCAAAATACCAATGTTTTTTATTTCTACTATAATTAATTAAAAAAAATTTTACATTTTTGTCTTAAAATGCTTGATTAATTATAAATATATTTTTAAATTAATTATTTTGGGTATTTGTTTATGTATAAATAATCTTCTATAATTTGTCTTTAATAAAATAAAAAGGGTTTTGTTAATGAAGCATTTTAGCGCAGAAAAATACAATTTAGCATGGTTTAAGTTGGCCGAGTGTGTTTCTCGTGGAGAAAAAGAGAGAGCTTTGGGTGTTTATAGATTACTTTCTCATTCAGTAGGCGATGATGCCTTATCAACTCAATTATATGCGGATATTCTTTTAAGTTTTGATGACAAAGATGGTGCGATAGAAAAATATTTGCAAGCGGCAGAATTGTATAAAAAAAATTGTAAGTTAATAGAAGCTATAGCCGTATATGAACATTTATTATTTTTGCAGAAAAATTGCCAAGATCATGTTGTTGAACTTTGTTGCTTATATTTTAAATTAAATCTTGAATTTAAAGTTGTTGAGCATTTAGACAAATTGATAAGTAATAAAAAGATAAATAATAGCTTAAATTTAAGTGATTTCTTAGATAAACTTAAAGTAAAAGATGAAGATATTTATAGCTATATTTTGTTGTATCTAGAGTAAAATTTTAAAAAATTTATTATTTAAGATATATTTTCGTATAAATTAGTTTACAAATTTAGCTTAATCTCGATGCCATGTTTTTCTATATTTTCAAGCGCATTATTATTAAGCGAGACCTTTTCTTTTGCCACAAATCTAACTTGTTTGCCGTTTTCATCAAATACAAATTCAAGAGGAATTTTGCCAGAAGTTAAATTTTCTTTTAGATTTTTTATAATTTCTTCGTCAAAGTTACTAGGTAAAACAAAACAAGCAGAATTTATATTTTGCCATTCTTCGAGTAAAACTTCGATCGGTATGAAGCAATTTTCGTTGGCTTTAATTTTACATTTTTGGCTGCTTGTGGCGTCTATAGAGCCTTTTACTACAAAAACGTTATAACTATCCAAATATTTTTCGCAAGATTTGAATGTTTTTGGAAATAAAATTATTTCAGCGGTACCAGTTGCGTCTTCTAGCGAAACAAAAGACATTTTGTCACCTTTCTTGGTCAAAATATCTTTTCTAGTTTTTAGTAAGCCGCAAGATATTGTTAGTATTTCCTGTTCACTTTTGTTATTTAAAGATTTTTCGAGGGCGTGAGAAAAATTTGTAAAATTTAATCTTTTTAGTTGTTGCTTGTAACTGTCCAGAGGGTGTGCGCTTAAATAAAATCCCATAACTTCTTTTTCTTTCTCGAGTTTTTCTTTATTGTCGAATTCTGAAATAGGTGCAAATCCATAAATTTCTTCTTGTTCGCTAAACTCATTATTTTTTTTGTGTACGCCAAAAAGATCCATTTGCCCAGTTTTCTGGGCTTTTTTATAGTCAACGGCAACTTCCATTATATGTTCAAGTTCAGCTATTTTTTGAGCCCGGTTGCCATTTAACGTGTCGAAAGCGCCAGCGAAAACAAGATTCTCTATAACTCGTTTATTAGCAGTTCTTAAATTTATACGTTTGCAGAAATTAAAAATATCAATAAATGGTTTTTTACTTTGTTCTAAAATTATATTTTCAAGAGCAGCGAGACCAACGCCTTTAATTCCCTGAAGACCAAATAAAATTTTGCCTTCAACTACGCTAAAATCTATTTGTGAAGTATTAATATTTGGAGGTAATATTTCTAAGCCCATGCTTTTTGATTCTTCCAAATAAAATGCCATTTTTTCTGTATCAGAGACTTCAAGAGTTATTAAGCAGGCCATAAATTCTGCTGGATAATTTGCCTTTAAATAAGCCGTTTGATACGCGATCATAGCATAAGCAGCAGAGTGAGATTTATTAAAACCATAGCCGGCAAAGAATGCCATCAAGTCAAAAAGTTCGCCTGCTTTTTTCTCATCATGATTTTTATTTTTTGCGCCTTCTACAAACAATATTCTCTGTTTTTCCATTACGTCAGCTTTTTTCTTACCCATTGCTTTACGTAAAATATCGGCTTGACCTAGTGTAAAGCCTGCTATTGTAGATGCGATATGCATAACTTGCTCTTGATATGCAATTACACCATAAGTTGGTTTTAAGATTGGTTCAAGCTCTTTGAATAAATATTTAATTTTTTGGCGACCGTGTTTTCTTTCAACAAAGTCGTCGACCATGCCAGATCCTAGTGGTCCAGGTCTGTATAACGCGTTAACAGCAGTTATATCTTCTATATTTTCCGGGTGTACTTTTCTTAAAAGTTCTCTGATACCATCAGATTCTAACTGGAATACTCCGGCTGTGTTGCCATCGCACAAAAGTTTAAATGTTTTTGCGTCGTCAATTGGCAACTTATCAAGATTTATTTTTACGCCATGATTTTTTTCTATTAAATCTAAAGCTTTTTTTATGATAGTTAAGTTTTTAAGGCCTAAAAAGTCTATTTTGATAAATCCTAAGCTTTCAAGTTCCGTCATCGCGTATTGTGTTACGAGTTCTGTGCTTTTTGACGGAATATAAATAGGTAAAACGTCATCTATTTTTTCAGGAGAAATAACTATTCCGGCAGCATGTTTGGATGCGTGTCTAGTTAAACCTTCAAGTTTAAATGAAAGATCAAATAATTTTTTTATTTTTGGGTTGCCATCAATAAGTTCTTGTAACTTTGGTTCTTGTTCGATAGCTTCTTTTAATGTTATTTTTAGTTGGTCAGGTATAAGTTTTGTAATAGTATTTGAATCTTCAAAAGATATTCCAAGGGCCCGTGCAGCATCTTTTATAACACCTTTTGCCATCATTGTACCAAATGTTATTATCTGACAAACATTTTCGTGCCCATATTTATCTCGAACATAATTTATTACTTTTTCTCTGCCATCTATACAAAAATCTATATCTATATCGGGCATTGAGATACGTTCTGGGTTTAAAAATCTTTCAAAAAGAAGATTATATTTTATTGGATCTAAGTTTGTAATTTGTAGCGCCCAAGAAACTATTGATCCAGCGGCTGATCCACGGCCAGGGCCAACAGGTATGTCTTGAGATTTGGCCCATTGTATAAAATCACTAACAATAAGAAAATAGCCAACAAAGCCCATTTTAATTATAAGATTTATTTCAAATTCAAGTCTTGCGTCATATTCTGGATATGAGTCTTTTGGTATTATGTCTTCATTTTTTAATTTATCGAGACCTTTATTACATAATTTTGTGAAATATTCTTCCGGCGTAAGTTGTTCTGGGATTTCAAATTTTGGGAAAAAAAGTTTATCTGTTTTAAAATCAAAGTTGCACATGTCAGCTACTTTGCCAGTATTATAAATAGCATCTTTATGATTTTCAAATGCTTGTATCATTTCATGTTCTGTTCTTAGATGGACTCTACAATCTCCAAAAGTGTATCTATCTGGGTTGTCCAGCTTGTCTTGTGTTTGCATTGCTAGTAAAAGTTCGTGAGCTTCTCTATCTCCTGAGCATTCATAATGCGAATCACAAGTTGTTATAATATCGATATTTTTATTTGCGCCTATTTTATACAATTCTGTATTTACTATTTTTTGATCACTTTGTTCTTCTGGTTGTACCTCAAGAAAAAAGTTTTCTTTGCCAAAAGTATTTAAAAACCATTCAATTCTTTCTTCGGCCAGATCATGTTTGCCGCCGAGTAAAAGTTGTGGTATTGGGCCGCCAAGACAGGCTGTTGTTGCAATTAAGCCCTCTGAGTGCCTTTGTAAAATATCATAATCTATACGAGGTTTAAAATAAAAGCCTTCTTTAAAGGAATAAGATATAAGTTTGCATAAATTTTTATAACCGGTCTCATTTTTTACAAGCAAAAGTGTGTGATGATATCTGTTTTTTATGTCTTTTACTTTTGCATCGTCTGTTATGTACGCTTCCATGCCAAGTATAGGTTTTATTCCAGCACTTTTTGCTTTTTGAAAAAATTTTACAGCACCAAATACGTTACCATGATCGGATATCGCAAGAGCTTTTAGCTTGTTGTCTAGGCCAAACTTTACAAGCTTTTCTATCGTTATTGCTCCGTCTAGAAGTGAGTAATCTGTATGTAAATGTAAGTGCGTAAAATGTTTTTCCATAAGCTTTTATTTCTTGTGTTTTAATTACACTCGCTTGAATTGAGTATAACTAAGTTATTTATTTATTATTTTAATTTTTTATTTATTATTTAAGTTTAAGTTAATTTTAACAAAATGTTTAGATTAAATATTAACTTTTAAATTATATTTTTTGGTTTTTATTTTTTACTTAAATTTTAATTTTATAATATTAGTAAAAATGTATTTTGTAAGTTTTTTACTAAACTCTTGATTTCGATAAAAAATATTTGCTATTATGAAATCGAATGGGCGTGTGCGCTTATTTGTGTGCGCTTATTTGAGTGTTTAATTTTTTATTATAAAAAAGGGGGAGGTTTTATGTTTAATAATGTGAAAAAATTGATTCTATCAATAATATTGGCAACGTCTTGTAGTTTTATGTATAGTTATGAGCTTTTGGTTATAAGTGACTCGAAGGATCATAGGATTAGTTTTTGGCAAAACTCTGAAATGCTTGAAATTATTCCTGGTTTTGCTATTTATCTTCCTAATGTTGGAGCTGCAGATAAGTTATTTTATGCGCGTGATAGTAAGAATTTTACTTTTGGATCAGTTGAAATAGCAAGAAATTACGAGGATTTTTCTTTAGATAAGTTAGTTGAAAATGATTATGTTGTTATTAGATTCGATAAAAATAGTGGTTATGTTGTTACGATTATTAGGGAAAATGAGCATAATGGAATCGATAGAGCTTCAAGATTTGAATGTAAACATAACAAAATTAGTGGTCTTAGATATTCTACTAGCGTTAAAAAGCTTGATGGCGCCAATGGGGAATTCGATTTTGATAAAGGTACAACGGGAGCTTTCTTTAGTTTTGCGCAAACCAAACTTTTGGATATTTATGCAGGAATGACAGAATTATTTAAAAATAATTTTAAAAACATTGGTAAGACGGCTGGTGAGATTAATAAATTAAATAATAAAATTAGAATTAATAAATTTAATAAATTAGTTGGTGGTGAAATAGGGTTTTATTTTTTTGATAAATTAAACAAATGGCATCTTGATCATCCTGTATTGCCTACAAAAAAGCAGCCAGTTGGTAAGCAAAAAATTGGCGTAAAAAGAGGTATAAATAAAAATAAAAAGTAAATTTTCTTTTATTGTTTAACCAAATTGGAGGTGTAATTATGAGCGGTAATATTTTCGGTAACACAAAAAAGTTTATAATCTTGTCGATTATAGCTTTGTCAGCAATTGTATCTACAAATGGTTTGTTTGGATACAAACTTATTTTGGTAAATGAATCTAATGAAGACGTTGTTTTTAAATATGATAAAAGTGATCTTTTAATTGTGCCAAAGGGTGGTTCATTCATATGTAAAGGTTTTTGGGAGCCTTACACAGCAGCTCTCGATAGGTTTGTGAAAGCAAAAGGTGGGCTTTTGGATGTTAGCAAGCATGACAGACTTTATTATGATAAGGGATTTATTTCAAAAACTTTTGGTATTAGTTTAAATTGGCTAGAGATTTTAAGACATTTTTATGATAAAACACAGGCAATTTATGATAAAACTATTACTGATATTGCTTCGCTTGATAAAACTGAAAGCAATAGTTTTGTAGTATTAAGATTTTTAAACAGGGGATATATAATTACATTTATAGATAAGGATGGTAAGGGAAAAAGCTTTACATGCGGCAATTATTATAATTTCTTTGGAATGTATTCAGGAACCGTTTTTGATTACACGAAACAATTTGAACTTTCGGCTACTCCAGCAGAAATATATTCTAGAATTTTTGATGCGATGGATTATATAATTTATTTAGTTAAAAATGGGGATATCTCGCCATTAGTAGCCTCTATAAAAGAGTTTAATGATAATAGTGAATTTATGGGCCTTTTGGGTGGAAAGCTTAAGTTTGAAAATGAACTTAGGGAAGCTAAAAGAATTAGCGAAAATGGTGGCCCAGCTTTAGAAAAAAAGAAAGATTCTTCTAAAGTTAAAGAGCAAGAGTTGCCTGATGTTAATCTTTATGGAAAAGGAAAAGATGCTGGGTATAAAAGGGTAGATAAAGGCTTTAAGCCTGGCGTAGGTCCTGAAAAATATAAAAGTGCTAAAAAGTAATTTTATATACTATTTTTTACTTTTATAGAAATAGCGGTTTTTCGGAGCCGCTATTTCTATTTTATATGCTTGGAGTTATTTGTATATTCCCCGAGGGGATAACTTACGTATGGGAAAAAATTATGCGTTTATAATATGTATATCCCCCACAGGGGGATATATAAAATAACATACCTATGGGAGAAAAAATTAAACTATATTTTGTGATTGTTCGCGAGCTTTTTCTATTTCAACTTTTATATTAATTGCTTTGCCACTAATTTTTGCGTTAGAGCATTTTGCAGTTATAGTATTAATCTCTCGAGCCATTTCTTGAAGAGTAAAATCTATTTTTTTGCCAGCTTCATCTTTTTGGCTTTCTAATAAATTGGTCATGTTTTCAAGATGGCTTTTAAACCTTACGATTTCTTCGTTTATATCAAGTTTATCTAAAGTTATTAGCAAGTGGCTTTTTCTTAAGTCGCTGGCGTTTTCTGCGGGCTCTTCTGATTCAATTTTCTTAATTAGAGTTAAAATTTCTTCTTTTTTTTGTTCCATCAATTTTTCTGAATTTTTTGAAATACTTTCTATTTCTTTTGTCATTGATGAAATTTGTTTAATAATATCTTTCTTTAGGGCTAGCCCTTCTGTTTCTCTTGTTTTTTTTAGCTGTTCTATAAGCTCAGCTACAATATCCATAATTTGTTTATCAAAGGCTTTTGAGCTTTCTTGTTCTTCTATTTCAAAAGCGTTAGGCAAGTTAATTATGTCGTTAATATTTACTTCGCCTTTTAAATTAAAGTTTTTCTTAATATTTTCTATAGCATCAAGATAACTTTTTATTGTTACAAGATTTGCTTTTGCAAGTGACTTTAAAAGGGCTGTATTTTTTATGTGCAAAGTGAGATAAATATGACCCCGAATTAACTTTTGTTGTAACATTTTGATAATGTCGGTTTCAAGATGTGAAGTTATACTTGGCAACTTGCAGGTTGTTTCAAAAAATCGTGAATTTAAAGATTTTAAGCTAATTGAAACATTAACTTTTTCGCCTGATATTGTTATCGTTGTGGTTTTTGTAGCAAAACCGGTCATACTCGAAAGCATATTTTCACCATAATGTTAATACTTTATACCCGTGGAGCGGGTATATCCCACTGCTCCCATAGGGAGCATAAAAATTAAACAACTTAACTTCATGTAAAAAAACATAAATATTTAAAAAATTAGCATGAATAACTTACTCTTGCCTAATGTTAGTATATAAAATTTCTTTAAGAGTTTAAATTTGTATATACGTTTTGTACGTCATCGTGATCATCTAAAGTACCCAAAAAGTCATAAGCTTTTTCTGCTTGTTCTTCAGAAAGTTCTGCCGGAGTTTTTGGTAACCATTCAAGATCGGCGTTTTCTACTTTTAATCCAATATTTTCTACTGCATGTTTGACGTTGGCTAGAGATTTTGCATCACAAGTTATAAAAAACAGGCCTTCGTCTTTTGATATATCTTCTATATCGTAGTCTATTAATTTTTCTAATAAATCGTCTTCTGTCAAGTTGTTGCATTCAGCCTTAACTACACCTTTGTGTTCGAACATCCAGTTTACAGTACCAGTTTCGCCAAGATTGCCGCCTGTTTTGGTAAATATTCGTCGCATTTCTGATACAGTTCTATTTTTATTATCTGTAAGTGTTTCTACCATTACAGCAATGCCATATGGGCCATAACCTTCATATGTCATTGGTTCATAATGTGTTCCTGGTAGTTCGCCCGTACCTTTTTTTATTGCTCTTTCGGTATTTTCTTTTGGCATATTTGCAGCTTTTGCTTTATCAATAAGTTCTCTTAGCCTTGGATTTCCAGCTGGATCACCACCGCCTACTCTTGCTGCAACTGTGATTTCTTTAATTATTTTGGTAAACTCTTTACCTCTTTTTGCATCTTCTTTGGCCTTTTTATGCTTTATTGTAGACCATTTCGAGTGTCCTGACATATTATTGTTTCCTTCGATATTGATATGCTTTATTTATTACCGCACACGAATTATAATATAAAAATATTATTAATATGTCGATAGCAAAATTTGTCTTACTAAAAGCTATTTTTTGCTTGCAATTATTTTATCAATATTATTTTATAATCTTTCGACTATTTTTTTAATAATATCGCAATAATAAATAATTCTTTCACTTTTTCTAAGATTTCCATATAACGCCATCCCTTTTTATGAAATATTGCATATCTTTTGAAACACTTTTATAATCAACAATATCAACCTTATATGGAATTGAACTTTCAGCAAGCATATTTATAGCTTCGCCAATTCTTCCTGGTCGTATTGCTTCATTTTCATCTATTGCAACATCTACATCTGCATATTTTGCATGGTTATCTCCAACCCGTGAACCAAAAAGATATATTTTTGCATCGGGAAATAAAATTGTTAGTATCCCTAAAAGTTTTTCCTTATATTCATTTTCTAAAGCCATTATTTCCTCTTTTAATTTTTTTACTAAATTTTTTTTATTAACAGTTAAACCTAAAAATTTTTATATTGTTTTTTTTGCTAGTTTTTCGAATTAAGTTTAGAAGTTTTATATTTGTAAATCACACCTATTATTTGGTTTATGAAAATAATTATATTAAAGTAAGCTTTTTTGCCCTAATATCTTAATTTTAAGTTCGGCCATTTTTTTGACCGGTATTTGCCGTCCTCTAGGCGTTTTTTCAAGATATCCCTGTTGCAATAAAAACGGCTCGTAAACATTTTCTATCGTATCTTTGTCTTCACCAATTATTGCTGCGATAGTTTCGAGTCCAACAGGACCGCCATTAAAGTTTTCTACAATTTTTTCTAAGATCATATTGTCAACTTTACTTAAGCCATTTTTGTCCCAACCTAAAAAAGTGAGAGATTCTGCAACAAAATCAGCATCAGAAAATTCTTGTGAATTTACTTGTGCAAAATCGCGTATTCTACGTAAAAGTTTTTTGGCTATTCTGGGTGTGCCCCTGGAGCATTTGGCTATTAAAGTTGCAGCTTCGCTAGAAATTTTGAATTTTAAAAATTTGGCAGCTTGCAGTATTATTTCTGACAGTTCTTCGTATGTATAAAACTCAAGTCTCTCGGTTATACCAAACCTACTACGTAGTGGTGCCGAAATCATACCAGATTTGGTTGTGGCGCCAATTAAGGTGAATGGGTTTATTGGCAAGTTAATAGATTTTGCACCTGCTCCTTGGCCGATAATTACGTCAACTCTAAAGTGTTCCATGGCGCTGTATAAAACTTCCTCTACATTTGTGGGCATTCGGTGTATTTCGTCGATAAAGAGCATATCTTTCGGTTCTAAGCCAGACAGAATTGCCACAAGATCGCCTGTGCGCTCCATCATTGGGCCGCTACAGATTTTTATACCAACGTCCATTATGTTGGCCATTATTTGAGAAAGAGTTGTTTTTCCGAGCCCAGGAGGGCCGAATAGTAATAAGTGGTCGAGCGGTTCGTTGCGCATTTTAGCCGCTTGAGTATATATTTTTAGCTTTTCTTTTAATTCTTTTTGCCCAAGATAGTCATCAAACGTTTTTGGATTAAAATCGTATGAGACTTCTTCTGGTGTTGTTTGTAGCTCGATTAAATTTATAGGAGAATTCATAAATTCCATTATCATCGCCCGTTTAAGGTTTTATTTAGCATTTTTTATTATATAAATCTTAATTATCTGTATAATAAAAATTCTAATATAATTTGCGATAAATTATAAATTTAATTTGTTTATTTTTATTTTATTTTCTTATATTTATGCATTAATAAATAACCAGTTGTTTTTTATATCTTCTATGCCTGTTTCTATTTCTAAAATTTCTGAAATTTCCTTATGTCCAAGCTCTTCTGCTAAGTCTTTTGCCGTTTTATCATCTTTATTTTTTGCATATATATCTAAACCTTTTTTTTCTAGAATTATTTTTACAGCATCTATGCATCCATAACGAGTTGCTGTGTGTAATGGTGTATCTAGAGCGATGTTTTTTATATTTGGATTTTTTATTGTTTTATTTATGATTTTTTTTAGTTCTGGATCAAAGCTTTCAATTTTATTTTTTGTGGCTATAGATATTATTTTTCTAAATAAATTTATCGAAATATAGCTTTTATTTGAGTTGCTGTTTTTCAAAGTATTGTTTAATTTTGATATTATTTCAGGTTTCCAATAAGTTGTTTTATCAAAATTGTTAAATTTACATAATAAAAATATTAATGGTTCCAATAATGTAGTATCTCTTTCTGGTAATTTGTTTATTAATTTATTAATTAGTTTTCTATTATTTTTATTTGTGTAAATATTGTCAATAAATTCAGTTTTGTTATTGAAAATTTTATTTAAAAAGTTTGAAGTTGTTTTGTTATCTCTTAAATTTAGACAATAGAATAAAAGGTGATTTATTTTTTGTTTAGTTGCAGTATTGTTTTCATCTTTTATTATTTGCATATATGGTAAAAAAATAAGTAATGGTATTAGATTTTCATTTGATTCTAGGTCTTGAGTAAGTTTGTTAGTTATTTGATTTTGCAGTTTTTTTAATTTTTTACTATATAAATAGGATTCATCTCTTTTTGGGCATACAATATATGCATGTCCATTATTTATAATTATTTTAAATTTAGTTTTGTCGCAAGTTATATTTATTTCACCCACGCAAAAAGGACTGATTACAAAAATTCTTCTAAAGGGTGCAGTGCTTTTTTTATTTTTTTCTACTTCAATGGATATATTTCTTTTATTCGTAGATAGTTTTTTTGATATTAGTTTAAAAAGTTTATTCCATGAATTAATTTCGCTGTAATTGAATGTTAAATCTTTTTCTTTTAAGTTTAAATTAAAAAATTTGTTTAATATTTTTACAAAATTTTCAAAGCATGTTTTAAGGTCATAGTAAGCTCCATTGTTATTTTTGTTATATTCTAATTCTGGTAAGTTTGTTACAAGATTTATCCATTGGTAAATTTTAGTATTAATATTTTCTGCCAGAATAAACTCTTTATCTTTGGGATTATTTTTGAAAACCTGATTTATTAATTTTTTAAAAATGTCGCTGTTTTTAATTTCATCAGGCATAATATCTGGATTATATACTAATTTTTCTTGATCATAAATTAAGATACTAATTAAATCTAAAATTGCAGATTCAAAGCATGTGGGAAATTCTTTTTCTAGTTTATTTGTTTTTGGATTTTTATATTGTAATACGGCTTTTAATACTTCGGTTGGAGCAATGTTTGTTTTTGTAGATTTTATAATGTAATAGGTTATTTTGTCATATGCGTCTTTTGAACATAATGGATTTAATAAGTATCCAAGATTTTGTTTATCTTTAAAGATTGTATCTAATATATAAAAATCTTCTTGCGAGTATTTACCTTTTAATTTTTCCAAAAGTTTTTGATCAATTTCTTCTAAACAGCTTTTTAATTCTTGTTCACCCCAGTTTGTTTTATTTTCAAAGAATGCCCACAAAATACATTCAGCCATTTCTGGAATAAAATTATTATCATATTTTAGTTCTTCAAGTGCTGTTATAAGCTTCTCTAATCTTCTTTTTCTTGGACCACCACCTTTTATTGATAGAGAATGTAAAAGATTTTCTCTATTGGTTTTTTCTAATATAAGACTTTTTTCAAAAAATCTTATATATTTTATAATTTTTCCTATATCTGAGGCCTTTAGGCTTTTGACAGGGTCATATTCTGAAGTGGTAAAATTATCTGTTTCGATGAAATTTTTATTTTTATCTTCTAAGTGTTTAAACCATAAATTTGATACGACTTTTCTAGCAGGGTTATCTTCTGGTGCGTAAGTATATATATTTTCTATCCAGTTTGAATGTAAAAGTAATTGACCTATCCCAATAGTATTTATTGATATATTTTTGGTGTTTTTTGACGCTTTTTTGCAATTTTGATTGAATAACGTGTACAGGCCTTTAAATTCTGGCACTGTAGCATTAAGCTCGCTTGTATGTTGACTTGATGTATATGTAAAAAATGTTGTAAATAATATATTTATAAAATTTTTCGAAATTCTCATAATTTTATATTTTATCAAAAATATAAACAATGGAAAGGTTATAGTTAATAATTATTATTCATAATTTATTTTATTTAAGTTTTATTCTTGTTAACAAATAATTAGTATTTTTAAAAGATTTTTAATCTTATGATTTACATATTTTTATATTTTTTTACCATTAGTATCATTTTTTTGCAAATATCTATTTTTCTTGTTATAAGCGAATAAAAGTGGTGTATCTTTATTTTTATTAATGGCATAGATATTTACGTTAGGGTTTTTGAGAAATATTGTGACGATCTCTATTGAGGTATATTTGCAAGCTAGGTGTAGAACTATTTTTTAATTGTTATTTTAGTCTTTTTTATTATGCAGATTATATTTTAAGTTCTGTAGAATAAAAAAGACTAAAATAATTTGCGATAAATTATAAATTTAATTTATTTATTTTTATTTCTTTATTTTGGTTTAAAATTTCTAAGATTTCTTTTTTATTGAGTTTTTTAGCAATATCTTCTGCGGTGTCGCCATCTTCATTTGTAGCTGTAACATCTGTTTTAGGATTATAGATAAGCATTTTGAAGAAATCTATTTTATCATTGTATAAAGCTATGTGTAGGGGTGTATTTCCATTACAATTTTTAATATTAGGATCTGTTTTGGAATAATCGAGAAGCATTTTGAAGATATCTAGGTGGTTATTTGTGATAGCCATGTGTAGGGGTGTATTTTCATAACAATTTTTAATATTAGGATTTATATTAGGATTGCCGAGAAGTATTTTTACGATATCTGAGAGGCCTCTTTTATATTCACAAGCTCTGTGTAGGAGTGAATCTTCACAACGACCAATCTCTTTAAGATTAGGATCTATTTTGAGATAATCGAGAAGCATTTTGAAGAAATCTATTTTGCCTGCTTCTAAAGCTATTTGTAGGAGTGTATCGCCACTATAATTTCTAACATTATGATTTGTTTTAGGATTATCGAGAAGAATTTTGAAAATATCTATGTGGCCTTTTTTAAAAGCCGAGTGTAGGGGTGTTTCTTCATATTTATTTTTAGCATTAACATCTATTTTAGGATTATTGAGAAGTATTTTTACCATAATCGCCTTTTTAAATGTTGAAGCGATATGTAAGGGTGTTTCTTTGTTATTGTTTTTTAAGGATTGATTTTGAAAAAAGGTTTGATTTTGAAAAAATTTTGTTAATTTGTTTTTTAAAAAAGGATCTTCATTGTTTATACTAAGACATGGAAGAATAGTTAAGAGATAATTATTTGGATCTTTGCCATCAGATTTTATTTTTTTTATATGTTTTGTTATTTTTGATTCGATTTCGTTTTGCCAATAAAGAACGTCATGCTCTTTGTCTAGATATTGACTTAATGGATGTATAAAGTATTCATCATTTTCTGGTAATAGCTCAATTAATTTTGATACTAATTTTTGTATATCTTGATTTTTGTATATATTTTCTATTGTTTTAGGTTCTTGATTGAAAATTTTATTTAAAAAATCAAGTTTCTTGTTGTGGTCTTTAAAATTAAAAGAATAATAAAGTAGCTGTTCTGTTATGTGATTATTTTCAGTTATTGGCATACCTGGTAAGAGCATTAATAATGGGATTAAGTTTTTATTGTTAATTATGATTCCAGTATCGATTAATTTGTTTTTTAGTTCTATAAAATTATTGCTTGAGATATTAGATTTATCTCGTTTTGGACAAATAACTTTTGCGTGACCAGAGCTTATAATTATATAAAGTTCAGTATAGCCAACACAAATTTTTATTGGACCAACGCAGATAGAAGAGTTTTGTTTGTTGTTTATTTTTCTAAATATTTCGTTTTCCATTTCTTTGTTTTTTATTTCAAATCTAATTAGTCTTTGTTCTATAGAAAGTTTATCAGATATTATATTAAAAAGTTTCTGCCAAGATTTAAGTTTGTCTTTTTGTACGGTTATTTTGTTTCCAGTACCGTTATTATTATAGTTTATTTCTAGAGTGTCTTTTGTGTCAATAATTGTAAATCCAAGATCTAAGAATTCATTTAGTGTTTTTACAAAGTTTTCAAAGCTTGGGTTAAGATCGTATCTGTTGCCGTCGTTATTTTTGTATTTTAATTCTTGCAAGTTTGATACGAGATTTATCCAAGCCTGTATTTTTTTGTTAATGTTTCCTGATAGTATAAACTCTTTGTCTTCTGGTAAGGCTTTAAAAACTTGATCGATTAGGATTTTAAAAGTTTTGCCATTCCTGATAGATTCTGGCAAAATATTGGGGGCATATTCTTTGCTTGCAGGGTCATAGAAAAGTATACTCAAAACGTCTAATATGCTAGATTCAAAGCATGTAGGGAATTCTTCTTTTGATTTTATTCCTGTTTTTGGGTGTGCGCATTGTAAGTTAGCTTGAAGTACTTTTGTTGGAATAGATTTGTTTTTTTTAGCTTGTATTAGATAACTTGTGATGGCGTCATAATGTACCAAATTATTAATATTATTTGCTTCTGAAGTAAGTTTGTTTGCGATATTTTCTATAACAGTTAAATCTTTTGTTGCGTCTATTTCTTTGTCTATTGTATAAAAGTTTTCTTGAGTTTGTTTGTTTTCTAATTTTTTCAAAAGTTTTGGGTCAATCTCATTTAAACATTCCTTAAATTCTTGTTCACCAAAATTAGTTTTATTTTCAAAAAAGGCCCATAAAATACATTCAGCCATTTCTGGTATAAAGTTGGTGTTAAATTTGAGGTTTTCAAGGCTAACAAATAGATTGTTTATTAGAATTTTTTTCTTTCCTGTGCATTTTACACTAAATTTAGGTCTGTATTTTTGGTCGTTGCTATTATTATAATCACGAATATATTTTATAAGCATGCCGATATCTTTACCCTTAAAGCTTTTTATAGGGTCATGTCCAGATGTTGCAAAGTTATTTGTTTCTGTAAAAACTTGGGCGCCTTCTGGCCCCTCCAAAAGTCTTTTGTTCCAAAGTATTGTTATAACGCGTCTTGCAGCGTTATCTTCTGGCGCGTAAGTGTATATGTTCTCAAGCCAGTTGGAGTAAAGTAGCGATTGGCCTATGCCAATTGTGTCGACAGCTGGTATAGTATCGCCATCTTTTGTAAACAGTGTGTACAAACCTTTGTATTCTGGTATTGTTGCATTAAGATCGCCTGTGTATCGGCCGCATGTGCATACAAATATTACTGCAAATATTATATTTAAAAGTTTTTTAAAAACATTCATAATTTCTCCGTTAAAATAAATTTATAACCTGTAAAGCATTGTATATACAAATAAGATAGCATGATTTTTGCAGCTAGTCAAGAAAAAGCATTGTATATTGTGAAATATAAATCTTACCGGCTGGTTTGCATTTTGATGCTATTTATCCAGCCAAATGATATGAATATTGTCCATAAGTTGCTCAGGCCATAGCTAAATAATGGTAGGGGAATGCCAACTATCGGCAGCAAGCCTGTTACCATGAACATGTTTATTATAACTGATAAAAAGACGTGCAAGACTATGCCGAGAGCAAATATCTTTATAAATGGTGAGTCTATGCGTACAAGTATCATAAAAAGTCTTATAAATAATAAGATATAAAGAGAAATTAGGATAAGTGCTCCTAAAAAGCCAAGTTCTTCGCAAACTACAGAAAATATAAAGTCTGTACGGCTTTCTGGTAAAAAAGACAGTTTGTTTTGTGTTCCTTGTAAAAAACCTTTACCAAATAAGCCTCCTGAGCCTATAGCTATTTGTGATTGTTCAATTTGATATCTTTCTTTGCGACTTTCGCCTTGGCCAATAAATACGAGTATTCGCTTTTTTTGATAATCTTTCAGCACTTTCCATCCTATTGGTGCCATTATGATAGAAATAGCGGCTATTACAATAAAGAATTTTTTACCTATTCCTGCTATCCATAATATAATTGCGCCAGAAAAAAGTATTATTAAGGCTGTTCCAAGATCTGGTTGTTTAAGTATAAGTAAAAAACTTATAGCAAGAACTATAAGTGTTGGCAAAAAGTCTTTGAATTTAAAGTCAAAATCATCTCTTTGAGTGCTTAAAAAGTAGGCTACAAATGCTGGGAATAGTAGTTTAGCCATTTCTGAGGGTTGAAATTTGATAAATACCAGATTAACCCATCTTTGGCCGCCCATTGCAACGCTACCCTTAACTATTGTAAATGCGAGTAGGCCCATTATGAGAAAATATAAGAAATATCCAAATCGCATTAGTTGTCTGTGATCGATCATGCTGAAGAAAGCATATAAAAATATTCCGGATATTATTCCTAGTAACTGTTTTTTGAAATATGTGGAGAATGTAACGTCCGGCTTGTAGGTTGCACTAAAAATAAATAGCAAGCCAAATAAAGCTATGCCTATAATAAGAAAAAGTGTTGTCCAATCAAATTTTCTAAAATTTTTTACGCTAAACATATTTTTCTAATTTTTTAATAATTTAAAATTTTTAAAATTACACAAATAAACACGAGTACCACTTGTAAATAATAGCTTAAATATAAAAAAGTTAAAAACATAAGATTTTATTTTTTTATAAAAACATGTGAATGGCGGCAAAATGTTTTCTATGTGAATTTTGTTTGGGTTTGAATACTTTAAATAGTGTTTGTTTTTCGCTTTGATTTTGTTACAATTGTTTATGGCGTTAAAATATTTTAAATATTTGTAAATTGGGGTTTATATGTTTTTTAATAAAAGTAATTTTATATTGTATTTTTTTGTAATTATGTTTTTAGGTAATATTGTTAGTATTTTTGCTTTTAATGATAATTTTAATCTAAAGCGCTCAAAAAGTTGTAGTGATATAGGTATTGTAGATAATTATTCAATTAAAGAAGACAAAAAAAATAATAAAATTACTTTTGAGCAGTGGAGGAATAAATGTATGAGTTTGCCTACCCCTGATAAGGTTGAAGATGGTGACTATAAAAATACTGCACTTAATTTGAAAGAATTTTTTGATGAAATTGTAATTTGTGTAAATATCATGGGTAGTGAAGTGGGGGGTCTTTCTGTAGATAATAAAAAATTGCTTATAAATGGTGCGTTAAATAATAAAAAGATAAAAAAAAATAATATTGAAAAAACGGGTGATGTTAAAGCAAAGGATTTGGATGAAAAGTTTTTTGTGCAAAAGCTTGATGTTGAAAAAGCGACACCATATATTCATGCTGACGTTCATGGCGATATACATTCATTAATTTTATTTTTAGATAGTTTATATAATCCAAAGAGTACAAAAACAGATATTGAAAAGTTTTTTGATCAAGAGACTGATTATAAGGTTAAGTTTTGCAATTATGTTTATAATAATTCAACTATTGATGATAATGTTGATTATGAGCAAGATTGTAGTCAGGAAAAATTAAAAAAACCAGTTTTTGATGATAATTTTAAAATAATAGACCCTAATGATTATATTGTATTGCTTGGTGATTATACTGGTCGTGGAATATATTGTGCAGAAGTTTTGTATACTATTGCTAGACTTAAGATTGCTAACCCAAAAAATGTTATTTTACTAAGGGGCAATCATGATTGTATCGGCATGGGTATTCTTGATGGCTTGTTTGGTGAGTTTTATGAGAAATTTGGTAAATTTATTAATGAAGAGGAGGTCTTTCGGTTATTTAATGATTTTTATAATTTTTTACCAGTTGCCTTATTTATGGGTGTTTTGCCAAATGACGAATGTGATGATAAAAATTATATTCTATTTTGTCATGGGGGTATAGAGTTTGGATATAATCCAAATCCTTTACTTTTAGATAAAAGAAGGTATTTGTTTGAGTGTGTCGATAAGTTGGATATTTCTTGGTTAAAGGGAGTGACTAAATTTAATTTAATTTCAAGTGGTTTTAAATGTAAAAAAAATGAAAATATTTCAACTCAAGATCTTTCTTTTTTGTGGGGTGATTTTTGTTTCGAAAAATCTGGTGTTCAAGTTGAGCGTAAAGATGGTCTTGTGATATGTAGAAATAAGATTGGTCATGCTGGGGTTAGTCAGCGTGGGTTTATTTTTTCTGATAAATTGACTAAGAATTATATAGATTCTTGTAGCTCAAAAGAAAATAAATATTTTGTTAGATATATTATTAGAGGTCATCAGCATAATGGGGACGTGCTTAATAAGATGATTCAAAATGCAGGATATCATAATTTGTGGAATAGCTGTGAAAATAAATTTGGTGAAAAATTTGAAAAATTTGATGAGACGTTTCCAGTTTGGACATTAAATGCTTGTCCAGGCTTTAGTTATTCTTATAATGTAAAAAAAGAAGAAAAAGATTTTTGTAATAGTGATATTTGTGATGATGATTGTGATTTGTCAGATAGATATGAAAAGTGCTTAGAGAGTTTGGAGCTGCCAAAGTATAGTTATGATACATATGCTAAGCTAAATATAGGTCGAGAATTTGAAAATTGGGGATTAGAAATACACAGCGTTAATGTTTTTGATTTATAAATATTTATCTAAATCTATAAATTTAAAGTATAATATAATTTTATTTATATATTTTTTAATTAAAATTTTTGTTGGGATGTATGAAGTTTACAAATTATATTTTTTTAATATTTATTGCTGCTCTAAATAATAATTTATATTGCATTGATTTTTTTGATTGTGTAAGACCTCCAAAATTAAAAGAAAAAAAAGTAGAATTAAAAGCGCTTAAGATTAAAAAAATTAAGGCTTGTAATTTTGATGATCTTGATTGTGAAAGTGATTGCGAAAGTGATTGCGAGCAAGCTTTTCAACGGGATTTTTATGGAGACACATCAAAAGTTGTATTAAAAAATAAGATTATTAAAAAAAATATAAAACCTGAATTTAAGACGTTTATAAAAGATGCAAAAAAAGAATTTAATTTTTGTGAATTCAAAAATAAATTTGAAAAAATGCCAACATTTAGTCATATTTCTTTAGCTAATAATATATTAATTGAATATAGAAAAAGGTCTGGGGATCTGGTTAAAAGTATTAATTGTATAGATACTAAATGCGACTTGTTTAAAGAAGTTGTTGAATATTGTATCGGTAATAAGGATAGTAAGAAGTTTATCGGCTTTGATAGTAATAAAAATTTTTCATGTGAGAAAGTAATAGATCTTGAAGATTTAAGAGCAGGATTTGAAGAGTATCTTTTACATCAAACCAATAGTTCTATATGTAGTAAAGATTTTTGGTTAGATAATAAAGTTCCAGAAGTTCTTTTAAAAGATGATTATCCTATAAATGGTTTTTTTCATAGAGATAATTTTGTGCCTAGTAAAACAATAGAGAAAAATATTTTATCTGCAGTTAGTAATGATTGTTGGATGCATGAAAATGAAAATAATAGTTTTTTTTATGTTCAAAAAATGGTTTTACCAAAAAATTCTAAAATAAAAATTGTTGGTGATAGGCACGGGGATATAAGATCCTTAAATGCTTTTTTTGATAAAATGATAAAAAGGGGATATATAGATGAAAATCTGAAAATAAAGAAGAGTAATTTATATTTTTGTTTTTTGGGAGACTATGTTGATAGGGGTTATAATGGATGTGAAGTTTTATCTTTATTGCAGAAGTTTAAGATTATTAATGGTGATAAAATTATTCTTATGCGTGGAAATCATGAAAATCCATGTTCTAATATTGATCAGGGATTTTTTAGGGAAATATATTTAAAATATAAAAATTGCAGTAATTTTGAATATATATTTCCAAAGATTAGATATTTAATTAATAAGTTTTACTGTTCTTTGCCGGCTGCTGTTTATATACAGATAGGTTCTGCAAAAGAGTTTATTCTTCTGTCTCACGGTTCAATAGATCCTAGATTTGATCCAACTGATATTCAGGATGATCATAGAAGTTGTGTTTTTCAAAAGATTGAAAAATTGAGTTCTATTTTTTCTATTAAAAATTTTAGTTTTGTAAATTCTAAATGCATCGATTTTTCTTCAAAATATTTATGTACGGATTGCGATGATATAAATGACATCGATTCGTTAAATAAAAGAATCCATGATATTTATTTTATTATTGGGGATTTTAATTTATTAGATAAAGATTTTGTTGGCGAGATTGATATAATTAAAGATGATAATTGTGGAAGACCAACGATTGGCGAATTTTTTGTTAATGATTTGTGTGAAAGAACTAGGGTAAAAGCTATGTTTAGAGGACATCAGCACCATAATGATTATGGAGGAATGCTAAATAATCTTATTTCTAATTATGGAATTTATAATTTGTGGGCGAAAGATAAAAATAAGCAGTGGAATGGCGGGAAAAATATTCTTAAGCTATCAGATTTTGGGCCAGTTTGGACTTTAATTGTTTCGCCAGATTCTACTTGTGGATATCTTTTTGATTATAAGTTTGATGCGTATGTAACATTAAAAATCGGTGAAAATTTTGATAAGTGTACTATCATGCCTAGCAAAATTGATGTTTTTAGTTAAAAAGTAAAATTTATTAGAAATACTTTTCGAGTAAATTCTTAATGCAATAAAGCTGTTAATGGCATGCATTATGAACTATGTAATACCATTTACCTGTAAAAAATATAACGCTATGTTATTAAACAATGCAAACTAAAAAACATTTAATTTTTCCGTTCGCCCCGCCGTGTCCGCCATAGCTTTTAGCGAAGGCTGGGAGTTAATCGAAGGGTTGTAAGACTTATATTCTTGTTAAAGTTTATATAAGCAGATGGTATAAGTAAGTATTTTTGGAAAATTTATTTTTTTGCTGTTAATATTTTATTTTGTAAGAAAAATGGTCGGGGCAGCCAGACTCGAACTGACAACCCCTCGCTCCCAAAGCGAGTGCGCTACCAATTGCGCCATGCCCCGACATAAATTAAAATTCAAGCTTTTATATAAGTGATTATAGCATATTATTTTAATTATTATCAAATAAAATATTAAAATAATGGGGTGAATGGTGGGAATCGAACCCACGACCCTCAGAACCACAACCTGATGCTCTACCAATTGAGCTACATTCACCATTAAATCAAGCTATATTTCAATAATTTTAGTATATAAATATTTGCATATAAATAAAGTATAATTCTTATTGGTTTAAAATCAAATTTTTTCTAAAAAAAGAGAGCCAAGCCATGTTATGGTTCAAAAATGCATATTTATTGAAATATCGCATTTTTGTGCGCCCAGCGGGCGCACCATCTCAAGGGTGAAAGTCCCGAATGGTGAAGGCAATAAGTAGCCAGTAGCTTAAGGCAAGGGTGTCCATCGCGAGGTGGAATCTGAAGGAAGCCGGCGGCAAA
>Ga0209417_1002492_pt1 | contig 27968 bp, 20 predicted proteins | sample RifGroF2_FD_184002 | JGI IMG/M metagenome (GOLD analysis project Ga0209417, IMG submission 184002) | Groundwater microbial communities from Rifle, Colorado, USA - Groundwater F2 (SPAdes) (version 2) | ecosystem: Environmental > Aquatic > Deep subsurface > Groundwater | place: Rifle, Colorado... | reverse complement strand
GCTCGTCGGCACCAGTCATCTCACCTCAGGTCAACTCGACCTCTGCCTGTTATTTTTGTTCTCGTTGTTGTTCAATTTTCAAGGTCCTCGCCGCCCTTCTTGCGGACAGCTTTATTATAATAACACATCACCCCTTTATTGTCAAGAGGATTTTTCTAAGTTTTTTCGTTTTTTGTCGATATTTACTTTCAATATATTTTATTATACCCCTTCCAAAACATTTATTCAGGTAAATCAATTGTTTTTTTCATTTATGGCAATTAATATCACTTAATTATCACCTTGTAAAAGTATAAAGTTCATATAAAATTCCGAATATATATATTGATATGCGACAGGTTGTCGCTTATAATAAATATGTATTGTGACAAGTTGTCATTTCGCTTAGAGCATATACATCGGAGGTGAAATCTATAAATGCCGCATAATACGTTCTTTAATCTGCCTGATGAAAAAAGGAACAAATTAATTTGTGCCATAAAAGATGAATTTGCACGGGTGCCTTTTGACGAGGTTTCAATAAATAAAATAATTCAAGCAGCTGATATACCCCGTGGTAGCTTTTATCAATACTTTGAAGGAAAGAATGATATGCTGGAATATATTCTTTTCGATTACCGCAATCAAATGCTTGAACATATTAAAAACTGCCTTATTGAAAACGACGGTAACATATTCGAAATGTTTTATCAGATACTTGAATTCAGTATTGCATTTACTAAAGAAGAAAAAAGCAACAGCTTTTGCAAAAACCTGTTCTCTGATGTAAAAGTTAATATGAGATTTTATAAAAGCATTCCTAAGTCACCTATGAATAAAAACGTTGAGAATTTATTAAAACCCTACATTAATTATAATATGCTCGATATTAGAGATGACGATGACTTTCTGAACATGTTCAGCATATTACTTTCTGTCTGTCGTGATGCTACAGTTGATGCATTTATGAATATTAATGATTATGAAAATATCAAATTAAAATATCAAAAGAAGCTTGAATTACTTAAAAGAGGCTTCGAAAGGAAACAAGGAGTAAACACTGATGCTTGAACTAAAAAATATCAAAAAAGTCTACAAAATCGGAGAAATTGAAACAAGAGCCCTTAATGGTCTTAATGTCAGTTTTCGCGAGAAAGAATTCGTTGCAATTCTCGGTACATCCGGTTCAGGAAAAACCACATGTCTTAATATAATAGGAGGACTTGACCGCTATGACAGTGGCGAGCTTATAATAAAAGGTAAGAAAACCTCCGATTTCAAGGAAAAAGACTGGGACGCATACCGCAACAACTCAATTGGATTTGTCTTTCAGAACTACAATCTTATTGTGCACCAAAGCATTGTCAGTAATGTCGAGCTTGGCATGACTCTGTCAGGAGTATCAGCTGCTGAAAAACGCCAAAGAGCGCTTGATATGCTTGAGCAGGTTGGTCTGAAGGATCACCTGCACAAGAAACCCTCTCAGCTATCGGGCGGTCAGATGCAAAGAGTTGCGATTGCCCGTGCCCTTGCGAACAATCCCGAAATCCTGTTATGCGATGAACCGACCGGCGCACTTGATACAGCCACCAGCGTACAAATCATGGATCTAATAAAAAAGATAGCAAAAGACCGACTTGTTATAATGGTAACGCATAATCCTAATATAGCTGAAAAATATACTGACAGAATCATTCGGTTTGAGGATGGTAAAATTATATCCGATACAAATCCGTATGATGCTAATACAAAAGAAGATAAGTTCTCGCTGATTCATACAAGCATGAGCTTCTTTACTGCGTTAAAGCTGTCTTTCAGCAACATCAGCACAAAAAAAGGCAGGACATTTCTGACCTCCTTTGCATCAAGTATAGGGATTATCGGAATTGCGGTTATACTGAGTTTGTCAAACGGTTTCCAAAAACAAATAGACAAATTTCAAAGCGATGCTCTCAATGAATTTCCTATTTTCATTACTCAGTCTGCCTCGAATATGAATGCGGAAGATATCAAGACTATGCGTGAGCAGATGCGAGACACTATGATGGGGACGGTTGAGTTTGCCGATTCTGACGAAGTATATCTGTATGATCCTTCAGATACAACCTTCGTTCATAAAAACATATTTACCGATGAATATATTGATTATCTTAACAATATAAATCCCGAAATTTGCAGAAGCATCGGATATACACGTATTGTCGGAATGAACCTGCTCAGAGATGTCGATGGAACAATCACTCCTGTTTCTTTTGCGAGCAGATTGAGTAATGATTCGGATGGTACAGGCTCAGGAAATATATCAAGCATGACAACAATGGGCTTATCATCATATCCAATCAGGCTTCGCGAAGGCGATGAGCCATATCTGCAATCAAATTATGATCTTCTCGCAGGAGAATATCCGCAGTCGGAAGCAGATATGGTGCTTGTAATCGATACCAAAAATCGAATTGATCTGAACACATTAAAAGTTCTTGGATTTGACACCGAAGATATCGAGAGTATAAAGTTCACCGATATTGTCGGAACCGAATTTAAGCTTATATCCAATAATAACTATTATGTAAAAACTGATTTCGGAAATTATTTGCCAAGCCAGGATTATGAAGCGATGTATAGTTCAGATGACAGCATTACTTTAAGGATTGTCGGTGTTGTACGTCAGAATGAACAGGTTACAATAGGACTGCTCGGCAGCGGCATTGCTTACAGCGATGAGCTTTCAAAGATGATTATAGACAATGCAATGGAGTCGGATATCGTGAACGCTCAAAAAGACAGCGATAAAAATGTTATGACTATGCAGGATATTGATGAGGATGCCAAGAAGACCTTCCTTGCTTATCTCGGCGGTGATGCAACACCCTATCTTGTTATGGTTTATCCGGAAAACTTCGAAGATAAGGATGCTGTCCTTAAATATCTTGATGAATACAATGAAGGCAAGGAAATAGAAGAACAGGTTATATACACCGACATGGCAGGCTCTATGTCCTCTCTGACCGGTGGTATTATGGATGGTATAACTATTGTACTGATTGCATTCGCAGCGATATCACTTGTAGTAAGCTTGATAATGATCAGCATCATAACTTACACCTCAGTGCTTGAACGTACAAAGGAAATCGGAATTCTGCGTGCGCTTGGTGCAAGAAAGAAAGACATTACCAGAGTATTTGATGCTGAAACCTGTATTTTAGGTGTATTCTCAGGACTGCTCGGAATCGGTATAGCTTACCTTCTGACTATTCCGATTAATAACATTCTCTATAAAATGACTGAGCTTTCAAATGTCGCTCAGCTTCAGATAACCCATGCAGCGATACTTGTGGCATTGTCAACTGTGCTGACAATGCTCGGTGGATTCATACCGGCAAAGATAGCAGCGAGAAAAGATGCAGTAGAGGCTTTACGCAGTGAATAATTTTGTTAACAATGATATTTATTTCTCGCAGCGAGAAAAGGTGCTGTTGAAGCCTTGAGACGCGAATAAATCAAAAATTCCTCACGAAAGTGGGGAATTTTTGATTTAAATTAACTTCTCTCGAGTTGTATGTTCTAATGTGTACAGTAAATCACGTGGATTATGATATTGTTTCGTGACAAGTTTGGAAAATTGCCGCAGCACTTTTCACCAAATTGTTTTGAACTGTCTCATTTAGGGCTATTCCTTTTTGCTCCATCGCCATTGTAATTGCACCAAGTACAGCCGGAAGTGCAGGCTCTATGACATTGTATTTTTTATATGCTTGTATATTTATGAGTTCATTTATTGTATTTTTTATATATACACTATTTACTACGCTACCAATCAACGCCACTGCTACAGTTTCGGAATCAAAGCACGAGCCAATCAGTTTAACTCCGGTTATTATAGCTGTTGCCGCTTGATTACATATCTCTATAGCTAAATGGCTGCCTCTCAGAGCAGCATCGGTGATTACCGGAGCCAAGTCTCCAAACTGTTTATTCCTATCTCTGCTATCTTCTACGAACCCTTCGGAACCCAATTGAGCAAGTTCCGCTAAATCTTTAACTTTAAAATGCTTTAAAACCTGTTCCACAAGTTCGCTGTCAGTCCTGTCTGTTTCACCTGCGATTATTTTATACACAGTATCATAGGAAAGAAAGCGTGCTGCAGTAGCTGCATAGTGGTGAAAATTATAATTGCGAATATACTTTCCGCTTTCTGTAATCCCGAAAATTATTGAACCGGTACCTGAAATAGCGATTATTCCCGGTTTTGAAAGAAAAGCTCCTTTATGAGCAATTACTGCATCGTTTACATGTTGAGATGAGCATTCCAATCCATCTATATGAGTAAGCTCACGCACCCATTCCAGATCACTATCATTGTCAAGTCCAGCTACCCCAGCTGCTAACCCAACGATGTCTTCGAGTTTACAGTTTGCTTGATTTACAACTTCTTGAATTGCATTACATACATTTACTTTGGCATTCAAATCTTTATATATACTCGCTGCACCTTTACTTTCAACATATGAAAGCAGTATTCCTTCAGTACTGGTAATAGCTACACGAGTATATGTTCCGCCCCCATCTATACCAAGAATAACGTTTCTACTCATTTTCTTGTATTACTCCTTTATCAGTGAAAATTAAATTTTTGCTTTCTGTTATCTTCATTGAATAATACTATTTCTCATAAGAAACAATAAATAATATATCCATATTATAGCACAAAATTAGCAAATTTGCAATATAATTATGCTTTATTTTATCAATATATAAAAGTAATCCGAAGCAGGAATTAATTTCTCTGCTTCGGATTTTTTCATTATTGTTTACTATACTTAATCTATGTCTTCAACAACTTCTTCAGGCGGATTAGTGAGGCATTCGGGATTTTTCATATAAGATTTGAACATTTTCAATGCTGAGGCGAAATAATGACCGTCGCAAATTCTTTCATCTGTTACAAATTTATAGTCTACATACTTCTTTTCAATTACCTTTCCCTCTCTGTTCAGTTCAAACTGAGTACGTTTTGCACCGTAGGAACAGAAAACAGGTACATTCCCGAAGTCATATATATGATGGTATATAGGCGGTATACCGAGTGAGCCCATTGAAGTTATAAAGAAGGAGCCATGAAATGGGCTGAGTCTTGTAAGAAATCTCGGAAGCAGTCCGAAGTAATCTAAAAAGCTGAGAAGCCAGACAGTGAATTTTTTTACGAGTCCAGGAATATAATCGATTACTCTTGCCGCACTGTCGAAGTTTGAGACATCGCCTTCGGTGCGGTTTTCTTCAATAATTGTATTGAATTTATCATAAATATCTTTAATAGTAGCATCCGGTTTTACTTCAAGCTTAATTATGGTATCCATTGAGTTCAGCTTCATATCTTTTTTTATTGCAAGGTTAATTTCTATATTATTTCGAGCGTAAATTTTCTGTCCATTGATAAATCTGTTTATACCCGGGCGTTGAGATATAGTACGTACATATGCTGCAACAATCAGATGAAGCATACCAAGGCCTTTAAGCCCTTCTTTGCGTTTTTCTGCTATGTATTTTTCAGCATTTTCAATATCGATAGAATCATCAAGAAAATTACATGCATCGCTTCTCTTTTTCATTATATACGGAGAAACCTTAAACATCGGTGCCAATGAGCGAACCTTATATCCATCGCTTCTATCGCCAAATCTGCGTTTTCTATTCATACTCAAATCCCTTTTTCAGAGTTTTTCATTCATCATTATTAAACTGACAAATTTATTTTGATAAGAAAACTTCGTTTTTTCATTTGCAGCTTAATATAAACAGAATTTATTTCATTATACTATCATTCCATATAAATTGCAAGTGCTTATTTGAACAATATATTAATGCTACATTTAAGCAAAAGCACTAAAGTAAATTATTTAATATATAAAATTCAATACTATGTCTATTCTTTCAGAATTAATATATTACATCTTTTTATCTTGTTATAGTTGATATTTTAACTCTATCGTGTTATAATCCGAATATTGAGACTGTTAATATGATTGCGAGGATATATTTTGGATAATCTCAAAGCAAAAAAAGGCTTTTTATGCGATATGGACGGTGTAATATACCATGGTAACAATCTGCTGCCCGGTGTAAAGGATTTCGTCGAATGGTTGCATCGCGAAAATAAAAAGTTTTTGTTCTTAACAAACAACAGCGGTAAAACCCCAAAGGAGCTTCAGCATAAGCTGAAAAGGATGGGACTTGAGATCGAAGAAAATAGTTTTTATACAAGCGCGCTTGCAACAGCAAAATTTCTAAACCGTCAAAAACCCGGGTGCAGTGCTTTTGTTATCGGCGAAGCGGGACTTTTCAATGCTTTACACGACGCTGATATAACAATTAACGATGTTGATCCGGACTATGTTGTTGTAGGTGAAACAACACAATATAACTATGACAGCATAACAAAGGCTATGCGTCTTGTAAATAGAGGTGCAAAGCTGATAGGTACAAACTACGATCTGACCGGTCCGTCAGACAGCGGAATAATTCCCGCCTGCCGTGCGTTGATAACACCTATTGAGGTTACAACAGGGAAAAGTGCGTATTTTGTCGGAAAACCCAATCCTCTGATGATGCGTACAGGACTTAGTATTTTAGGTGTTCACTCAGAGGATACCGCCATGATCGGTGACCGTATGGATACAGATATTATTGCCGGTATTGAGAGTGGCATTGATACTATTCTCGTTCTTACCGGTGTGACAAATCTCGAAAATATTGTTGAGTATCCGTACCGCCCACGACTGATACTCAACTCTGTGGCTGATATAGTTTCATTATAATTTATAAAAATAAAATCCGAGCCGCAGAATTCAATCTCTGTGGCTTGGTTACGTTATTGAATAAATTATATAATGCAGTGAAACCCTTGTGCATTTCTCCTCCGTTTGTGTTATAATATACACGGTTATGATAACCGCAAGTTAAATTTGTATTTTTAATTAAAGGATGAAATCAAATAGATGACAAAAACTTTTTCTGTCGGTATTGATATTGGTTCGACAACAGCTAAAATTGTGCTTCTAAAAGACAAGACAGTTGTTTTTGAAAAATATGAACGACACTTTTCTCAAGTCAGACAAAAAACTCTCGACCTGCTTGAGCAGGTAAGAACATACATAAACGATTCACCGTTCACTGTTGCAATTTCAGGTTCAGCAGGACTTGGACTCGCCGAAGCTGCACATATTCCCTTTGTTCAGGAGGTTTTCGCAACCGGAGAGGTAATAAAGCTGCTTGAGCCCGACGCTTCGGCGGCAATTGAGCTTGGCGGTGAGGATGCAAAAATAATATTTCTTGATGACACACCGGACGAGCGTATGAACGGCTCATGTGCAGGTGGAACAGGTGCATTTATCGATCAGATGGCAACTCTTCTCAATGTTACGCCCGACGAGATGGATGAGCTTAGTCTGAATCACACCCGCATATATCCGATTGCCTCACGCTGCGGTGTTTTCGCAAAAACCGATATTCAACCTTTATTGAATCAGGGAGCCAAGAAAGAGGATGTTGCGGCGAGCATTTACCAGGCCGTCGTCAATCAATCAATTGCCGGACTTGCGCAGGGAAGAAAAATTAGCGGTAAGATATTGTTTCTGGGCGGACCTTTGTACTATTGCAAAGGTCTTCGAAAAGCATTCAAGGAAACACTTCATCTGTCGGATAAACAAGCTGTATTCCCTAAATACTCAAGATTTGCCGTTGCATTCGGTGCTGCGATTTATGCCGTAAAATGCGGTCAGCCATTTACATATGATTCACTTGTCAAGTCGATTATACGCAGTATAGCCGGTAATATCAATTCAAACCGTCTGCCGTCTTTATTTGCAAGCGATGAAGAATATCAAACCTTCATAGCACGGCATAACAGCTCCACAGTCAGGTCGGTCGATGTGGATACTTATACCGGTATCGCATATCTTGGTATCGATTGCGGCAGCACAACAACAAAACTGGTTCTGCTCACAGACAAAAAAGAAATACTGTACTCCTATTACAGCTCCAACAAGGGGAGCCCTGTCGAAATAGTACGCGAACAGCTGAATATAATATATGAAAAAGCAGGAGACAGGATAAAAATAGTCGGCAGCGCTGTTATCGGTTACGGCGAGGAATTGATAAAAAACGCATTCAATGTAGATATCGGTGTGGTCGAAACTATTGCGCATTATACAGCAGCAAAATATTTTTGTCCGAATGTTGATTTTATTCTCGACATTGGCGGTCAGGACATAAAATGCTTCAAAATTCGCAACAATGCAATTGACAGTATAATGCTCAACGAGGCATGCTCTTCGGGCTGCGGTTCGTTCATAGAAACCTTTGCGAAATCAATGGAGTATTCAATCTCGGATTTTGCCGAAAAAGGGCTGTTCAGTAAATCACCTGTCAACCTCGGCAGCAGATGCACAGTTTTCATGAACTCGTCTGTCAAGCAGTCGCAGAAGGACGGTGCATTGGTCGCAGATATTTCAGCCGGACTTGCTACCAGCGTTGTGAAGAATGCGATATATAAGGTCATAAGAGCTGGAAGTATTGATGAGCTTGGAAAAAATATTGTTGTACAAGGCGGTACATTTTATAATGATGCAATTCTGCGTGCTTTTGAAATTGAGCTTGGCAGAGATGTTATCCGCCCAAATATTGCAGGATTAATGGGTGCATATGGCGCTGCGTTGCATGCAATGAAACTGCAAGTCTCCTCGAAATCGTTAAATACATCGCTTATAACAAAAGAAGCTCTTTCACAATTTACTCATACTACAAAGACTGTAATGTGCAGCGGATGCACCAATCACTGTCATCTGACAGTCAATACTTTCTCAGACGGCAGAAAATATATATCGGGTAATCAATGCGAAAAAGGATTTGGACTGACAAAAACCACTGATGATACAACAAATCTATACGAGTTCAAACGCAACTACCTGCTCGGTCTGAAAACAATAAAAGGAACGAGAGGAAAAATCGGATTACCGCTTGCTCTCGGTACGTACGAGCTGCTGCCTTTATGGCATACCATTTTTACCGAGCTGGGCTTTGAAGTTGTGGTTTCGGAAATGTCAAGCAGAAGAACCTATGAGGCCGGACAATTCACTATTCCGTCTGATACAATCTGCTATCCTGCGAAGCTAATGCATGGGCATATCGAATATCTGTTGAATAAAAATGTCGATGCTATATTTTATCCCTGCATGACCTACAATGTAAAAGAAAAAAATACAGACAATCATTATAACTGTCCCATTGTCGCTTATTATTCCGAACTGCTGAACGGTAATATGGAAGACTTAAAAAACACCGGATTTCTGTATCCGTATCTAAATATAAACAATAGAAGAGAGCTTTCAAAGGAACTGACTGTCAGTCTTCAGAAGCTTTTTGACGATGTCGGCTTTATCGAAGTTCGAAAGGCTGTCCGGAAAGGCTTTGCAGCCTATGCTGCATATATGAAAGCAATACGCATCCAAGGTGAAAAGACACTTGAATATGCACGCAAAAATAAAAAGCGTATTATGATTCTTGCCGGGCGTCCCTACCATATCGACCTCGAAATCGGACATGGAATCGATAAGCTTGCAACAACCCTCGGATTTGTTGTGGTCAGCGAAGACAGTATCTGTCATCTTGCGAACAAGCAGCCTGTCAATGTGCTGAATCAATGGACATATCATGCAAGATTATATAAAGCAGCAAGATATGCCGCTGAACATAAAGATACTGAGCTTGTTCAACTCGTTTCCTTCGGTTGCGGAGTCGATGCAATCACAACCGATGAAGTCTGTTCAATTCTTGAAAGCAAAGACAAATATTACACACAGATAAAAATTGATGAAATAACTAATCTCGGCGCTGTAAGGATCCGTCTGAGGAGCTTGCTCGGTGCATTAGAAGAAAAAGGTGATTTAAATGGATAATAACTATTATGTTCCGTTTACTAAAGCAATGAAGAAAACGCATACTATACTCGCTCCGAATATGCTTCCCATGCATTTTAAGCTGATACTGCAGGTTATGCGTAATTATGGTTATAATGTAGAATTATTGGAGAATCAGGGACAGCATATTCCCGAGCTTGGGTTGAAATATGTACATAACGATACCTGCTATCCCGCAATTCTTGTTATCGGTCAGTTTATCGATGCTCTTCAATCGGGAAAATATGATCCGCATAAGGTTGCGCTTATTATGTTCCAGACCGGCGGCGGTTGCAGAGCATCAAATTATATTTCACTGATACGCAAAGCATTACATAAAGCCGGACTAGGCTTTATACCGGTTATATCATTCAGTCTGACAGGAATAGAACGGCATCCCGGCTGGAAGCTGAATCTGCCCATTCTACATCGTATGTTTTACGGAGTAATGTTCGCCGACCTGCTGATGCTGCTCGCCAACCAGTGCAGACCGTATGAAATTGAACAGGGACAGAGCGATAAAATCGCAGAAGAATTTGTTGTGGAGCTGACTGACGAGATGGCAAAAATACGTGTCTTGTCATATAAAAAAATTAGAGAAAATTATAAGCAGATAATTAAAAAGTTCAGTGATATACCAAGAATGCATGAAGAAAAAATAAAAGTCGGTATAGTCGGTGAAATTTTCATCAAATATTCTCCGCTCGGCAACAACAACCTCGAAAAGTTTCTTTTCAAAGAGGGTGCTGAGGTAACCGTTCCCGGGTTTCTTGACTTCTGTCTTTACAGTGTTTATAATTATATTATTGATTATAAACTGTATGGACTCAGAAAAGCGACATTTCGATTGGATAAGCTGCTTTATAACTTTCTGATAAAAAAACAGCAGAAAATCATTGATCTTATCAAAAAACATTCAGATTTTACACCGCCAACACCATTTAAGCATGTTATATCACTCCGAAACGGTTATATTGGTATCGGTGCAAAAATGGGAGAGGGCTGGCTGTTGACGGCCGAAATGCTTGAGCTGTACGAGCAGGGTGTGAAAAACATCATTTGTACTCAGCCCTTCGGTTGTCTGCCGAACCACATTTGCGGCAAGGGAATGATGAAACCAATAAAAGCTCATAAGCCGGATATAAACATTGTTGCAATTGATTATGATGCAAGCGCAACACAGGTCAATCAGGAAAACCGTATAAAGCTTATGTTATCTAATGCAAAAAGCAGGATAGAAACAAAAAGTACAGAAGCTACTATTGAATATTCAATACCACTTTAAACAATAAAGTATAAAATACTATTGACATAAGGTGTATATTGTATTGTAATACAGTTATTAGTTTTTTATTCTATATTGTTAAATAGTAGAGAGTGGCAAAATGAAATTTTTAATCAGCATTTCTTGGATCCTGCAGATTATAATTACTCTTCTGATAGCAAGTATTATTCCTTTGATTATTACACTTATTGTAAAAAGAAAAGGGAATAATAATCCAATAAAGATTTTTTCTTATCATTACTTATCAATTTTATTGTTTTATTTACAGCAATATTTTATATTGCATATAACCCGATTATAATATATGATAAGAATTGCCAAGGAAAGATAGATGAAGCAGTTAAAGAAGAAGTGCTGAAGCACAATAGCGGTTTCTATTCATGGGATACTCCTTTGTTTCCTATCTATATCAAGGTACTTGGAGTCGGTGAAAATTCTGCGACAGTTAAAGTCAAATACCTGTACTTTGGAGAACAAATTTTTTCTACCGAAAACGGTGTTAATTCAATTGATGTGCCGATAAGGTAAATTATTTTATACTATTTCTATAATAAACAGTAGAATAAATATTAAATTCGAATTATCACACAATGTAAATTTAAACAGGCTGCAATTCATTTGCAGCCTGTTATTCGTTAAAAATTTATAGCTTAAGCAGAGGGCATTTACAGCGGGGACAGATGTCTTTTTCAATATCCACATAGGACATACACGCAATACAAAGTATCTTTTTGTCATTGGATTTATCAAATTTTTCGTAATAGTTCAAGCCTTTATGATGGCGAACCCTGTCACCGACGTTATAATAATTATATGTACCGATTACATTTCTCCACTTATATTTTTTTATACCGCCATTATCTTTTTGGATTTTCATCTCGTAAACGTTCTGATAATTAGTTATCCCATTGTCAGTACGTTCTCTTAATCTGTATGCGTCTTTGAAAATGACAACGCCGTCCCAGGTCTTATCGAGTTTTTTACGCCAAGTCTGACCTATTGCAATAGCAATGAACATACCGCCGATGCCCATACCGTAGAACAATGAATTCGGCCACGCAATCTCGCCGCTGGCATTACCGTAAATCGGGAATGCTATTATTGTGATAACAGCAAGAATTCCCGCGAACAAAAAGGACCATATTATTGACTTTTTCTGATATTGTGCGAACTTTTGACTGCCGATATTTGGAGAATAACCAATCAGCGTTGGTCTGTTATTTTGATTTTGCGAAGCATCCTCTGCAACAGGCTTTCCGCAGTGGCTGCAAAAAGACTCATTGTTCTCAATATTATTACCGCAACCCGAACAAAACATTATTAATACCTCCCCCATGTTTTAATTGATTTTGATTATACTAATATTTTTTTATTTATATGAAACTATCGAATGAAATATCTCAGCAATCTTAAAAAGCCTAAATGCCGATACTGCATGACTTTTTAAAATTATTAATATCACAATTCATTTGTTAGTTTAATATAATTTCTTGGAATTTCAAAAACAGCGCTCGCCTTTTTTACGTTTTTCACAGTTTGAACCGACATCATTTGTTTTACATAGATAACAAATTTCGTTTGTCAGGCTACCGTCAGAAAAATATTCATCAAGGTTTTGAATTGTCGTTTTTGCAATATTCTCAAGCGCTTCACGCGTTAAGAATGCCTGATGCGAGGTCAGAATAACATTCGGCAGCGAAACAAGCAATGAGAGTATATCATCCTTAATTATTGTCTGCGAAAAGTCCTCAAAGAAATAATCGCTTTCTTCTTCGTAAACATCAAGTGCCGCAGCTCCGATTTTTCCGTCTTGCATAGACTCAAGCAGCTGTGAGCTGTCTATAAGCTGCCCTCTCGAGGTGTTGATTATATAGACCCCGTCTTTCATTCTATTGATTGATTCTTTGTTTATAATATGATGTGTAACTTCTGTCAGAGGACAATGCAGAGAGATAATATTACTTTCGGCAAACAGTTTATTAAGTTCAACATATTCCAGCCCACTGTCTTTTGCCGGATACGGATCGTATGCAAGAACTCTCATCGAAAAACCCTTGCAAATGTCTGTGAAACAACGACCTATCTTGCCTGTCCCTATAACACCGACAGTCTTACCATACAGATCAAATCCGACAAATCCGTTGAGCCTGAAATCAAAGTCGCGGGTTCGGTTATATGCTTTATGAATCTTTCGGTTTAGCGACAGCAACAGTGCCATAGCATGCTCTGCAACCGCATGCGGAGAATATGCAGGCACACGCAGGACTGTCAACTTTTCGAATGCCGCATGAAAATCCACATTATTATAGCCTGCACTGCGCAATGCAATAACCCTGACTCCGCTCTCATACAAATGTTCTATTATATTTTTTGAGATGTTGTCATTTACAAATGCAATGACACCGTCGAAGCCTGAAGCAAGTACCACCGTATCTTCATTAAGTTTATTTTGAAAAAATTTGATGTCATAACTGCTGCCGTATTTATCAAAAAATAGACAGTCGTATGGCTTTGTGTCAAAAAAAGCAATTTTTTTCATAGATATTACCATTCCTTTCTTTAGGGCGGGGAATTGTGCTTGATTTTACTTTGTAAAATTTTTTTGCTACTTGCAAAACTCTCACCTCGATATTTAACCGTATAGCCTGCTATACGGATGGAAAAGACACAAAACCATAGTTTGAAAATTTATTTTCAAACTTAACTCCTAAACCGGTATTGAATATTGTTGATATAATAATGTATAATAAGTATTATCAAGATTGTGATGGTGATTTAGATTGAAAAAAGCTCAAAGAATAATTCGAGATTTTGAAAAGCTGAAGACTCAGCTGAACCAAACCGAACATATAATCAATAACACAAAAGATACAAACCTCTGGAACCACGAGGCAAGTATCCGAAAGAAGCTCAGGATTCTCAGGGAGCTTCCCTTCAAACAGATGAAGGAATACAATGCTGTCTGCAACGGATATATTGCGCTGCTTGATACTGTTTCGATACGTATTCTGAATTTATACAATAAAAGAAACGGGACCGATTATAAGTTCGATGAAATTATATCGAGAACCCGGCAAAATTATATATCCTCGGGAATTATATCGGTATTGATGACAAATCATATACCTAAGCTGATTGCAAATGAATTCACAAAGTATTTCCCTGCCAACCCGAAGGATGAATATCCGAGAACTCGTGAGATAAAACGCAAGGTATACCTTCACCTCGGCGAAACCAACACAGGTAAAACCTATCAGGCTGTTGAACGGTTGAAGCAAGCAAAAAAGGGTGTTTATCTTGCACCGCTGCGAATCCTTGCACTCGAAAACTTTGAAAAGCTCAACAAAGAAGACGTACCATGCAGTCTTGTTACCGGTGAAGAAGAAATTATTGTTGAAAACGCAAACCATATTTGTTCGACGGTTGAAAAGCTGGCAATTAACGAGTTATATGATGTTGCAGTCATTGATGAAATCCAAATGATTGCAAATCCTCAGCGCGGTCATGCCTGGACAAAAGCACTGCTCGGATTGCGTTGCATGGAAATCCATGTCTGCGGTGCTGCAGTCGTAAAGGAGTTAGTTGTCAAAGTACTTGAGGACTGCGAAGATGAATATGAGATAATCGAATATAAAAGACAGACACCGCTCGAGGTTATGACGAAACCGTTCTCGTTCAATCGCATCGAAAAAGGTGATGCGCTTGTCGCATTCTCGAAAAAGCGAGTTCTGGAATTATCAAAGTTTTATCTTGAGCGTAATATTAAAAACAGTGTTATATATGGTGACCTACCGCCCGAAGTCAGGCGTATGCAATATAAAGCCTTTCTTGAAGGTAAAAACAAAATACTGATTACAACCGATGCCATTGGTATGGGCGTTAACCTGCCGATAAGACGAATAATATTTCTCAGCCTTCAGAAATACGACGGTGATGAAACACGCTATCTGACCTCGCAGGAGGTCAAACAAATCGGCGGCAGAGCAGGCAGACAGGGGATTTATGATATCGGATATGTCGGTTCGGTCGAAGAAGACTGTTCTTTTATCAGAGAAAATCTCGAAATAGAGGATGCCCCGCTAAATCAGGCTGTTATCGGTCCGAGTGAAACAATAATAAATATAAAAGGGCTTCCGCTGAAAGAGAAGCTTGCACTCTGGAGCACCAGGCTTGAAAAGCTGAGCTTCTACCGTAAGATGGATGTCAGAGATTTTCTGCTTATCCTCGACAGCATAAAAGGTTTCAGCTTGCCGGAAGAAGTTGAATACAGACTTATGATGCTCCCGTTTGATGTAAACAATACCGAGATAATGGGATATTTTCTGAGTATTGTTGAAGAATACTTTAAAAAGAAAAAAGTCGTAATCACAAAACCTGAGCCTGACGGTCATATGCTCATTGATTGGGAAATCCATTATCAAAAATTGAACCTTTATTATTCGTTCTGCAAGAATTTCGATGTCGATTTCGTCCCTGAATGGGTTTATTCCGAAAGAGAAAAAATCAGCAAAAAGATAAACGGTCTATTGATAAGACTATAATTCGCAAGTATAATTTTATAGATTTTTGAAATAGAAAATTGCAAGCTGTGTTCTGTCTCTGAGACTGAGTTTTTCAAGTATTATGCTGAGATAATTACGCACTGTCCCTTCACTCAGGAACAGCTTCAATGCTATTTCCTTGTTGTTCAGCCCTTCCGCTACAAGCGATATCATTTCAATCTCCTTTTCGCTTATATCAAAATCCGTAAAGCTGCTTTTTGTTGCTTTATTTAATAGAGCTGGAATCTTGTTGACAATATCTTCACCAAACACAAACTGCCCTATATTTACTGCTTTTAGCGAAGGAATGATACTTTCGAAATCCTGTTTCAGTATGTACCCATGTACGCCTATTTTCAGCGCTTTAATAATATATTCATCGTCTGCAAAGGTTGTAAGAAAAAGCACCTTTGCATTTTTATCGCTTTTCAATATTGCTTCTGCAGCTTCAAGCCCGGTCATATCTTTCATTCTGATATCCATCAGCAGTATATCCGGTTTTAATATCTGATACAGCTTTATGGCTTCCCTGCCGTCGTTGCCGGTTCCGACAACGGTTACGTCGCTATCCGATTCAAGTATGGATTTCAATGATACGCAAATTAACTTATCGTCATCAACAACCAGTACTCGCATAAATATAACCATGCCTTTCTTGATGATTTGAAAGCTTTATCTTTCAAACTTTATACTAATCTCGATTAAAAACATAGATAAAATTCAAGGAAAAACCTTTGATTTATGGGGGTTTCTGCAGAATTTTATCGTAATGTTTTATGAGAAATCAGTATTATACCCCGTTTTTATTTTCTTTTGAGATAGAAATAAATATCCTGAAGCCTTTGTCTGCCATTATGTTTACATTTCCGTTAAATGCTGCTACTCTGTCCTTTATGTTTGTCAACCCTATACCTACGCTGTTTTCTCTGTCGGGTTTTGTTCCGTTGTCCTGAATAACAAGCTGATACAGTGCGGGATGTTCACGAAGAATTATTGAAACCTTTGTTGCATTCGAATGCTTGATTACATTTGACAGTGCTTCTTTAATAACGGTTATAAAACAGTATTTAAGTTTCTTTTCAGGATTTGACTGCACATCATAATCCAGATCAACCGTGCAGAATGTGAATTTGTCAACCAGTATTCTGACCTCATTATACAAATCAATCGACTGTTCATGCAGATCATGAACACTGTCTCTGATGCTTGTCATTGCATTCGAAAGAGTTGTATTTATTGATTTAAGACTTTCTTTTGTAGTGTCATCCTTTGCTGTTGCAAGTATTGCTCCTATTTGTAGTATTGAGCTTGACAGCATATGTCCAACATTGTCGTGTATGTCGCGTGCGATACGGTTGCGTTCATTCAGGGTTGCAAGGTTGATTTCGTTATCCTGTTGTTCTATTAATTCCTTGTTCTTTATCTCAAGCATCAACGCCATTTCCTTGCTGTCATCCTGAAGCTTTGTATGTTTATTTTTTATTTTCTGAAGTGAAACCGAACGGTATTTCAAAAATACTGTTATAAGAATAAAAACGAATACCCAGACTGTGTTTATCAGCGGGAAGGTACGTATATTTGTTATGATAGGGATCAACAAGGCTGTCCAAAGCCATTTTTCTTTGTCGAAAAACAAATCATATGCAACCAACGGTAAAAAGTACATATAATTCGGGTTGTAAACAGTCAAAACGACAAATGCTGCTATTGCAACAGTTCGAAGTTTGAAGCGTTCAAAATAACTGTAAGCAGCACTGATAATAATTATAATAAGGATAGGAATTATTCTCTTGCTGTCGCTGATATTGGTCAGATAAAATACTATACATAATATAAAGACAGCAACTTTATCGGTAATGATATTCATATCGCTTTATATCCGCCTTTTATATTTATATTGAAATTTTAACATATTGTATAACATTAATCAAGTAAGATATTACATTTGTCATGTCAAATACGGACTATTTTCACTTACAATCGTGTATTAATTGAGTTATTATATAGGTAGCAAGAAAATCAAACATAAAAAAAGGAGTTTTTCTTATGATAATCAAAGTTGATAACCTGGTTAAAAGATACGGTGATCTTGTTGCATTGGATCATTTTAATATGGAGCTTCACCAAGGTGAAATTCTCGGTCTGCTCGGACCCAATGGTTCGGGCAAAACAACAGCAATAAATTGCATCCTGTCACTTCTGAAGTATGATAAAGGCAACGTCGAAATTTTTGATAAGCCCATGTCACCCGATGCCTATGAAATTAAACGCGATATCGGTATAATAATGCAGAATGTCGCAGTATTCGATGAGTTGACTGTTTATGAAAACATAGATTATTTCTGTGGTTTATATATCACCGACAAGAAGCAGCGTAAACCGCTTGTTGATGAAGCAATCGAATTTGTCGGTCTTAACGATTTCAGAAAATTTTACCCCAAAAAGCTGAGCGGCGGTCTTCTGCGCAGATTGAATATAGCCTGCGGTATCGCTCACAAGCCAAAGCTAATCATCCTCGACGAACCTACAGTTGCGGTTGACCCGCAAAGCAGAAATAACATTCTTGAAGGAATCCTGAGACTTAACAGAGAAGGGACATCCATAGTTTACACCTCGCATTACATGGAGGAAGTCGAACAAATATGCAGCCGTATAATAATTATGGATAAGGGCAAGACAATCGCCACCGGTACAAAGGATGAGCTTAAAGACATGATTAAGTCCGGTGAAAAAATTACTATAGAACTTCTGGGAATCGACGGCAGCATCCTCGCTGACATCAGAAACATGCCACACATTATCTCAGCTGAGTTGAACGATAACCTTATTGTTGTCAAATCCAACAGAGGCAAAAACAATCTTGTAGTTATAATGGAATACCTGAAATCAAAAGACCTCAGTGTCGGCAAAATATACTCCGAACCGCCCACATTGAATGATGTCTTCCTTGAAATTACAGGCAAGGAACTCAGAGACTAGCAGAAAGGAAAATATAAATTATGTTCAAACATATATATTTATATAGGTTGAAATGTATACTTCGTGACAGGCAAACAATGTTCTGGATCATGCTGTTTCCTATTATCCTGTCGGTGCTTTTCCAGATGTCACTTGCAAATATTACAACAGCTGAAGAGTTTCAGATAATAAAAATTGCTGTAATTGATAACAATGAATTCAGCGAAAATTCTACCCTTAAATCAGTTCTTGACTCAGTATCAAAGGATGACGAAAACCGACTCTTTGAAATAACATACACAACTGTCGAAGAAGCTGAAACGCTTCTGAAAGACAGTAAAATATCAGGTTACATTAACTCTGATAACGGGCTTAGACTGACAGTTAAGAATTCAGGCATAAACCAGACAATTATAAAAATATTTCTTGACGACTATATCCAGACCTCCGCAACAATCCAGAATATAATCAAAGAAGACTCATCTGCAATACAAAACGGACTTCTGGCAAACGTTTTCAACAGAAACGAATATCTGAAGGAGACCTCAGCCGGTTCAGCCAATCCGAACACAACGGTTCATTATTTTTACACAATTATCGCCATGGCCTGTCTTTATGGCGGATTCATTGGATTGAAGGAAGTCATGATGATACAGGCAAACCAGTCTGCTCAGGGTGCAAGAGTAAACATTGCACCAACGCACAAGATGAAGGTTTTTATAGTTTCCATGCTTGCAGCGCTGACAATTCAACTTGCTGTTATCATCATATTGCTGTTGTTTCTGATGTTTGTGTTAAAAGTAGACTTTGGTAATCAGTTCGGTTACATCCTGCTGACATGCATTGCCGGAACCTTCACGGGAGTTACCTTCGGAACATTCATATCTTCAATAATTAAAAAAGGTGAAGGTATAAAGGTCGGTGTTCTGATTACCGGTTCAATGACGATGTCCTTCCTTTCGGGTATGATGTTTTCCGGCATCAAGTTCATAATCAACCAGAAAGCTCCTATTGTAAACTACCTCAATCCCGCAAATCTGATCGCCGATTCTTTTTATGCACTCTATTATTATGATAACAATACGCAATATTTTATCAATCTTACGATTCTTTTAGGTATTGGTTTAATATTCAGCACAGCAACCTACTTTGTTTTAAGGAGACAAAAATATGCAAATATTTAAAGCTTTTTTTAAGATAGTAAATAAGAATAAGTTCGAAATGTTCATTTATATAATTGTCTTCCTCGCTATTGCAATAGGTTTAAGTTCAAGCAATACAGGTGTCCAGAATGGTTATTTCAACGCAACCAAATTAAAGATGGTCTTTATAAACAATGATGAGGATTCTGTTCTTGTTGAAGGATTAAGAGATTATCTTGCTGAAAATGCAATTCTGGTCGATATTGATGATAATAAAAAAGAACTTCAGGATGCTTTATTCTTCCGAGAAATCGAATATATAGTCAGAGTTCCCGCAGGCTTTACAAATGATCTGCAAAACGGCAAGGAAGTTCAGCTTGAGTACACAAAGGTTCCGGACTCAACAACCGGTGTTTTCCTAAACAACTTAGTCAACAAGTATCTCAATGCAGCAAATCTATATGCAAAAAGTCTTGATATAACCGAAGAAAAATTAGCTGAGTACATCAAAAATGATTTAGCTAATGAGGTTGAAGTGGTTGTAAACAGCTTTGAGACAAAATCCGAAACAAACTCAAATCATATATTTTATTTCAACTACATGGCATATTCGATTTTTGCGATTCTTATTCTTGGCGTATGTGTGGTAATGCTTGTATTCAACGGTACAGACCTGAAGAGAAGAAATTATTGTTCGCCTATAAAAATCAGAAGCATCAATCTGCAGCTTGCTTCCGGAAACCTGGTTTTTGCATTGCTAACATGGTTTATTATGATAATCGCAAGCTTTTTCCTATATACAAATGAAATGTTTACACTGACAGGACTTCTGCTTCTTGCAAACTCTCTCATATTTACTGTTGCTGTGTTGAGTATCAGCTTTTTGATTTCGAATGTTGTGAGAAGCCGCGGAGCTTTGTCTGCTGCAGCGAATGTTGTAGCTTTGGGAAGCAGCTTTATCAGCGGTGTATTTGTTCCGCAACAGTTCATCAGCAGTGAAGTTCTAAATATTGCAAGCTTTACACCGACCTACTGGTATATCAGAGCAAACAATATTATTGCAAATATATCAACTTTCAGCTTCGAAAACCTGAAGCCGGTATTCACCTGCATGCTTATCATTCTTGCTTTCGCAGTTGCGATACTCGCAATCACCTTAGTTATAGCCAAACAAAAGAGAACAAGCAAATAAAATTTCAGAATTATCATACCCGAGCAGAAATATCAGCTGCCCGGGTATTTTTTATTTGATATGGATTGATATTTGAATTATTATAGTATAAAATGAGATTAACGCAAAAGCATGGAGGGAAGAAATGAAACTAAAGGATATTGAAATCAAAAACAATTTTCGCTTTGTAAAATTTATAACGATTTTAATATGCTGTATCGCATCTTTAATCGGTCCGGTAATACTGACAGGTTGCGAACATACAGATAATAATTTATCCTCGGCTGCAATATCTGTTATTTCATCGGAAGCTGACAGCAGTATAACTACAACCGAGTCGTCAGAAATTGAATCAATATCTTCTGAACAGGGTAATTCATCAATTCCTGAATCATCGGCAGATAAATCAGACGCTGATATTTCTTTAGTAGAATCATTACCTGAATCGCATGCTGAATCCTCAGTTATATCAGAAGTCGAATCGGCAATTGAATCTACTGTCTCTGCAGACGAATCCGAAGTCAGCACAGAACCGCCGAAACCGGATATCAAATATTCCACTGCTATCAGCATCGGCAAATCTTATACTGTAAACATAAAAGAAGGCATCAATTATCCTGATATCGCCGGAAAAGAAATGACCGACGGGGAAAATGCCGCTTCACCAAGTTATAATGATGCCGGCTTTACCGGATGGATGGACGGTACACCCGAGATAATTATTGATCTCGGCAAAATGTACGACACTATATATAAATTCGAGGTCAGCTATCTCTGTACAGATGAAGCAGGAATTGCTCCACCAAAGAAAATCAATGTACAGTACTCAAACGACGCCAAAATGTGGGCATCAGGCGGATCTCTCCCTATTCCCGCATTCACTAAAAATACAATCAAAAAAACAACCTTGAGTTTTGATAAATACATATCTGCCCGGTATGTGAAATTTACATTTGAAAAAGGAGCCTCCTGGATATTCCTTGACGAGCTTTCGGTTATCGCCGATGTGGATATAGGCAATTATTACATCTCATCGGTTGTGCTTGAAAAGAAGTACAACTCCTTCCTGCCATACGATATTCCTTTTGAAATAGATCAGATAACACATACAATCGATTTTACAAAGGTTTATGCGTTTAATAAAAATGCAAAGCTGTATTTTACAATTAAACACAACGGTACAAGCGTCAAAAACGGTTCTGTTATCGTTGATAACAAAATTGCGTTCATATATTCGCGTTCAAACAAACTTACACTTGTATGCAAAGACGGCAAGACTATTGATTATGCCGTAAAGCTTAATGGCGAGAATTTCGGATTGCCTGTCGTATACATAACAACAAATTCATTGGTACCGATAAGTACAACCGCAGAATATACACTTGGAAATGTGTCGATTTTGTCCGGCGACGGTAATGATATTTATTACGAGGCTATCCAGATACGGGTACGAGGCAACTCAACGCGCAGTCATCCTAAGCTTGCATACCGCTTTAAATTTGAGCAGAAGTTCGATGTTCTCGGCATGGGTGAAGCAAAGAACTGGGTGCTGCTTGCAAACCACTCCGATAAATCGCTACTGCGTAATATGGTTGCGTTTTATCTTGCAGAGCAGTTTCCAAGTACAATATATGCCCCTTCTATAACACCTGTTGAAGTATATCTGAACAACGAATATATAGGCGTTTACACACTGGGGGATCATCTCCAGGTGCAGGAAACAAGAGTTGATATTGAGGAAGGCAGCAACGATGTCGACACCGGATACTTTCTTGAGTGTGATGTAAGAGCGACCGAAGAAGACAGAAGATATTTTGATTTATCGGGGATGTTGTTCTCTGTTATATCTCCCGAGCCGGTAACAGACGCACAATACAATTATATTTACAACTATGTTAAAAACATTGATACCCTGCTCTTAAACAAGGATGAAAAGGTTTGGGATTATCTCGATATGAACACCTGCGTTGATTGGCTGCTCGCAAAGGAAATCTGCGGTGCTACCGGAATGGGATATGATGCTTATATGTATAAGGGCAAGGGCGGGAAGCTGTGCTTCGGGCCTGTCTGGGACTACGACCTTGCCTTCGGGAACGCTGATTTCGGCGGTGCTGAACGATATGACAGATTCTATCTATGCTCCGGTCAATGGATGGCGTTATGGTTGAATTACGACTCTTTCAAAGCATTATTTTTTGATCGTTGGGAAGATGCAAAACAAACATATATCCCCGATACAATAAAGAAAATGTGGGAATATTACGATCAGCTGAAGACTGCAGCAGAACACAACTTTACAAAGTGGAATATTCTAAACACATATGTGTGGCCTAATCCGCCAAAAGTAATGGAAGCAAACACCTACAAAAAGCAGGTTGAATACGTTGAATGGTACATAAATAACCATGTTGCTTGGATGGATGAACAATTTAAATCGATGAAATAAAATATAAAAACTCAGGGAGCGTTCAATTCCCTGAGTTTTGTATAATACTAATTCCGATTAAAAACATAGATAAAATTCTAGAAAAAACCATATAGCAAAGGTTTTTTCTAGAATTTTATCTATGTTTTTAATCGGAATTAGTATAAATCAAAAACCTTGTTTTTTTGAAATTATTATTCTAAAATGAACTTCTGGTTGGTTGCCACATTATCATAATATTGTTGCAAATCATTACCGTCATTCATTCCGTCACCCGGACTTAATTCAATATCCAATACATAACTATAATCACTGCATTTTGAAAGAAAACTATATGTACCATCTGTATTTTTACGATAACGGAATATCTGTCCGGTTGTTCCGTCGTCATGCCAAATCCACGCATCTGTGCCTGAACTTGTTGAACTGCCGATAATACTCAATAATTTACCGCTGTTTATATCTTTTATTTTTACATTACCATTTCCGCCGTCTATAATAAGCCATTCCTGATATGCTGCATTAGTGTTATATGTATATTGATTTATTGTTGTGCCGGGTATATAACTTCCCCCTTGCACCGTTAAATATTTGCCGCTGTAAACAGATCGGATATTATAGACTTTATCAAATACCAGCGTATGAGAAGGAATTGACGTATTCAATATAGTAATGGGATGGGTAACTGTTCCATAAGAATTAGCTTCATCAAAAAAATAGTGTATTATTTGTTGCCATGTATATGAAGAATTATTCTCAAGCCAATTAGCTCCCCAAAATGTGAAATGCCCCGAATATCTAAAGCTTGACGGATTTGAATTACTCCCTCCTTGATAATAAATCGGTATTAAATTATATGTTGAATCCTGATTAGTTGAGTATATAAAACAATAATTATAAACCTTTTGTACTGCTTTCTTGACCATGCTGGTAATGTCAGAAGGTGTTGTTGTCGGAACGAACGCCATATCAAATCCCCCGATAACTTTAACACTGTATTGTTTCCTATACTCTGAATATTTGTAATACCATGCACACATTTTTACAGTCAATGTGCTTGCTGTTGATGCAGCGTCCCCATATGGCATATTACCAAATTCATTTTGCGATACATTTGTATAAAACTCTTTAAAATCAACCTCTCCATATATATAATCAAAAACTAATTTAGATGGGTCACTTGGATTCTTATGCCCTATCCCAACTTTTATAGATGAAGGTTCAATTATATTGCTTTTCAATATAACGTTTGGATCATAAGCAAAAGTTGTTTGCGACTTAGATATATTTTCCTGTGTTGTTAAACTTGATAATTTATTCCGGAAGCATTCTATTGCATCTTGAATAAGGAAATTATCGCCTTCTTCTTGTAATAATTCCGGTGTTCCGCTTGAAACACCTCCGACATACCAACTATCACCATCTTTAACCATAACAACTAAATCGAAATTTATACCGCTGAAATAACAATCAGATTCTTCATATGCTAAAACATTCAAACCAACCAAAAAGCATCGATAGTTTTCTTGTTCTTTATAATATTCAGTTAACTCTCTATAATTAGGTGCATAGGAATTTTCGATGCTTTTAATTGAAATAACTTCAACTCCTTCAATGTTAAAAACATCACTTTTAGAATACGAATATTGTATTGTGCTTCGAATCGCTTCCCTATTTTCATATGACCAAAAAGAAGCCCACTGTTCCCATTGTTTATCATTAATGCTTTTATAAAAACCACATACAGTTTTTTCGATATTTGATAGATTCTTATATTCTATTTCGGGAATATCCTCTGTATTTTTATCTTCAAGATTTATATCTTCAGGTTCGGACATGGTATATTCATTATTGATATAATTAGAAGTTTCTGCATTTATATTAATAAAAAATGTTAGTATTAATATTATTCCAAAAGATAAACTTATTATTTTTTTCATAGATGTTTTCATTTCTTATCCTCAATTTAAAAGTTATTTTTATGTTTTTATGATATTGCACCAATATTCCATGTATCACCGTCTTTAACGAGAATAACAGTACAATAATTTATCCCGTCATGATAATCATCATCATTTACATAGACCGACATATCAAGACCGACTGTATAAATTTCATTTAAATCGTCTGACTCAAAATACGGTTCAAGCTCTCTTAAAATGAACGCATCATGGGTATTGTGTTTCTCTATCGATACCACCCGCACAGTATTGATATTCATTTGCAAAGGACCATCGTTCGATTTATAAGTTTCGCCCTTGTTTATAAAATCCATTATGACTTTATATATCGCTGCCCTGTTTCCGTTGCACCAATATGAGAGCCAACCTTCATAATCATGGACATTGATCAGATTATAATAATCAAAAATCCGTTTTTCCTTTTCGTCGAGAGTGTTATAGTCAACAGTAGGAATGTATTCTTGTGATTCTTCCGCAGGTTCAGACGTTGCAAATGATGTGTCAGATGTAATATCCGATTCATCAAGTTCAGAGGTTGTATCAGCTCCGGTATTTTTGCTTGTATCAGGGATACTTGCTTCAGATACATTTGAAACTTCCTTACAGCTTGCTAATACAAAGGTCATGGTCAGGGTTAAACAAATTAATAAAAATGTTTTTGATTTGAACATATAAACTAAGCCTCCCAATGATTTTTTCTTGTTTTCCGAGATAAAATTTTTTTAATTACTTTCAACAGTTATTGCACCAATATTCCATGTTTCGCCATCCTTTACAAGGATAACAGTACAATAATTAATCCCGTCATGATAATAATCGTCATTGACATAAACTGTTATATCAAGGCCGATTGTATAGGTTTCATTTAAATCGTCTGACTCAAAATATGGCTCAAGCTCTTTTATAATAGGCATATAGTGAGTACCATTTTTTTCTATTGATAACACCCGTACAGTATTGATATTCAATAGTAAAGGACCATCGTTCGCTCTATAAGTTTCACCACTGTTTATATAATCCATTATAAACTCATATCCGGATTCTCTGTTATTGTCACACCAATATAATAACCAGCCTTCATAATCATGAGCATCCATCAACTTATAATAATCAAAAATCCGTTTTCCCTTTTCATCGAGAGTGTTATAGTCAACAGTAGGTATGTATTCTTGCGATTCTTGCGATTCCTCCGGTTCTGATAACTCAAATGATGTGTCAGATGTAGTATCCGATATATTCGGTTCAGAGGTTGTATCAGCTCCGGTATTTTTGCTTGTATCAGGGATACTTACTTCAGATACAGTCGAAATTTCCTTACAGCTTGTTAATACAAAGGTCATGGTCAAGGTTAAACAAATTAATAAAAATGTTTTTGATTTAAACATACTGAACCTCCAAATGATTTTTTCTTGTTTTCCGAGATAAAGACAAATTTTCAATGTATAAAATACTTTTTTTGAATATTGCATTGACTCCTTTCCCAAATAATGATATAAATAGATAATTAATAATATGTTATATTATCACAGCATCAAAGTATATCTACCTATATTTGATTCTATTTGACATATACATTATATTCCTGTGTAACAACAATGTCAATATTTATATTTATTATAAATTTAAATGAGTTTACTTTCACAATTTTTTCCCTTTTGACATCAATATAATTTTCTAAAACTTAAATATATTATTTTATTCCATGTATTTCTTTATAATCCTTAATAGCATCTTCAACCGGAAGTACACCTTCCATTTCTTCTAATATACCTAAGTTACAGCCACTTTCAGCGCCTATATTCCATGTATTGTTATCGTTGACCAAAACTATTAAACTATAATTAATACCATTAAAGTAAAAATTCGAATCTTCATGGACTGTCATAGCGATTCCGACTAAATAACATTCATAATTGTCTTCTGATTCGTAGTAATTAGCAAGCTCCGGATATCTTGGTGTGTAGCTATTGTCTAATTTAGTTATACTGACTACTTTTGTGGAAATAACATTTAAAATTCCATAATGTTTGTCTTTGTACTCTTGCTTCGTTACAAAATTTAATGTAGATTCTCTTGTTCCAATTGACCAAAAAGAAGCATATTGTTCCCATTGACCGCCGTTTATGCTGTCATAGAAATCGTAGATTCTCTTTTCGTGATCAGATAAATTATTATAATCGACCATTGGAATATCATACTTCGATTCTTCTTCCGATACCGATGATTCAGATGATGTATCTGATATTGTCTGTGCAGACGATTCATCAGATTCATTTATATTGGACTCAGTCGATGCAGTCAATGCATTTATAACAAGCACACTGCCTATAATCATAGTGGTAATTAATATAACTGAGCAAATAACTGTAAAAACTTTTTTCTCTTTAAATATTGATGTAAATGATGTTTTTTTCATATATAATTCTCCATTGCTACTATAAGATTATGATACTTCGGCGTAGCGAAAATTTGAAGTATCATGCTTGTTGTTTAAGCCAATAATAAGAGTGTAATTGGTCTGACGAATCTCCTTTTGGACTTCGCGTTCGCAAATGA
>Ga0209417_1002491_pt1 | contig 27974 bp, 41 predicted proteins | sample RifGroF2_FD_184002 | JGI IMG/M metagenome (GOLD analysis project Ga0209417, IMG submission 184002) | Groundwater microbial communities from Rifle, Colorado, USA - Groundwater F2 (SPAdes) (version 2) | ecosystem: Environmental > Aquatic > Deep subsurface > Groundwater | place: Rifle, Colorado... | reverse complement strand
CCCCCTATTAATAAATCAATCTTTGGCAAATCAGAGCCTTTTATTTTGGTTACATCTCCGAGTTGTATTGTGTTTGGATAGTTTATTTGAGTTGTTTCAATTGCATGTTTTTTTATTTCGCTTGCAAAGTATTGTTTAACTTTAATTCCTGCACGTTCTAAAGCAATTTGACCACAACTCATTCCATCAAACAAAGATAAAACAGTAATGCTCTCGCACATTTTTAATAATTCTTTTTTTTCGTGTTCCATAATTTACATTTGTGGTTTAATACCGTACAGCCCCTAACATTGCATAAGCCCCATTTTTCCTACGCTAAAGGCTTGCTCTCAACGTTGCCTATGCCTGTCCGTTAGCTGCAAGCACTACTTTACTGTTCCAATTTAGCATTTGTGTTTAAAAACAAAATTAAACCTCCTTCACATAAAATTCAAACCCCGTCAATTCAACAGCATAACCTTGTGCTTCATCAACTAATTCCACATCTCCTCGTAAAAATTCTTTATAATCTCTTTCAGTCCATTCCATTTCTTGCGTGTGTTCATTTCCTGTTCCTGCCCTTGCTACTAATATGTATTTTTTCTTTGCCATAATTTTGTTTTTATTATTGTTTCAATTTAACTTTTCTCGTAACTTACCGTGCCAGTGTATAACAGCGTATTAGAAGCATTTTCAACACACATGGCAACCTTAACGCTTCCAAGCCGCAAAACGTTAGGGGCAATACTGCTTCTGTGTTTCATATCTAACTTTCGGTTAAAAATAATTTAAAAGCTACCCCGCATTTAAGACATTAAATATAATTTAAAAACCAAATTCTTGCTTTAATAACAATTGCATTTTTTACTTTCTTTTCATCAAGTCCACTGGCTTCTAAAGTATCTTTTTCTTCTTTCAAAATATCTTTTACAATCCACCCCAAAAACTGTCCTGTATTTTTTGCATCAATCTCAATATTATTTTCATTGAAGAAAGAAATACCCTGTTCTAATCTGTTTTCAGTAACAGCCAGTTCAACAAATTCGTTAATATTTGCCATTGCTTCAACATCAACAGTATTTAAAACTTTTACCTTTGAGGCAGAATGTTTTTCCCCCTTTGATTTGAATTTTAAATCTTGATTTGTAACGCAAGTAAAAACTATTCCCTCGCCTATTCCTTCTTTTCCAAAATGTTTGGCTACAGGGCAACATTCTTCTACTGAAATTGTCATTTCAATAATTTTATTTTGCACTAATTCGGGGTTGTTAAAATCAATTTCAATTTCAAATGTTTTAAATTGCAAAATATTATAAATACCTTGCAAATTTGAGTATAAATATTTTGGTAAATCAATCCAGTTATCATCTACCTTTATTCCAAAAATAACAAACATTTTTTCAAGTCCATTTATTGCAATGCCTTTTTGAATATTGCCTCCACACCACTCACCATATACTGCAATATATTCATTAAATGGCAGTATAAATAAAAACCTTAAATCTTTAGGAATCATTGCAGCCATAAACCCAGCGTTATCCTGTTCTAAAGATAAAAGCCTTTCTCTACTTTGAAACTCTAATCTGCCATCAGAATATTTTACAATAGCCGAATTTGTACCATGCAGTTTAACTGTTCCTTTAAATTTCAATGTAGGATAGTTATCTGTATGCAAGTAAATAGCCTTACCGTTTTCATCTTTGCCTTTGTAATCGTGAGCATATCTAACATCTCTAATTACATTTCTAAATTGTTCAATACTTGGATATTTTTTCATAATTTTTAAATTATTTAAGATTAATCTAAAAGCCTCCTATTTTTTGTTTTAATTTTTCCGTTCTCTGTATCAAATTTCGTGTGAAAAACCCCACAGTTGCTAACATCGTGCAAGCCTCAATTTATCAACATCGCTCCGGCAAGTTGTACACGAGAGGTTAAATTAATGCTAAAACGGTAAATCATCAATACCTGATTGAGAAATATCGTTTTCTTTATTGTCATTAATTTCAGTGGTATTATCATTTTTAGAGTCATTATCATTAACCCATCCATCAACATTACTCTCAGGTGCATCATAAGATAATACCTGTTCTTTTTTATTTTCGATTTGAATTTTAGCATTAATAAATCCTTTTTCGTTTAAAGCGAAAATTATATTTGCTTCTAAAATTCCAAAACGCTCAACTTTTTCAAATGTGTAATTTGAGCAATTTAAGCCGAAAGAATATGAAACTGAATTGTTGTATTCATTAGGCTTGCAGAACTTCTCTATCTGTTCTGTTGTGGCTCCTTTTGCAAGTAAATGACTTACAATATTGTCGTAAATTTCTTCTTCTTGAAATGTTACAAAAAGGTTCTTTATACAGTACTTTTCTGTTTCCTTTACGGATTTTTTGATTATTTTCAACCTCATAATTTTATTTTTTAAGATTAATAATTATTTTACAATATGAATAATTTTTTTTGTTTTCCTTCAATTCCAGTTGCCACTGCAACCGAAGCATTTAATATTTTTGAACTTATAAACTTCTTTGTGTATGTGTCTGCCGAAAGCCTATCGCTCCCATGTATCGTAATAATTTTCGGATTTTTTGGATTAACTTTTTTAATAAAATTTACAACATCGTTATCGGATAAATGTCTGGAGCAACCTATTCTTTGTTCATCGGTAGCTAGATGAAAAAGATAATCATTATAGTTGACCTCAATCAAATAATTTTCAACTTTATAATATTTGAGAGTTTCAAATAATTCCTTATATTCCTCAGAATATTCAAAGTCAGTACCGAAAAATACAAATTTGTTTTCTATTTTAGATTGAATAATATAAGCCGTACTAGTTACTTCACCATGTTTCAAATCAAATCCCAGAGCCTTAAAATTTTCGCTTACATTTTTTCGCTGCTGTAAATATGTTGGAATTATTGCTTTGAATTCATTAAAATATTGATAATGATCTCCGTGTTTATGTGACACAATACAAATCTCAGGAGGTGTTATTGCCTCCCGAAATTTCATATATGTAAGTCTGGACACTCCGGCTTCAATTAACATTGAATTATCGTTATTATCGATAATTTCGTACATGTTACCGGAGCTCCCAGTTGCGATTACATTGATCTTCATTAAAAGAATTTATTATCAATTTTTATTTGTTTACCGGATTCTTTTTTTGGAGTTTCTTCTTTTTCGGTACTTTCAGAAGGGTCAGAGTTTTCAGGATTTTCAGAAGTTTCAACTATTTTATCTGTTGTAGGTTCTGCCAATTCTTTTTTTGCAGCCTCTAGTTTGTTATCTTTTTTTTCTGTAACATCAATATAATCAGTGAATGCAGAATGTTCATCACTTGACATAATACTGCGAAGCTCTTCGCTAATTTTTGGAATTAATTTCATGATATTTCTGACAACAATTTTCTCATAATGAATACTACTGCTTGTTTTCTTGTAATTATCAGCCTTAAATTGAGGACTGAATTTAGCACGTTCGACAATTTCTGCACATGACATGAATAACTCATAGCGTTCATCGTCTGTGCTAATGAATACTGCATAATAATCTTTCGTTGGTTTTGTCACATCATTGTCACCGGAGAAAGAATAGTTGCCAGTTGTCAAATCATTAATTATTTTCACTCCTTCGTGAATTTCTGCTGTAAAAAATCGTTTGCAATTTTGAAGTTTTAGGATTTGTTGTTTTTGAAAATTTATATCAAAAATAACGAGTGCTTCGTATTCGCCTGTGGCTGTTTTCACATCTGCTCCGCCCTTTTTCTCCTTTTTGAAAATTTCAAAAGGGATGAAAGAAACTTCTTTTTTTGCAAATGATGCTCCCGCTTCTGTTGCTTTAAAAACTGCATTTAGTAAAGAATTTTGTTTTGTTTTAGATAGTTTTTCAAGCATCTCATCATTTTGAGAAAAAATCAGATCGCTAAATGTTTTTACAAATTCTTTCTGGAACTCCTTGTTATCAGACGCACGAAGTTTCAAATGTTCATTTGATAATTCGATAAAACCATTTTGCAGGTCTCCTGCTGTTTCAATTTTTTTTAAGGTTGTCATAATTTTAAATTTATTTATTAATATTAAAATAAAAGCTAGACCGCTTGAGATTACTACATAGATTTTATCCTTTCTAAATAATTTTCAATAATTTTATCTATCATTTTTTGTTGTTGTCTAATTTCGGAAATGGATTGGTCATTTCTTACATTTGCTAATCGCCCATTTTCACTATCTTCCCATGTATTATTACCCATCAATACTTTTTCTCTATTTGTAATATTGAATTTTTCAAAATACAATGTTGTTAAAAAATTATCCATAATTTTAAATTTTATTAATTATTATTAAATATTTTTAATTAAATTATCAATTTCGGCTCTATAATCAACTATAGATGAATTGATTTGAAGTTTTAATTTTTCTGTTAAAGAAGTTAATTCTTTTCCATAATCAGAATTTGAGCCATGCTGTATTTTTTTTAACAAATTAATTATTTCAGAATTAACAATACTTAAATCCTTAATCGTAGTCCTGCACTTGTCTAATTTGTTTATTTGCTCTGCGTTCATAATTTTATTAATTATTAATTATTAATTATTAATTCACTTTCATTTGTTGCCCTTGCAAGTACACATTGAAGCCCGCAGGTGTTAATAGCATCTGTAGTATTCGCCTCGCAATTGTCCATTATTGTAATTCCTGTGTAATTTTTTAACCGTTGAATATTTGCCAAAATTTGCAGTTTAACATTGTTTTGTAATGCTCCATTGCATTCATAAGGATATACCTTACTATTAGCGGTAATTTTGAAGCAATCTTTATACTCGTCTTTTGAAATAACATATTCTAAAAGTTGCACACCTATTTCAATATTGCCTGAAAATTCTTTCTTTACAATTCCGTCTAAGTTACTGAAATATTCTGAGATTTCGTTTGTTAATTTTACAATTTGCTGGTCTATTTCAAATAATTTAGTCTGTTGAATTTTTATTTCAGATTCCCATTTTTCACGGTTCTTTTTGTTGTTTAAATTTATCGCTGAATTTTCGATTATTATTTTATTTTCAGCATTGAATTGTAAATTAGCTTTTTTTAGTTCCTCTGAAATTTCTGATGCTTCTGGAAGTATTTCTGGTGTTGGCTCAACAATTAATAATAATTCATTTTGTAGTGTTGTATTTGCATTTTCAAATCCTAAGATTTCACTTTCCTTTTTTTTAATTTCGTTTTTTAAAGAAGTTATTTTTTGATTTTTTTCAACATTAAATTTTGTTTCAGTTTCTTTATTTTTAGATTCTAATTTTGAATTACGTTCTTTTGCCTCCGAAAGTGTTTTTTCGGCTGATTCTAAGTTTGTTTTTGCTGTCAGATATGTTGAGTTTACTTCATTCATTTCTTTGTCTAAAATCGCTTTATTTTGAGATTTCAGGGCTAAAACACTTGCAGAAATAGAATGTAGTTTTGCAACTTCGCAAAATTCATTATTAAGAGGGCATAAAGATTCTGTTGGTTCTGATTCTGAGGATTCAGATTCTAAAGTCAAAATCTTTTCTTTATTTTCGACCAGTACTGGATTTTTATCAAAATTTCCATAAGCGTAAAGTCCAATATTTTCATAAAATTTTAGTGTTGAAAATTCAGAATTTAGTTTTTCAATTCTTTTGTTCAAATCTGTTAGGTCTTCCGGCTTTGATGCAGTAAATGTTAATTTTTCTTTTCCTGAAATTTCAATTTTTTTAGAACTTATTGAGTTTTTCAGATTACTTATTTCAGAATTGTTTGAATTAATTTTGTTTGTTAATCCATTTTTACTATCCTGATATTTCTTGTAAGCTACATTATTTCGCTTGTTAATTTCAGATAAATCAGTTGAATTATCTACCTTTGACAATAGCAAAAATTCTTCATTTAGTTTTTTTAGTTCGTCTGAAATTTCAGGTACATCAACATCTTTTGTTTCTTTCTGTAATTTTGAAAGCCCCTTTATTTCATCAACTGAAATTTTTTGAGATTTTTTTAATTCTTTTAACTTTAAAGATTGTGAATTTACATCATAATCCGGCATTCTTTCTTTCATAATATCAATGAAAATACTTCTTTGAATTTCAGGTTTTTGATTGAAAAAATAATCAGTTCCGTACTTTGCAAAATCTGTAAATTCTAAGAAAAAATCATTCAAGGCAATATCATTTTTTTTGCAAATTGTGTTACATTTTACTTTCAATTCCTCTTTGCCCGCCCGGCTAATTTGAAAAACTGGTGAAACAATGCGCCTGTATTCATTTCCGTAATTATCAAAATAAGACACATCTGCAACAGCCTCATGTAAATCTACCCTGTTGTCATAAATCTGTTCAAACTCTTTTCCGTCTAAATTTTTGCCTGTTAAAACAAAGCTAATAGCTTCTAAGATGGTGCTTTTTCCCGTTCCATTTCCGCCAGTTATTTCAGCAGGAATGCTAAGATTAACATCTTGTAATTTTTTGAAATTTTTTATCTCTATTTTCATTTTTTTTTATTTATAATTTATTGATTTAAACCCCTGCATCCGGCAGGTTCGGTTATTTTTAAAACAATTAATTTATTCGATAATTTTTTATACCACCTGTCAAACAATGCCTTGTCGCACCTGACCTCTGCCCAACTCATAGTGGATTGCAAAACATCTTCCGGTTGCAAACGCAATGCTTCTACAATGCGATTCCAATTAGACCAGTTGTATAGTTCGAGAAGTATCATTTAATTATTATTACTTTTTTCTCCAATTCGCTTAAATTATTATAACATTCATTGTCAATATCGCAAGTAATAAACATCGGTGTTTCCGTAATATTGACAGCTTTTAATTTTTCTAAAAACTTTTGTTTCCATCGAGAAAGAGTTAATGTTTCTGCAAATGCCGGAAGCCTGTATATTTCAACTTTCATGATACACGTTTTCATTTAATATTTGCCTACCAAGTTCCATGCCTTCATTGTACATTTTCTTAAACGCTTCATGACAATTGTCTGAAACGTCTAAATTGTGAGGATTTTGGAACTTCCATAATTTTAATTTAAAATTAACAACTAATTCAACCCCTGCCAATATTTCAACAGGATTTTTACGACCTACTATATCTTTTTTGAATATTTCGGTTAAAGTAAATATTCGTGTTGTTTCAGTGATTTTCATAGCCCGTCTTTAAAGTCATGTGTAGAATTAGTGTTTTCATCTTTCAGACTGCGATAGCCTATCCATGCCAACATTAGCAGGTTTGGTATTAATATTATTAAAAGAATTGTTGCCATAAATTTTAAGGTTTTAAAATATTTCCTAATGTTTCAAATAAATCAAATGGTTCTTGTTCTTCCGGGAACATTTCCTGCTCCTGCTCCTCGTAGCAAGGCTCATCATTGATCGGGCTGTCAGAACTATTCTGAAAATCCCATGTGATACTGTCTATGCACATATTATTTTTATTAATCTTGCGCTATAAAATTTATAGGCAACTGTTAAAACGTCCGTTAAAATTAAATCAAATTTTGAAATATTAATTGCTTCCTTTGGAGAGTTTGCCTTAATGATTACAAACCCTTTTACTCCTGAATTGTCTCTTGCACTAACTTTGTACGTTTTCATATTGACCTTCGTTTTTTTTTGGTTAATAATTATGAAACAAAAATATAACATGGTCCCGACATTGATACTCAAAACAGTGCGATAGTGGGCGAAGTATTTTAGATAGTTATTGTTATTTTCACGTTTTTCATCGTGAGTAATTTAAAGAAATTATCATTTTCCCCAATTCCTTACGTTCATCGTAGTCAGGGCTTATGCTACGTAGAAAAATCAGGTCGTTTTTAATATCGTTTTTTATACGCCTGTCGCTCTCACGGGAGAACACACTTGTATAGTCTGCTTGCAGTTTATGCTTGCGTAGCGGATTGATTTCTGAGGGTGATTTGATTAGAATTGTTGTCATATAATTGATTTGTATATTGAAAAAAACTGATCAAAATCTTTGATAATATAATACTTGCCTCCGGCACTTTCGACCGATTTTTGGTACTCATTTTGCGCCTGTGACTGAAAATCTTTCCCAACCTTGATTTCAAACGAAATTGAAATTCCTCTAATAATTGCTTTTATGTCACTACTACCTTTCGTGGCTGTTGACTTTGCCCAAAATCCAGACCCGATTTTTTTCTTTCTGCCTAAGCAGTCAGATACGACTTTGCTCTGATCTCGATATTGACCTTGACAATTTATCCGCTCCGCCAGATGCCCTGATAAATTTAAAAAATCAATGCACATCGAAGTCAAACGGTTCGCAGGTTTTTTATTTTGATACTTTAACAGAGGTTCACTCCAGCTCATATGAAACGACTGAGGGTAATCTCGTTTACTACGTGCTAAATGCAGTCTCCACAGTGCTTCCAGTGCCGGTGTCTTAAATTTCGGAGGGTTGCACTCAATCTTATATTGCGCCTGTTGTGGTGTGAGGTAGGGTGTCATATTTTCATTTTTATTTGAGTTACACTATTCTTTTCTTTAACTTTTATCAAACCTGCTGCCTTCCATTGTTCGTATGCTACCCGCTCCAACTGATACACCTCTTTCTTATATTTTATCGTAACGAATTCAGCCGTAATTGAAAGCACTTCGCCGGATGGGTGGGATAAAAAGGTTAGCAGAGTGGGCATTTTGCAGCGTTTTTAGGATTAAAACTATGATTAATGTCCCGATGCACTAACTGGTGACAATCTTCACATAAAACTACTACCCATTGCATATTTTCTAACTCTTTCCCTAAATATCTGTAATCAATATGATGTAATTCTAATTTTATTTTTACACCACATAACTTGCAGGCAAACCCATCCCTGAGAAGCGCACGCCGGCGCACCTCAAGATGGTTGTCATTTTGCAGCGATTTAAGATAATTACTTTTTCTTCCCTTTCGATGTTGCACCCTGCTCATTTGTTCCGAAATTTATATCAATGAATTTTTCATTTGCTGCACAAGAATTGAAAAGATTTTGTTTTTCGTATTCAGGAATATCCTCAATAGCTACAAGTCTTATCATTCCGTCAATGTAAGTATAATAATAATACCTGTTTTTGTAAGCAACCTGATAAGTAAATTGCTCATCCAATTTCATTTCTTTCAGTCCTCTTTTCACCTCATACGCCAGCCCTTTTATTTCAGTCAATGTTGCTGAAACAGTTTCGCCTGCTCTTTTGTCATTCTCTTTTGCGTCTGCTAATTCATTGCGTGCAATTACTGCTTTCTTTTCCACAACAGGCAAAATGTTTTCCAGTACATCTTCGTACTGCTCACGAAGTAACTTTTTTTCCACATAATCCATATGTCTGGAAACTGTTTTTGCATGGTTTATAATAACCATATTCCCCCCCATGAACTTAGAAGCTTCCTCTGCATTCTCAAACTCTCCAAATGTTTGAGGCATCAGGCTGCCGTCTGTAGCAACATCAAATTCAAGATGCGCTGGACGATAATCTTTTTCTTTTTCCATAATCTATTTTTTATTTTTCCCGGATTCCGTCCGGTGCGGTGTGTTATTTTACGATTTCAAACCATTTTTTACATGTATCAAATGCTAACAATCGCATCTGACTTGCTTCGCTATTATCATTTGGAAACTCTTTTTTATTGTTCCAGAAATCGGATTCCCATTCAGATAATGTTCTGCAAAAACAGCCCAATTTTATCCATTTTTCATCTGATTCGGAAATAAAAGCAATCACAATATACTTATACAATCCAGTAAATACCACTGCTTTTTTAATTCGCACTCCCTGCAAGTCAGCTCCCTGCAAGTCAGCTCCACGCAAGTAAACTCCCTGCAAGTAAACTCCCTGCAAGTCAGCTCCATGCAAGTCAGCTCCATGCAAGTCAGCTCCATGCAAGTCAGCTCCACGCAAGTCAGCTCCATGCAAGGAAACTCCACGCAAGTCAGCTCCCTGCAAGTCAGCTCCACGCAAGTAAACTCCACGCTTCACTGCATATTCTAAAGTTTTCTTGATCGTATTATTTTCTTTTTCGTATTCAAAAAGTAAACTTCCGTAAATTGAATTAATCTGAATTTTTATCATGTCTGTATTTTTTAGGTTTATTAATTTTTCTGTTTATCGGCTGCATCTTACAACCATTTCTTAAATCTTCAAGTGTTATCCTAAATCGCTCAGGATCGCTAAACCCAGCCGTTATGGTTATCCCATATTCTCCCGTCATTCCCATTTCATCAATCAAATCTTTGATTGCCTGCCTATTCTCATGCTTAATTAGCAGCTCACGGTGACCGGAGCGAAATTGCTGATATAGGTAGAAGGATAGGGTCATCTATTCTGAATATTCAAAAAAGAAAGTAATTGTTATATTGCTTTTACTTTCAGTTTGTATAATATTTATAATCCGTGATTTTAAACCATAATTATTATAAAAATCTTTTAAAAAGGTGAATCAGAATTTCGATTAAATTTTTCGCTCATTATTTGTTCCTCTGTTTTTTCTCCCCAAATTTTATGTACCATCCAACCACGGTTAGTATGACCATTTGATGTTTTCGATTCAGGTAAAAAACCTAACTGCTTTAACGACCTGCCTAAATTTCGAGAATCCAACTGTAATTTTGCATGATAATCTTTAAGATAACTCATTATTTCAGCGTTTGTCATAAATTCCCCAAAACCATTAACAGGATTTTCAAAATATTTTATTAATAAGTCCCTTTCATTTGTGATTAATTCAAAGGTTTTATTATAGCACTCACGTTTTTTTTCTTCATCTTTTGTTAGATAATAGTCAAATCCATTTTTATACAAATCATAAGCCTCAGCCCAAACATCATTGATAGATATTTCACTCTTATATTTCCAATCTATTGATTCAATCGTAAATATTAGCCAACGTGTGTTTTCCGTGTCAGTCAAAAAATTATCCCTGTTCGTAGATGCCCAAAAATTACACCTTCTTATCTGGGTGTTTTCATCAATTGCGAAGGGCTTGCGCTCTCTAACAATTGATTGACTTATTATTGTTTTTAAAGCTTCTATATCCTTTCCATTAAGAGCCTGTAATTCCTCCAAATTATATATAAAACATTCCGAAAACCTAAATTGAGTGTCCTTATCTGAGCGCAAAGGACTTTCGGTATAATATTCATTTCCAAAAGGATTTAGCCAGCGTATAAATGTGCTTTTTCCTGTACCTTGCTTTTCTCCTGATAATGTCATTACAATTCTATTTTCAATACCATAAAGCCCACAGGCTATATTACGTATCAATGCCTTTTTAAACATCATTTTCCAAAACTCATTATCATTTGTCTTTACGTATTCCGAAACCTTGTCTATAAACCCATGTCCGTTATATTTTAGCGATTCAAAATGTACTTTAAAGTGATCGTATTCGCAAACAAAATCTGACTGTAATAAATTTTTTATATTTTCAATTTTAAAATTTAATTTTCTTAACTGTAATTCACGCCACAAACTTGGAATACAAACTTTTTTTAATGAATCGTCTGTATTGATTTTTCTAAATTCAATTTTTTGATTAATTATATTTTTTCTGAATTCGTATGTTTTATTAAAGTAATCTTCCACCACTTGAATGAGTGCCTTTTTGGGAGCAACTTCTGATTCAGGAATATCTTTTCTTACATACTCTTTTTGTCCAAATCCAAGCGATATTAATTTTTCTTTTGCCGTATTTACGTCACCTGATGCCTCCAATTTAATAAAAACACTGCTGGGATTATACGCCTTGTCTTGTGAGAAATAAGTAGATGAAGTAAATACATAAAAACAATTCATCGCTTTATTATAAGCTCCTGATACACCTTTATTTTTACCCGGTCTTGTAAAATATATTTCTCCGTTATGTTCATGTGATATTTTCCAATCGTGTTTTTGCAGCAACTGTATTACATCTCCGTTTTGATTAAATTGATCAAAACAATTGTTTAAGTCAAATGATTTCTTTTTTTCCTCAACATTATATGCTCTGCATATCTGATGTAAACATTGCCTTTCATCATTAGTCAAATATGGTATATTTTCAAATCCTCCGCTTAAAATTTGATAGTTTTTACTTGGTGGACATAAACAGTAGCCATTATTGCCACGTGTTTCAAAAAGTACCTCCTTTTTGATATTCTGGCTTAGTTTCTGATTGCCTTCTGAAATATCAGTGTAATAATAATAATGATAACCTCCGCTCGGTGTTTGAATGATAAGAAATTCCTTATAAATATTATCCGCAACTATTGATTTAAATTGATCGTAAATTGACTTACTTGAGTGATATTTTGTATCAATATCTAATATCTCAAGCTTACGACCTCCCAATATTGCAACCGTTTCAAATTTCTTAAATATATCAATAGTCGGTTTTTCTTCCATATATTTTTTCCAACTTACACACGGGGTTTTGTCAGTTTTACATGGAATACAATGAAAACCTAAAGACAATAAACGTTCAACTTCTTTTATCATAAGCCTACATGTTTTTTCACCAAGTCAACATATTTTGTTTTTAAATTAGTGCAATTGGCTAAGCACCATTTTAACCAACTTACATGATCTGGAGTTGTCATTTCTGACAGCTTACAACCTTTGTACTTTCCAAACCAAAACTCAAAATCGCTAACAGGCTTCACCAACCATGTTATATGAGTACCGCAGTCCTTACATATCAATCCGATATGCGGAGGTTTATTATACTGTACATGGGTATCGCTTACTGAGCCGCAAGCATGACAGGCATATTCTTTTTCCATAGTATAGGTATTAAAACAGAAAACCCTGCATCATGGGTATCGAATCCCGCAGGGTCTTTTTTGTAAGAATTAAAATATTTTTCCATTTTTCGATAAATTTGATGAGGCAAAAATAAATATAAAAACCAATAATCAATATAAAAATCATATTTTTGATAATAGTAAAAATCATATTATTTAATACATAAAAACCTATTTTATAATAGTTTTTTTAATTAACTACTTATTTATCATTACTTTATAAAATTACATCAAATTACATCATTTACTTAAAGTATTACTTTAATGTAATTGGGTTAACATTTTGTATATCATTATTATATAAGCGAAAATTACATCATTACATTAAAATCGAAAAAATCCTGTAAACTCTTTTTTAAAATTACATCAAAATTATTTTAAACCGTCCTAAAAAAAAGTGCAAAAAAAAAGTTGAAATGATGTAATGATGTAATTCATATACTTAACTATCTAATATATATATATATAATCAATTACATTTGATGTAATTTAATGTAATTAATGTAATTTATTTATACTACTATTTCTGCCAAATAACATTGTTATCCCGTTTTTAATCCTTATATTTGCGTTTTTAATCGTGTTTTAAGCAACCGATAAGCAACCGAATGGCTAAGAAGTATTTAAATGGCAATAAAGATGGAAATGGATTTGATAAAAATCCACAAAACATCAATAGAACTGGCTTAAACCGCAAACTCCCAATTCTTACAGAAGCGATGATTGATGAGCTGTCAATGGACGAATTGAAAGCCATTGTAAAAAAACACATTGCAAAGGGTAAGGCCGGAGATGTAAGAAGTGCTGAATTCGTTTTTAAATATGCATACGGTGAAGCCAAACAATACATTGAACATTCAGGCATGGTTGAATCAGAACAGAAGCAAACTGAGTGCTTGACGTTTGAACAAGCATATGTTTTGAAATATGGTAAAAAGCCTGAATAATGCAACAGAGCGGTATATTGACCAAGTATTATGTTCAGGTTCATTTTGGGAATACTGCAAATACATTGCACCGGATTTCTACAAAGAATCCAGACCATATCTCAGAGATTTATGCTATGCATTACAGTCATTTTATGAGGGAAAAAGTAAATCGAAATTAGCAATATCAATGCCACCAAGGATGGGAAAGACAAGGACATTAATATTATTTTGCACATGGATTTTTGGGCTTAATTGCAACGAAAAAGTAATGTCAATCAACTATAACGAAACCCTTTCAACACTTTTTAGCAAGCAAGTCCGTGATCTAATCCAAACACCGCAATCACCGGAGCTGCACACTGTCCGGGATATATTTCCAAACTTAAAAATAAAAGAGGGTTCAGCAGCAGCAGGGCTTTGGGCTTTGGAAAATAAATACATGTCATATTTGGGAGGCTCTCCAACCTCAACACTAACCGGGATTGGTGCCAGCATTTCTATCATTGATGACTTAGTTAAAAATGCTTATGAAGCCCTGAATGACGTGATTTTAGAGGGACATTATAATTTTTATAACAACACTCTCAAGCAACGTATTGAAGAGGGAGGGAAAGAAATAATCTGCTTTACCAGATGGGCAACGAAAGACCTGATCGGATGTGTACTGGCTAATGAACCAGACAAGTGGGATGTGATCGAATTTAAAGCCATAAAAGACAACGGCGAATACTTATGCCCAGAACTGTTGTCCGCTGAATCTTTGGCAGATAAACGTCAAAATATGATGCCTGAAATATTTGAGGCAAACTATTTTCAGAAACCCATGGACATTCAGGGGTTGATGTATGGCCAGTTTAAGACCTATACAGACATACCAGAAACATTTGAATCAATTGAATGCTACATTGACACCGCTGATGAGGGTGATGACTTCCTTTGTGGTATAATTTACGGCAAATTACAGGGGCTTGCATATGTATTAGATGTGGTCTATTGCAAGGATGCGATGGAAATTACAGAGCCAAAGACAGCGCAAATATTGATACGTAACAACGTGAAAATAGCACACGTAGAATCTAATAACGGAGGTCGTGGGTTTGCCAGAGCCGTTGAAAATATAACACGTTCGCAAGGTAAGTCAATCACTTATCTTTGGTTTCATCAATCTGAAAACAAAAATGCAAGAATTTTCAATAATTCAAATCAGGTAACACAAAAGGTTATCATGCCAGCCGGTTGGCAGCAGCAATTTTATGATTTTGCAGCAGCGATCAGAACATACAAGAAAGAGGGAAAAAATAAACATGATGACGCTGCTGATGCCATTACGGGAGTTGTTGAAAAGATGTTTACCCGTAACTTTTACGCCGGAGTCGCAAAATAAATATTATGAATATACTTCAAAAAATATTAACAGGATTCAGGGAAAAAAAGGGAGTTAACCCGTTTACCACAATGGGATGGGTAAACAACCGAACCCCTATCTTTAGCATTCAGGACAACATAAGCTATATTGACAAAGCTTATAAAATGAATGCCTTGGTATATTCGATAGTGCATAAGATTGCGCTGAAAGCCGCTGGAATTTATCCCAAACTATGCGAGTTGAAGCCAGATGGTACACGTGTGAAGATTCTGTCACATCCTATATTAGACCTGCTTTATAAGCCAAACCCTGCAACATGTTGGTCAGAGTTGGAAATGCAGCATGTAATATACAAGCTGGTCACAGGCGATTCTTACATTTGGGGGCTTGCTCCTGACACTGGCAGCCAGACTGGAATGCCTAAAGAATTGTGGGTATTGCCGTCGCAGTACATGCAGATCATTGGCGAAGTGTTTACACAGCCACCAACAGCATACAGGCTAACCTACAGCTCTAATAAGGCAACTGAATTTTTACCGGAAGAAATATTACACATCAAAAACTTTGACCCGGCATTCGATACTGTTTACGGCAACCCTTATGGAATGTCACCTATCAAGGCAGCAAGTAAGTCAATCACAGCTAATAACTCAGGGTATGATGCTTTAGTTAAAATATTTCAAAACCTTGGTCAAACAGGCATAGTGACTGGGAAAGACGGAGCATTCACGCCCGATCAGGCTAAGTATGTTGAAGATTTAATAAAAGGAAACCGCAATGATATTATCGTCACTAATGCGGTAGTTGACTTCTTGAAGATCGGGCTTACACCAGATGACATGGCGATCATTGAAGCAAACAAAATGACGTTAACTGACATGTGCAATGTTTACCATGTTGATCCTAAAGTTTTCGGGGATAGCTCAGCCAGTACTTACAACAACATGGAGGAGGCGATCGTTGCATTTATCAATGATGCAGTGATTCCTGAAAAAGATTTGTTTTATGAAAAATTAAATCAGTGGCTGGTGCCTAAATTTAAAGACAGCCGTAAACTACTGTTATATTACGACCAATTTGAGTATGCAGAATTGCGCAAACAACTACTGAAGGACATCACTATACTTGAGCGTGCCTACTGGATCACTGGCAATGAAAAGCGCAAACATATGAATTACGATAAGTTTGAAAGCGAATATATGGATGAGATACTCATCCCTTCGAGTGTGAAAAGACTTGAAGACATTGAAATATCAGACGCACAAATAACAAGGGTTTTGGATGGCAACACTTCGGGAAATAGAGAATAAGAGGCGCAAGCATTATAAGGCGGCTGCTTCAAGTTTCCGTAAGGTATTGAAGGAGCAGAAAGCTTTATTTTATTTTGAGTTGCCAAGGCAGGAAACACCTGAAAGAATGCAAGCGTTGGCTGATAATTATTTTATTGATTTTAGATTGACAAAAGAGGCTTTCTTTAAGATTTATCTGACAACATTTCCTGAGTTTGCGAACACTGTTACAATCGAAAATAAGGCTCCATCTGGATGGTGGGAAACGTATGTAAAAAACTGGCTTGAGTTAAATTCAGGTGAGCGGATAAAACAAATTGATCTCACAAGTAAAGATGATATAGTAAGGGTGACCCGTGAAGTATTATCGGAAGGTCAAAAAAATGGAGAAAGTATTTTTCAAATGAGTAAGCAAATTACGACAAAGTTAAAAGGATTTGATCCATACAGAGCCGAACGGATAGCCCGTACGGAGGTTGTTTCTGCTGCCAATATGGGAAGCTATAAGGGTGCTATAATGAGCGGGGCAACTCATAAGACATGGCTTGCTGCCAGAGATCACAGAACACGTAAATCACACGCCAAGTTGAATCGGACAACGATACCAATGAATGAAAAATTTAAAATTAGTAAACACGGTATGTTGTATCCACTTGATCCAGATGGGGATGCAAACGAGGTTATCCAATGCAGATGCGGTATCAGTTTTTCAATAAAATAATGACAACAGAACCCACATTTGAAAAAATTCAAATTTTAAAAGAAAAAGAATTTGAAAAAAAGTTTGATGAAATGAGTGATATCCCATTTCTTTTAGAATATTTTTTTCTTAATCCAACTAATAATTAAAATTATGTTAGAATATAAGTCAATCGCAACGAAAATAAAAGACATAGATGATGTAAAAGGCATTATCACTGGCTATTTTTCCGTGTTTAATAATGTTGATTTAGGCGATGACATCATGCGCCCGGGAGCATTCGCAAAGACTATCCGTGAGAATGGACCCGAAGCAAAAAATAGAATAATCCATTTGTTCAACCACGACCCTGACAAGATTCTGAGCAAACCAAATGTTTTAAAAGAAGATAGCGAAGGGCTTTATTTTGAAACAAAAATAAGCAAGACAACCCTTGGTAAGGATGTCATGCAGTGGTATGCAGATGGTGTAATTGATGAGCATTCAATCGGATTCCAGACCATAAAATACACTATGCTTGACGCTGAGAAAGGGCTTCGAGAATTGCAAGAAGTTAAGCTATGGGAGGGGTCAACAGTCACGTGGGGAATGAATGAACTTGCAAAGGTTGTCAGTGTCAAAGGTCTTAATGACATTGAGCGATTCGACAACATCAGCAAAAAGATTGACAACATTGAAAAGGCTATCAAAAACAGTAAATCAGATGAAGGAGCATATTTGCTGCAACTTCAAATCGAAGAATTAAAAAAGGCACTTGTTGCGCTGAAACCAGTCGCAACAGAACCTATTATTGAAAAATCTTGGCTCTCATATTTTAACCCGGCAGCATTGCCAGTTAGATAATCTATATTTATTAATTTTTAAATTTTAAAACAATGAAAAAGAGAGTATTTTTTGGAATGATATTTACAATCGCTATTCTTATCGGTGCTGGCGTTTGTATAGCATTGGATATAAATCCACTTGCATCGTTAGGATTTGCATCAGGACTGGCCACGTTGGCTACAATCCCTACACTGGTATTTCCAGTTGATTTGGATGCAAAAGCAACGGCTTCAGTAATCGAGCATTACATGAAAAAATGTGGTGAAGAAATTGAGTTAAATGGTAAGGTTTCCACTGAAACAAAATCAGCAATGGATAACCTACTGAAAAAATTCAATGAAAATCAGGAAGCCGCTGATGCTGCAATGAAGACACTTAGAGCGGACTTTGATGCACTCAGTGTTCAGCACAAAAAGTTTATTGAAAAACAGGCAGAAAAAAAGAGCGTTATTACAGCAGTTAAAGAACTTTTTCTAAAAAATGAAGTTGAAATTAAAGATGCTGTACGTGGGAAAAGGCCTTACTCAATAGACTTGAAGGGTTATTCAGCAATCGAAAAAAAGACCACTATTTTAGAATCAGGCAACACGGGAGACGTGATTGCACCATTCAGAATTCCGGGCTTACAGTACGACCCTGCTGAGTTTATCCGTATACGTGACTTCATTCCAATCGTTCCTATCACAAGTAATACGATGTATTATGTGAAAGAAAATGTATTGGTAAATGGAGCTGCTGTGCAGACAGAAGGAAGCGCAAAAGGCGAAGTTTCTACCACATGGACACAGGCTGCTGCACCAGTTGCAACGATTGCCTGTTGGACTAAGGTGTCTGAACAGATGTTCGATGATATGCCTATGCTGCTGGGTTACTTTCAGTATAAATACATCAACGACCTGTTAGACGTGGAAGATACACAGTTGGTCTATGGGTCAGGTGTAACACCTAATATCACTGGTCTGTCAATCAATGCTGCTAATTACAGCGATTACCTGGCTATTTCAACAGTTCAACGAATTGATGTGATTTTGAATGCAATCACACAGCTCAGAATTGCGAAATACAGGCCAACAGCTGTATTTATTAATCCTGCTGATTATTTGAAAATAGTCACTACGAAAGACACTACAGGACAGTATATTTTCCAAACAGATGTTCGTATGGGTATCATCATTGCAAGCATTGGAGGCTGTCCTTTGGTTCAATCAACTGCAATCACTGCTGATGATTTCCTTATCGGAGATTTCAGAACAGGAGCATTGATCGGAGACCGTATGTCGCCAAGTGTTGTGATTGACCGTGAACAGGACGATTTCACAAAGAACCTGTTAACAATCAGATTTGAAGAAAGACTTGCAATGGCTCAGTTAAGACCAAATGCTTTTATATTCGACACCTTCACAAACGCTCTTGCAAAAGGCAGCGCATAATTTCTGGGTTGTTTATTTCAGATGGTTGGATGAGGGGGGTGAGAGCGATTTTGCTCCCCTTATTTTTAAAAATATAAAATGAAAATTGATCTCACATATTTATTAAATTTAGACAAAAGAACTGACCGCTTAGAGCTTGTTATGCCTGAATTGGTCAATTTTTGCAAAAATACAAACATGCCATTGCCAAACAAAATCAGTGCTGTGGATGGCAGACAATTATATCCTGATTATGAGCATGCCGGACGGATAGGGTTCAATAAATCTTTTGAAAAAATATTTCAGGATGCCCAAAAAAACGATTACCAAAACATTATAGTTTTTGAGGATGATGTCGAATTTATTGATAACGCCGGGCATTTGTTTAACACAGCAATTTCTCAGCTTCCTGATGATGCTGAAATAATATATCTGGGCGCAAATTTAAGGCAGCCATTACGCCGGATAACCCCTAATATTTATCGAATAACAAATGCATGGACTACACACGCTGTAATATACACACGTGCAGCGATTGACAAAATATTGCATCATTATAAGTTTCCGGAATACATTGTGAATTCTCATGATGTATTTGATGAGTGGCTCAGGGTAGTAGGGCAAATGATAATGAAATGTTACATTGTTAGCCCTATGGTTGCGTTTCAGCGCAAAGATTTTAGCGATCTAACCAATGATGTAGCTGACTACTCTATTTTAAAAAAGAACGAAAAATTGTTTATGCTATGAAGATTTTAGCCCACATACACGGATACCCACCTTATCATAATGCCGGAGCAGAATGGATGTTGCATGCAATATTAGTGTTGTTACAGCAACGTGGGCATGAGTGCCGGGTGTTAGTGCCGACAAAGGATAATTACGAATTTGAGGGTGTAAAAGTATTTAAAGACAACCGGGAAAATATTTCAAATTTATATGTATGGTGCGATCTTGCTATGTCGCATCTGCAACTTACAGGGGCTGTCATTAGTAATAGTCGCAGGGCAGGCAAACCACATTTTCATATAGTACACAATTCAACACCTTACAGCGATGTAGCCCGGTGTCTGCCTTCATGGATGATATACAACACAGACTGGTTGCAACAGCTGCATAAGAATTCATACGTTCATCAGGGGTGTGTTGTACACCCTCCTGTTATACCTTCAAAATATGAGACAGAAACTACTCGGGAATATATCACTCTTGTTAATTTATGGGAAAATAAAGGTGGAAAAATACTACAGCAAATCGCAAAAGCTTTGCCTCAATATCAGTTTCTCGGTGTCGAAGGCGGTTACGGGGGTCAAGAAATTGATCGAAGTATTCAAAATATAACTTACATCAGTAACACCCCTAACATGCGAAATGAGGTTTATGCAAAAACAAAGATACTCATCATGCCTTCTGATTATGAAAGCTACGGACGTGTAGCAATTGAAGCCATATGCTCTGGGATTCCGGTTGTGTGTACCGACACTCCCGGATTGAAAGAAGCATTGAAAGAATCAGGGATTTACATCAGCGACAGAAAAAATATACAATCATGGATTGATGAATTAAAAAAATTATGTGAAGATTCAAAATATTACACAGAGATTTCTTACATTTGTAAAGCACGAAGTAGTGAAATATCTGAACAGACAACCCCGGAAATTGATCGGTTAGAAAATTTAATGAAAAGTGCTATGAATTCATTTGTATTACTTCCAGATAAGCCTAAAAATGTAAAGGTAACAACATCTTCCGTACAGCTTAGGGCTTTAAAGTCATTTTACGATATTCGCAGCCACCGCAAAGGAGAGGTATGGGAAGAAACCAATACCACACGGGCTGAACAATGGATAAATCACAACTTATGTGAAATATATGGCAGCGATGTCATTGCACCTCCAAATGGTACAACACTTGGTAACGTGATTGAAATACCCGAACAGAAGTTTCCGGTTATTGAAATTCCAGAAGAAAAACTTCCAGTAAAAGAAATTAAGAAACCGGGCAGAAAAAAGAAGGAGGCAGTATGAGCTACAAACCCCAAAATTTACAGATAAAAATCAACACGGACGTTTCAGGCGAACCTGTTACACTTGCAGAATTTAAAAACTTTGCAAAGATTGATGATACAATGACAACTGATGACATCCTCATACTTTCATTATTAGTGGCAGCCCGTACGGCTTGTGAGAGATATACTAATCTATCATTTGCTGAAAAAAATATATTTGTTTGGCTCGATAATTACGGCTGGTCTGTAAGGTTGCCGTATGGTCCTCTGTTAGCCATTAATGACATTTATGAAATTGATTCAGATGGAACAGAAACGGCTCTTGATGCCACTGATTATTATATCAAAAATGAGTTGATAGTTTTTACCGGATTGCCAGTGTTGCCGTTAAAATTCGATGTGCAGATGGGTTATGATACAATCAGTTCAGGAGATGCCGGGCAGAGCCTGCCTGTTGCTTTAAAAAACGCAATAATGGTAGAAGCTTTATATCGGTATGAAAACAGAAACGACATGAGCGAATTGTCCGATAATACTAAGTTGATTTTGAAACCATATATGATGATAATATAATGGAAGTAGGAAAACTAAATAGAAGGCTTGAAGCGTACACAGGCACAACCGCTGATAATAATAGCGGAGGGCAAATAATCACATGGGTGCTGGCTGCCACTGTGTGGGCTTCAAAGAAACAGCTATCATTTGGCAGACAACTTCAATTTAATCAGACATATGGAATTGTCGGGTATGAGTTTATTGTCAGATATAATCCCAGTTTGATTTTTACAACCGATATGAAATTCGTGTCTGATAGCAAAACAATTGTACCTACAAGCGTGGAGGACGTGGATAACAAAGGTATGTATGTAAAAATTATCGGTTACTTTAAAGATGAGGGAAGTGATATTACATTATGACAAATAAAGGCATTATACAGGCTAAAGTCAGTTATAAGATTGATAAACGGGCAATGTTTGTCGTGCGTGATGATATTTTAAAAGTTGTAAATAGAACATCTTTTGATTTGGAAACAGCGGCAAAGGATAATATTCAAGATAATGATACTATCGATAAAGGTCAGTTAATGGCTTCTGTTCATAATATAAGTAAAGACCCTTTTGCCATTCGTATAGAACCGGGAATAAAAAGCAAATTAAAATATGCAGGGTCTATTGAATTTGGCAGCAGACCACATACACCTCCACTTGAACCATTGATTGAATGGGTGCGAAGAAAAGGAATTGGAACGGCATTTACATTGCACACTTTTAAGTCAGGAAAAAAGAAAGGACAATCAATTAAAAGAGCTGTATTAAAAGGAAATAGATTAAAATATAATCAAATGTCTATTGCTTTTTTAATCCAAATGTCAATTAAAAGAAAGGGGACAAAAGCATATCCATTCTTAATGCCTGCTTTTAATTACATCGCTCCAATTTTTACGCAAAGAATTGAAAAAGTTTTTCGTAAACATAATATCAGATACAAACGTACATAATGGATTATAAAGACCTCAATACAGCCCTCAGAACAGCATTACTGACCGCATTAAACGGACAATTGACACTGAACAATGCAAATGTACCAGTTTATGACAGAGTGCCTAAATCAATACGTTTTCCATTCGTTGTGATACAATTGAATGATACAAATGATGAAGCACGGACAAAAGATCACATGTTATATAATTCAACAACCACTATCAATATTATCACTGGTTATGAAGGTAACTTTGGAGGTCAGGCGGATTGCGATAGTTTGGCGGATCAGATATTACAAATTTTAGGCAATACTTCAGCATCATATATTAGTCTTGGTGCCAACTTTGAAATAGTTACACAAAGACTGCAAGGGAATCAGGTGAGTGAGAGCCAGACTGAGACCCATTATATTGTTCAGAAGTCATTGGTTTTAACAAATATTATTAATCAAATAAATTAAAATGTCATGGTATATAATGGAACAGCAGTATTGACCAGACTTGATGGTACTACAATTGCGCTGCTTCGTGAAGCATCTCTGGAAATCTCTCAGGAATTACCGGATGCAACAACGAAGGACAGTCTTGCGTGGGCGGAAAACATCAATGGTCTAAGGTCGTGGTCTGTCAGTGTAAGTGGGCTTTGCGATTTTTCAAATAACGCAAATGCAGACACTCTTACTGATATGATCTTTAATCGGGCTGATGCTTCATTGCAGTTTTTTCCTCAGACAAATACTAACATTTATTTTTACGGAAATGTTGACCTTGAATCATGTTCAATCTCAGCACCTATGGAAGATGTATGTACTTTGGAAGGGTCGTTAAAAGGCAATGGGACATTAACTAAAGGGGCAGTAGCAAACTCAAACGCATAAGAAAATGAGAGGCGAAAGTCAACTATTAATCGGTGGTGAAGCACGTCAAATCAAATTTGGCGTGGCTTCACTCCCTGTTTATGAACAGGTATTTGGTATGAGTGTTTATCAGGTTTTAAAATTATTCATTCCAAAAGAAACAACTGAGCAACCAAGTGAAAACGATGTTGCAGTGCTTACAGACCATTATATGAATATCATTAAATTGCTTTATGTTGGTTTGTTAACCAGAAAAAAAGTAAATAATCTGCCAGCAGGATTTGACATTGACCAGTTGCTTGAATGGGTTGATGATGCATTGGAAACAACCTCTTTTATTGATATTTCAAAGGCTGTAACCGCCGCATTTGTCGAAGGTATTTCAATATTTACAAAAGATATTGAGCCGAAAGGAGAGGGGGAGCCTCTGCCGACATTAACGACCTGATGGCTTATTATGTCGGAGAAATTGGCATCAATATAAATGACTTCTTTGAAATGACTATGCAGGAGCTGCATAATATTTCAAAAGGTTACCAGTTGAAAGAAGAAAAGCAGTGGTTACATACAAGACAGATATTAACAGGTATTTTTCAAGTCAATTCAAAAAAAAGAATCAAACCGTCTGATATTATGTCACTCTCTTTCGATAAGCAGAAAACAAACATGAAGCCAGCAACCAGCGAAGAAAAAATACATTGGTTTAAATTAGCGGAACAAAATGCAAGACAACTTAAAGGTACATCTTGACGTAAACGGAGAGCAATTTTCGCAAGAAATGCGCAAAGTACAGACAACTTCTGAAAGTGTATTTAAGAAGATTGCCGGGTATGCCTCTGCTTATTTGTCCGTTGAATTATTTAAAGGTTTTATCGGTTCTGTTATTGAGGTAACGGCGCAATTTGAAAAATTTGAAGCCGTCCTGAAAAATACAACTGGGTCAGCATCCATGGCCAGAAGGTCGATGGATGACATTACTAAACTTGCAGCTACAACCCCGTTTCAGATTGAAGAATTAACAGCCGCTTATGTTCGTTGGACTAACATTGGATTGCAGCCTACTATGGAATCTATGCGCAAAATTGGTGACGTTGCAACTTCACTTGGTGCAGGGTTTGAGCAAACGGCTGAGGCTTTCAAAGATTTAATGGTTGGTCAAACAAAACGACTTGAGGAAGTTGGTATAAGTGCCGCTGCTGTTGGAAATAAGATTGAGCTTTCATTTAAAGGACAGACAATTCAGATAGAGAAATCCGCTGCCGGGGTTCAGAAAGCACTTGACGTATATTCTCAAATGGATGGTGTTCTGGGTGCGATGGGTGAGGTCAGTACAACGGTAGGTGTTGCAGTGTCTAACTTAAATGATAAGTGGACAATGTTTCTTAAGAACGTTGGCGAAGGATCGAAAAATCAGTTAACATTGGGTATTAATACTTTGGATTATTTGTTGTTAAAAGCCAATGAATGGACTGTTGCACAAAACAAAATGATGAATCCTGAAAAAACAATGACGGATTTATTAGTTAAACAAACAAGGGAAAATGAAAAGTTAGGGCGAAGTGTTACGGAAAGAATTGCAAATGAACTTTCACGTTTGCACAAATTAAAAGAATCTCATGAAAAAATATTAGACCAATATAGGCAAGACGGAGACATACAAGAGGATTTACAAGTTAAATATGATGATAAAACAACAGCTGTAATAATTGCTGCACAAAATCAAGTAAAAGCAGAAAAAGCAATAATAAAAGCATTGCAGGAAGAATTTGATGCTGTTAAAAAACTTGAAAAGCTACAACAAACCATGGCTAATCAAGGCGCAAAAGATACAACACCATTTATTTCTATTCCTAAATTAAAAGAAAACCCTTTTACCAGAGATGCTATTAATAATTTAATGTTGTATAACTATGAATTAACTCAAACATTGGCTAATGCAGAACAGATTAAAATGTCTTTTCGAGACATTGACCCTATCGTATGGGCTGACTTAATAGAGCCAGATGAGTTTATAAAAAATGTAGAATTAATGAAAAAAATAATTGCTGATTTAAATTCAACAATTACAATGATGGTTACTGATCTATCAATATATTTTGCTGAGGCATTTGGTCGGGCATTAGGAGGACAGGAGGGTGGATTGAAATCCTTATTGCAAGGCTTTTCCATGATGCTTGTCGATTTTATGGGTCAAATAGGAAAATTGTTAATCGGATTTGGTGTCGCTCAGGCTGCATTTGTTGAATCATTAAAAACATTGAATCCAGTTGCTTTAATAGCTGCTGGCTTTGCACTTGTAGCCCTTTCAACAGCGATAAAATCAACAATGAATAAAGGACCTAAGCCGATGGCAAACGGCGGACTTGTGTATGGCCCCTCAGTAGTTCTTACGGGCGAATATTCCGGCGCAAGAAGTAACCCTGAGGTGATTGCACCGCTTAATAAACTTGAATCAATGTTAGGTGGAATGGGAGGCAATAGCGGTAATTATAAATTCAGAATCGAAGGGACAGACCTTGTGGCTGTATTAGACAAGGCGAACAATAGATTAAGCAGAACGACATAAATGTTAATAGAACTATTCCAGATAACGGGCTACAGGCAGATTCAGGAGGGTGGGTTTAATTTTAATTTTCAAACCACTCAAATACGTGGATTCTATGACACCGAAAATACTACCGTTGCCGATGAAAGCACGGGGGGCATAACATACACTTACGAATCACTGCCTGCATTGACCGCAGGGCAAAGCGTTTCAGGAGACTATCAAAAATATGATATTCCAGGAGATACTACTAAAGCAGAATTGCCTTCTGGATGGGTGTTGAATTTAAACCTTCTTTATAATGACGGAGCCGGAAATATTTGGCGAATAAATTTTGAAAGAATACCGGGAGATTATTTCTTTGTAAGACAAGATTCAGTGTTACAGGCAGACGGCGTGCCTACTACGTTACAGGACATAATGATTGAAAATTGTTTGTGTGTAAATGATGACGGAAATGGTATAGGTGAGGTTGTTATTAATGTTAGAAATCGAAATTTGCCTACACAATTTAGTATTAACGGAGGCAGTACATGGCAGGCATCTAACACTTTTACTGGACTGGATGCAGGGGTGTATCTTGCCACTGTAAAGGATGTATTAGATAATATAACTTCTCAGAATTTTGAAATAAGATTAACGCCTTTTTATGCTGAAAAATACAGGATAGAATTTTATGATAATGAAGGGCAATTTTTAAGAATAATTTTTCTTAAAAAAGATTATCTTGAAGGAATCGAATCTTATCTTACGGCAACAGATGATCCGCTAATAATAACACGTGGAAAAAGAGGTGGCGAAATATATGATATTCTACATGGGTCAGAAATTAAAATATCGTTTTGGTGTATTACAACAGATTTTCAGTTCTTAGAATTTCACACATCCGATGAGCGTGAATGGAAGGTGTCTGTAGAATATGTTGGAAGTAAATTACCTTTAGAATATTACTACATTGTTCCTGACTTTTATCAGGAACAATACATCTGTTTGCCTTATCAGATTGAACTTGTAGGAACTGATTTATTAGGCACTCTTAAAAAATTTCCGTTTATACAATACAATGATATTCCTTATTATGGCAAACTTACAGCCATGCAGATAATTTTGGAGTGTATTAAAAAGTTAGATTTAAGTAGTAGTTTGATAAGATTTTTAAATTCTCTGGCTTTTAATTCAGAAAATTATACGACAAATTTAGACTATGATTATTATAATGTGTTTAATGACTTAAAGCTAAATACAGCTGACTTTAAGGGCATGTCATGTTATGATGTATTGCAGGCAATTTTAGAGCCTTTTATGTGTCGTATTTTCCTTGAAAACGGCTACATTAATATTATCAGCACATACGACATTACGCAATATCAGCAAGACCGAAATATGACTGATATGATACTGGGTGAAATCATTACAGTCACGAGCACGACGGCAGGAACTGTACAATTCGACCCCGGTTCAGGCGTGGTTACTAAGCCTTATATTGACGGCACACTTTCGATAAGGGATGTCACGCTTGTTGCGGGCGATTTGGTTTATTTAGCTTATGATGCAAACGGTGGCAACCCTGCCACTGGTCTTGTTTATTACATGGTGAAAAAGTTTAGAGAAATTGCAACTGGGTTGCACTATATGTCAACTGGAGCATTGTCATCAGCAACTCCAATAGATGTATTACAACCACTGCGTGAGATCACAGCAGCATCAGCAGCCGATAAAGTTGTATGGCTTAACCAAACTCAATTAATGGAAATAAGACCACCGTTTAAGAGTATA
>Ga0209417_1002490_pt1 | contig 27978 bp, 22 predicted proteins | sample RifGroF2_FD_184002 | JGI IMG/M metagenome (GOLD analysis project Ga0209417, IMG submission 184002) | Groundwater microbial communities from Rifle, Colorado, USA - Groundwater F2 (SPAdes) (version 2) | ecosystem: Environmental > Aquatic > Deep subsurface > Groundwater | place: Rifle, Colorado... | reverse complement strand
ACGATTTCGGAAATCATAATAAATATTTCGATAAGTCTGATATGCAGTTTTTTTATTACGTTTATTTACCGGATCAGTTACAAAGGGCCCGGTTATTCTGATAGTTTTGTGAATTCAATTATTTTTCTTTCGCTGATAACCTCTTTAGTAATAATGGTGATCGGAAATAATTTAGCCCGCGCATTCGGATTGGTGGGCGCAATGTCTATCATTCGTTTCCGGACTGCTATAAAAGAAACCCTCGATATCGTCTACATCTTTTTCGGATTAGCTATCGGGATGGCGGCGGGAGTCGGGTATCACCGTCTGGCAATTGTCGGATCGTTGTTTATAGGCGCAATACTTTTTTCATTTTCAAAAACAAATTTGTTTACCTTGCGGAAGGACCAATACTTATTGCAATTTTCTTTTTTTTTAAGTGAAGAAAAAACAGCCGAGTACCTTCACGTGTTCGATAATTTTTGCAGCCGATATGATATCATAAATATTAAATCAACTGAAGAGAGTTCGCTTGCGGAATATGCTTATTATGTCTCGTTCAAAAAGAAAAGTAACGCAAACAGATTTGTGGAAGAACTAAGAAATGTTGGCGGAGTTAAAAATATCAATCTCTTCTTTGATGAAGAAAAGGTCTAGTGATGAGATGAAAATAAATGCTAAAACGTTAGCTTGTATCGCCTGGATAATTCCGTTAACACTCTCGGGATGCGGTGGAGACTCAACGGATTCTTCAAGCCAATTACATCTCATCACTACTTATAAGCTTGCGTTCGGTGAACCTTCCGGAATTTCTTATGATGAAAAAGAAAATGTTTTTTGGATTGTAAGCGGAGCAGATCAAAAAATTTATAAAACCGACAGCGCCGGAGTAGTTCTAAAAAAACTGAGTTATACAGGGGAAGATCTGGAAGGAATTGTGCTCGATGATTCCGCTAAATCAATCTGGATTGTAGAAGAACGTAAAAGAGAACTGCTTCAACTTGATCTTGAAGGGAACGTTCTGCAAAGAAGTTTAATTCCTTTACCGGGGAAACAAAACAGCGGACTTGAAGGTGTTGCTAAGAATGAACAGAATACAATATTTCTTCTAAATGAAAAAAAGCCGGGAAGTTTTGTTGAACTTAATTCTGATCTAACCATAAAAGCTCAAATCGAAATTTATTTTGCGGATGATTTCTCCGATATGGTTTATTCCGCGAAGGAGAGATGCTTCTTTATTCTAAGCGATGAAAGCAGCGCCCTTTACAAATGGACAAAAGAAACCGGGGTTATACAGAAATTCAGACTGCCGAAAACCAAGTATGAAGGCGTTGCAATGAACGCTGCAGCAAACAAATTCTTTATGGTAAACGACGAAACAAACGAATTATCCGTTTATTCTCTTAAGTGATCTTGAAATATGACTTTAACTTTCGGACAAAACTGTCGCTTCCTTTTATTATTTTTAAACCACAAAAATTCATTAACATTAAAGGGTAAGTAATTTGACACTTTTAAGTAAAATAGAAAACAAAACTGCTGTTGTCGGTATCATCGGATTAGGTTACGTTGGATTACCATTAGCGCTCGAATTCGCGAAAAAAAAATTCCGCGTAATTGGTTTTGATCTCGACGAGAGGAAATCAAAATTTATCGCTGAAGGAAAATCGTATATAAAACATATTGCAGCCGAAAGAATAGCTGAAGCCGTTTCTGCCGGAAAATTTTCAGCTACAACTGATTTTACGAAGCTGCCTGAAGCGGATGCAATTATTATTTGCGTTCCGACCCCATTGGATGAACACCGCGAACCCGATATGAGTTTCATCGTCAATTCGGCTAAAACGATTGCAAAATATTTTAGAAAAGGACAATTGGTCGTTTTAGAATCTTCAACTTATCCCGGAACCACAGAAGAAATTCTCCTTCCCTTACTTGAACAATCGCAACCGAATAAAGAAAAATTAATTGTCGGAGAAGATTTTTATTTAGCATTTTCGCCGGAAAGAGAAGACCCGAATAACGCAAATTATTCTACCGCAACTATTCCAAAAGTTATCGGTGGAATGACTCCAAATTGTTTAACCATTTCACAAGCGCTCTACAATCAAGTAATTGTTAAAACAGTTGCTGTCTCCTCACCAAAAGCTGCGGAAGCTACAAAATTGTTGGAGAATATTTACCGCTCAATAAATATCGCGTTGGTTAATGAATTGAAGTTGGTTTTTGATAGAATGGGAATTGACGTTTGGGAAGTTATTGAAGCGGCAAAAACAAAACCGTTTGGCTTCCATGCTTTTTATCCAGGTCCGGGACTTGGCGGACACTGTATTCCGATCGATCCTTTTTACCTAACATGGAAAGCGAGAGAATTTGACATCAATACAAAGTTTATTGAATTAGCCGGTGAAATAAATACATCAATGCCCTATTTCGTTGTTGATAAAACCGCGGATGCGTTGAACAATGAAAAGAAGTCACTTAAAGGCTCGAAAGTGTTAATTCTCGGAGCGTCGTACAAAAAAGATATTGACGACATGCGCGAATCTCCTTCGCTTAAACTGATTGAAATTTTAAGAGAGCGCGGCTGTATTGTTGATTATAACGATCCTTACGTGCCGAAACTTCCGAAAACAAGAAAGTATAATTACGATATGGAATCAATTCAGCTTACGGAAGAAAATCTGCAAAAATATGATGTGCTGCTTCTCAGTACAGATCATTCAAATTATGATTATAAATTTATCTACAAAAACGCAAAGCTTATTGTTGATACGCGCAATGCCTTTGCAAGAAACGGATTAGTAAACGAAAAGATTGTAAAAGCTTAAGAAAAATATTATTCAATTTCCAAACAAAAGATGGGATTTGTGTTTAACTCAGTTTTCACAAATCCCATTTTCTGTAAATAGGAATCATGTTTTGCGTTGCCGGGATTGCTGTAAATTTTTTTGATCTTCTTTTCAGCGAAAATATTTTGATAAACATACTTTCCGATCTTCAGATCTCTATAACCGGGAATAACAAAATCGATGTCGATAAAAAGGCTGTCGTCGGATTTCTTCGTAGCACATATCAACCCCGCCGGAATTGAATTTCTTAGGATGAAAAAGACGATCGAATCATCATTTCCTTTAAATGAAAATGAAGGCATATATTTTTTAATTTCGTCTTTGTGAAAGTCTAAAAAGTAATGAAGGTATTCCGAATCGTGCATGACTTCTAAAACTTTGAAATATTCTTTCGCTTTGAAAATGTCGTACAGATAATAAATATCAACAAGACAAATAAATCCGTTCACAATAGCCACCGGCAAAGCGCCGATGAGTAGTCCGTAAACCGTAAAAATGATTGCGCCGATAAGATTGATAATTCTAAGTTTTACTATTCCGCTCATCATAAGCGAAACGGCGACTAGAACCGAAGCCGCATAACCGATAAATTCTGTGGTTTGGATATTTTACTCCTAAACAAGTTGAAATGAAATGAATGGCAAATGACTATTGACCAATGACTAATTACCGCTCAAAATCTCTTTATAATACTCTTCATACTGCGGAATGATAAGGGATTTATCAAATTTCTCAACCGCTCTTTTCCGTGCGCTCGAGGAGAATTTTTTATATTTTTTCTCGTTGGTTAAAAGCTCAATTGCATATTTTGCCATGCGTTCAACATCTCCGAACTCCGCAATGTAACCGGTTTCGTTGTGCGCCATTAATTCCGGCAGACCGCCAACACTTGAACTAATAACAGGAAGTCCGCAAGACATCGCTTCTAAAGCCGCTAATCCAAAACTTTCTGATTGCGAAGGAATTAAAAACAAATCGCCGCAATTGAGAATCTCCGCGAGTCCTTCCTGCTTGCCAAGGAAGATAACTTTATCGCACAGATCAAGTTCACGGCACAACCGTTCGCATTCGGAACGATCGGGTCCATCACCAACGAGTACAAGTTTACAAGGAATTTCTTTTGAAACGATTTTTAAGATTTTAAGGGTGTCCGAAACTCTTTTTACCGGTCGAAAATTTGACGTGTGGATAAGTATCTTTTCACCGTTTGGGGCACAATGTTTTTTTAACTGTCCCGGTTCCTGTGGTGAAAATACTTCCGTATCAACAAAATTTGGGATGACGCGAATATCTTTTTCAATCTTATAATTGGTTAACGTTTGTCCTTTTAAATAATTTGAAACAGCGGTTACGCCATCGCTTTGTTCGATGCTGAATTTAACCAAATGAGAAAATGAAGGCTCCAATCCGACAAGTGAAATATCGGTTCCGTGGAGCGTGGTAATAATTTTAATATCACTGTGCTCTTTAATAATCTGCTTTGCGAGGTACGCACTTGTTGCGTGGGGAATAGCGTAATGTACATGAAACAGATCGAGGTTCTCATATCGCGCAACCTCAACCATTTTACTTGCAAGCGAAAGTGTATATAAAGAAAATTCAAACAAAGGGTAATTGCTTGTTTCAACTTCGTGAAAAAAAATATTTTCGACGAAATGGGTTAATCGAAAAGGTAGTGCGTAAGAGACAAAATGTACCTCGTGACCTTTTAGGGCAAGTTCTTTGCCGAGTTCCGTAGCAATAACGCCGCTGCCGCCGTAAGTCGGGTAGCAGGTAATTCCAATTTTCATATTAATTCCGTTGCCTTTTTAAGAAAGTAATTCTCTCTATCACTAAAAGAAAATTAATTATTATTTCTATTTTAAACTATGGTAATTTCAGTTGAAATAACTCCATACCGGAGTTTTTAGTGATTTAACCGTTCCTAATTTCCCATGATTGATTAATGCTGTAACTATGACTTTGATAAATAAAATTCTCGCTTTTAACGCGAACACCAAAAAGAAGATATTCCGCCGTGAAGTTGAAATTGCGATTCACGAAGGAAAACAGATAAAGTTGCCGCCGGTTCCTTCCTACAGTCAACAACAACTTGAGACTCTAAAAAATTCCTTTCCGTTCCAAGTATTTGTTTCGGACTGGGATCAAAGCGTTATTAAAAGATTACTTGGGGATCAGAATGAAGTTGACAAAATATTAAACGAGGCAAAAAATATTTTGGATCACCATTTCAATTTTTTTAATGTTGAGACAAAAGAACTTGGAGCGGAAATAAAATGGAATTACGATTATCTTTCTTCATTTGCTTTCCCGGATAAACCATATTGGAACATTAATGTCGAAGAATTCCCCAAAGGAGTTGATGCGCAAGCCATATGGGAATTGGGGAGAATGCACCAACTTACGCAACTTGGTATGGCTTATCTTTTAACAAACGATGAAAAATATCCTGAAAAATATTTTTCTCTCTTAGATGACTTTACGATAGCTACTTCAAATTTTTCCGGCGTGCAATGGACAAACCCTTCTGAAGTCGCAATCCGGTTACTAAATATAATTTTCGGGTTTGGATTTACCCTTGGTTCTCAAACCTTAAATGAGCGGCGTTTTTTGCGTATGCAGGAAATCGTTATGCTGCATACTCTCTATTTGGAACACACCATCGAGCATTCTGATATTAGAGATCATCGCTATGTTTTGGTTCATCTTGCTTTATTATCTTCCAGCATGTTCATCCAGAACAAAGCGTATGCCGAAAGATTATTTCATTTTTCCGCTTCTCACTTCGAAGCCGAAATCCGCAAACAGGTTTATGAAGATGGTGTGAGTTTCGGGCAGTCGGTTCAGTTTCATCCATTCAATACAGAACTATTTTTACTCGCAAAAATATTGCTTGAAAGAAAAGGGAAGAAAGTATCAGAGGGATATAACAAGCGTCTACACGAAATGTTTGCGGCGTTAAGTCTCTACATAAGAACAGTTTCGCATGATGAAAAAGATTTTTCTCTTCCAAACATCGGCGATGCTTTTATTTCACCTATTCTTGATTTTTCTCCAAACTCACAATCAAAGTATATAAAAGATTTACTTGCTGTCGGCGCTTTTCTTTTTGACGATGACAAATTAAAAGCGGAATCGTTCTCGGGAATAAAATATTTGCTTTTTCTTTTTGGTACTGATGCCGTTAATACTTTCCAGAGAATGAAAAACGGTTTAGAATATTCATCCTCAATTGGATTGACAAAAGGAGGACATTATTTTCTCCGTGCAAATCAAACCGAAATGTTCGTTCGTGTTTCTGAAATTGGAAAATTTGGTTCCGGGGCGCCGGGGCACAACGATACCTTTACTTTTGAACTCGCTTACAAAAACAAATTATTTTTTGTCGATCCGGGGACTTATTCTTTTTATGCCGATAAAGATTTGCGTAATAATCTCCGTTCCGTTTTTTCGCACAACACTTTTTCGGTTGACAATACGCAGTTGGCGGAATTTGACGGTCTCTTTGATATTAAAGCCGATCTAACAAAACCGAAGATCATCGAGTGGCAATCGGACAACGACGAAGATAGATTAGCAGCGCAGCATTTTGCGTACGTTCGTCTTTCCGATCCGGTAATCTGCAAAAGAGGATTTTATTTTCAAAAAGAGAAAATGAAAATCAAAATTAAAGATGAATTTATAGGCGGGACGAAACATAAAATAGTCTCCCATTTGCATTTACATCACGAAGTTGAGATAGAAAAAATAACCTCAAACAAATACTCTCTTAAAAATGGAGATGCAAAATTAGAGCTAACTTTTCACAGCTCCAGCGAAAACTTTGAAACGTATTTGCAAGATTCAATCTATTCTCCGGCGTACAGAGTTTTACATCCGGCAAAAAAAATACACACGGTGCTGCATGAAACTTTGCCTACATTCTATATCATTGAAATTGATCTGTTATGAAAATTCTCATCATCGGGCACACCGTTGAAGACCACATCGTCTTTCATGGAGAGGAACAGGAAGTGAAACCGGGGGGAATATTTTACTCCGCTTCGGGGTTCCATTTTCTGAAAAACGCCGAAGACGAAATTTATCTTTGCACTTCAATTCAAAAAGAAAATTATGACTTGTTCGCTTTTGTATATGACCAATTTAATCAAGATTATTTTTCCTATGTCGAAAAAATTCCAAAAATTCATTTAAATGTTTATGAAAAGAAAGAACGGCATGAGCGTTATGAAAATATTACCGACAAGCTTACCGTTCCGTTTGATTCGTTGAATCAATTTGATGGGATATTTATCAACATGATTACCGGATTTGATATTAATGTTGATGATGTACAGCAGATCAGAAAAAATTATGATGGGGCGATCTACCTTGATATTCATTCCATGGCGCGTGGTATTGATGATAACTACCGAAGAGATTTCCGCAAGATTCCCGAAGTTATGAAATGGATATCTTCTGTTGATATTGTTCAAGCAAACGATCACGAACTATTTACGCTAAGCGAAAAAATATCGGAGAAAGAAATTGCGGAAGAACTTTTGCAGTGCGGAGCAAAAATAATTCTTGTTACAAAAGGAGATCGCGGGGCATCTTTTTATACTTTAATAAATGATGAACTTTTATCAAAAACTATTCCGGCAATTAAAGTAGAGACAAAGAATAAAGTTGGCTGCGGAGATGTTTTTGGCGCGGCTTTCTTTTCTTCATATATTAAAGATAAAAATATCGAAAAGGCATTTGCCCTTGCCAATATTGCCGGCGGCTGCATTGCTTCTTATTCTGAAATTAAAAAAATGAAAGATTTACAACACGATGTTCTCGCACGATTTTCTTAAAAAAAGAGTTTTAATTTTTGGCGCTAACGGAATGCTCGGGCAGCGGACCATTCATCTTTTTACGCAGGCAGGGAATTATGAAATTCTTGCTTCATCAAGCGAACCTGAACCGTTTTTCTCTGGTATCGATTATAAACAAGTCGATTTTACACAACGCGATGAAGTAAAAAAGGTTATTCTCAATTTTTACCCTGATGTAATAATCAACGCCGCCGCTTACACCAATGTTGATAAAGCCGAAACCGACCGCGAACTTTGTTGGAAAGTAAATGTGAAAGGTCTGGAATTCATTACTGAAGCTGCGCGTGTTGTTGACTGCCATATCATTCACATTTCAACCGATTATGTCTTTGACGGTTCGCGAGGTCCCTACAGCGAAGTTGATACGCCGAATCCGTTTGGATATTATGCGCGCACAAAACTTGCGAGCGAGAACGCGTTGAAGATCGGTGGAGCGCCGTTTACAATTTTGCGAACGAATGTTTTGTACGGAATTATCAAAACCGGTCGCGCGGATTTTGTGAGGTGGGTAGTTGATTCAATTAGAAACGAAAAACCAATACGTATTGTTACCGATCAAATAAACAATCCAACATTTTTAGATGATCTTGCTTCGGCTACTCAAAAAGTTATAGAGAAAAAGAAATTCGGATTATATCATATCGGCGGCAGAGAATTTCTTTCGCGTTATGAATTTACGCTTCGCATTGCAGATTATTTTAATTTAGATAAATCACTAATCACTCCAATTGTAACAACCGAGTTGAATCAACCGGCTCCGCGTCCGCTAAAATCGGGGCTGATAACGATCAAAGCTGAATCGGAATTTGGTTTTAAACCGCACAGCATTGAAGAATCATTTGAAAAAATGAAAAAGGAATTAGGCTTATGAAACAGAAGATTGTAACTGTAATTCTCTTGGCGCTAACTTTTTTTCTAACTGAGAATACTCTCTCACAAAAGAAATTTCCCGATTGGGCAAAAGGAATCGTCTGGTACCAAATCTTTCCTGAACGTTTTGCGAATGGTGATCCCAAGAATGATCCGACTGTAGAAGAAGTATTCGTGAATCAAAAAAATATTCCCGACGGATGGGAAATAACGAAATGGACATCCAACTGGTTTGCTCAATCCGAATGGGAAAAGAAGTCGGGACATCGAGGGCACGGTAATTTTACATCGCGACGGTACGGAGGAGACATTCAAGGAATAATCAACAAACTTGATTATTTGAAAGAACTCGGAGTCGGTGCAATTTATCTGAATCCCATGTTTGAAGCAGTATCCATGCACAAATACGACGGTTCCTCCTATCATCATATTGATCATACTTTTGGTTCTGACCCGGTTGGCGATAAAAAATTAATGGCATCCGAAACACCGGATGATCCATCAACGTGGAAGTTAACTTCGGCGGATAAATTATTTTTTCAACTGATCAAAGAAGTTCAAAAGCGTGGTATGTACATCATCATTGATGGTGTCTTCAATCATACCGGTGAGCAGTTTTGGGCGTTCCAGGATGTTGTTAAAAAGCAGCAGCAATCGAAATATAAAGACTGGTACAAAATAAAAAGTTTTGATGACTCCAATACGGAGAAGAATGAATTTGATTACAAAGGCTGGTGGGGAACAAAATCACTTCCCGAATTTAATAGATCGGAAACAGATTTATATCCGGCGGTAAAAAAATATATTTTCGATGCGACAAAAAAATGGATGGACCCAAACGGTGATGGAAATCCCGAAGACGGAATTGACGGATGGCGGCTTGATGTTGCAAATGAAGTTCCGATTGGTTTTTGGCGTGATTGGAATAAGGAAGTGAAATCACTCAATCCGCAGGCAATAATTCTTGGCGAGCTCTGGCAAATTTCCAAAGAATATATTTCCGAGAATGGAGTTTTTGACGGACTGATGAATTACAATTTTGCTTACGCGGTTTGCGATTTCTTCATCAACAAAGAAAAGAAAATTCCGGTGTCGGAGTTCATTCAAAAACTGGAAGAAATTGACAAAGCATATCCGAACGAAAATTTGTTTCTGTTGCAAAATCTAATGGACTCGCATGACGTTGACCGGCTTGCCTCGATGATCGTTAATCCCAATCGAAAGTTTGACAATGATAACAATGGGCAGAACCCAAAGTACAGTCCGGGCAAACCAACTGCCGATGAATACGAATTGCAAAAACTTATTGCGGCATTTCAACTAACCTACCGCGGCGCACCGATGATTTATTACGGTGATGAAGCCGGTATGTGGGGCGCTGATGATCCACATGACCGGAAGCCGATGGTGTGGAGCGATCTGAAATACGATGACGAAGTGATTGATTCCACTTCGGGATTTCAAACCGGTTTTGGAAGCTATAAAGTTGAAGTGAATAACAATCTTCTGGATTTCTATAAAAAACTGACGAAAGTTCATAACGCTTCTAAAGCGCTACGATTAGGTGATGTGAATTTTGTTTTGCAGAATGACGAGAAAAATATTTTTGCGTTCACCCGTTCATCTGAAGATGAAAGACTGCTCATCCTTTTCAATCTAAATGAAAAAGAACAAAAGTTTTCCTTTGAGATAAAAACTCCGCAGCTTTATGATCTGCTATCGAAGGAAAAAATTGAGACGAACAACAATCCTTTCTCGGTTGTTCTCTCCGGTAAATCATTTTCGATTTATAAGATTGAATCAAGATTGGCAGGAGAGTAAAAATCAGCATCAACTAATTTTACCGGTAATCCTTGATCGTACAACCTTTATCTAATAAAATGGTCTAAAGGAAGTGTGGTAAATTAATTTGTGCACAACAATTATTTCTTAAAGACTATTTCGGAATCATATGAAAAAAACTCTTACGGTTGCATTATTTTTTAGTTGCTTCTTTATTACTTTCGCCGCCAAAATCGATACCCTTTCGCATTCGATAAAAGTGAAAGCGATCAAACTAAATTCATCACTTTCGATTGACGGTAAACTGACTGAAACGGAGTATCAAATCCCTGCTTTGGCTAACAGCTTTACCCAACGGCAGCCGAACGAAGGCAAACCGGCATCTGAAAAAACCGATGTCTGGGTTTTTTACGATGATGATGCAATTTACTTCTCCGCTAAAATGTATGATTCTCGTCCCGATTCCATTATGTCTTTACTTGGAAGAAGAGATAATTTCCAGAATTCAGATTACTTTGCCGTAATGATCGATCCCTACCACGATAAGCAAACCGGATATTTTTTTGTGATAAATCCTTTAGGCTCTATTTTAGATGGGACAATGTATAATGATAGCTGGAACGATGATTCCTGGAACGGCATCTGGGATTATGCGGCTTCAATAAATGAAGATGGATGGAGCGCAGAAATGAAAATTCCTTTTTCACAACTACGCTTTAACGCTTCGGATTCAATGAGGTGGGGAATTAATTTCCAAAGAGAAATAGTACGAAGAAAAGAAGAATCCTATATGATAATGGTTCCTAAAAAGGAAAGCGGTTTCGTTTCTCATTTTGCTGATCTCGACGGACTTGAGGGAGTTAAGAACAAATCGCGAATTGAAGTGCTGCCGTACATTGTACAAAAAGCGCAATCGCTTGTTCACGATCCGAACGATCCTTTTTATAAAGGGAATAGATTTAAAACAACACTGGGTGGAGATGTTAAAATCGGGTTGGGCAGCAACCTCTCGCTTGATGCGACCATCAATCCCGATTTCGGTCAAGTGGAAGTTGATCCTGCGGTTGTAAATCTTTCTGCTTTCGAAACGTATTTTGATGAGAAAAGACCTTTCTTTATTGAAGGAAATAATCTCCTCAATTTCGGGTACGGTGGTTTAAACAACAATTGGAATTTCAATTTCGGATCACCGAATTTTGTTTACTCAAGAAGAATCGGTCGTTCTCCGCAATATTATCCCGATGCTAACGGTTATGTGGATCAGCCGAATGAAACACGGATTCTCGGCGCCGCAAAAATAACAGGCAAGCCCGCTTCCAATTTTTCTTTCTATGGATTAACCGCGGTAACTCAACGAATGACCGCTCGAATAAATGACAATGGAAATCTTTCGCAACAAGAAGTTGAACCTCTTACAAGTTATTCTGCCATGAGAGGATTAAAAGAATTTAATAGCGGAAATCAAGGACTTGGATTTATTTTCACTTCCGTGAATCGTGACTTGCACGATGCCAACTTAAATGCTTCTTTAACAAAAAACAGTTTTGCAGGGGGAGTTGACGGCTGGACAATGTTGGATGAAGATAAAGAATATGCTCTCAACGGATCTCTCAGCGGTTCGTTTGTATCCGGTTCAACAGATGCGATACTGAATTTACAACAAATGCCTTACCGTTATTATCAAAGGCCAGATGCATCGTATGCAAGAATTGACAGCAGCAGAACTTCTCTCACCGGTACAATGGGCAGAGTAATGTTGAACAAACAAAAAGGAAATTTTTATTTGAACACCGCGTTCGGTTATATGACTCCGGGATTTGAATTTAATGATTTCGGTTTTCAGTGGAAAGCAAATGCTATTAACGGGCATCTTGTTCTTGGTTACCGATGGTTTGAGACAGATGGGATTTTCAGAACTAAATCACTTTATACTTTCGCTTTTAAGAATTTCAACTTTGAGGGAAAACTGGACGGTGACGGATACGGCGGATTTATTAATCTTGAGCTTGAAAATTATTATGGATTTCAGTTTGAAGGTTTTTATTTCCCATCAACTTTTTCTGCCGGTTTAACACGCGGTGGACCAAGTACAATTTCTCCTTCGGGATATTCACTTTATCTTTCTAATTATACCGATAGCCGGAAGGCGATTACAGGCAATACTTATCTTAGTGTTAACGGAGATGAGCTTGGCAGCATTAATTACAGCGGTGGAATTTCTGCCGAGGTGAAAGTCGGCTCTAATCTTACTTTCTCAATTGGACCGAATGTTTCGTACTATTTGGAAAAATTACAATGGGTAACGAAAATTGATGATCCAATTTTTACACCAACGTATGGAAGTCGGTACATTTTTGCGGAGATGACACAGAAAACCGTTTCAGCAAATATCCGCGTTAACTGGACATTCACTCCGGTTTTAAGTTTGCAACTCTTCGTTCAGCCTTTATTTTCAACGGGAAAGTACGATACGTTTAAGCAGTTGAAAAAAGCCGGTTCGATGGATTATGAAGTGTACGGAAAGGGTGGATCATCGATAAATTATCATCAGGAGTCCAATACTTATGTTATAACTCCCTCGGATGTTGCAGCGGCAATTACTCAAGGCAACTCAGATGTGATTGGTTTTCCCGGAGGATACATAATTGATAATCCTAATTTCAATTATAAATCCTTTAAGGCAAATATGGTTTTGCGGTGGGAATTTAATCCCGGCTCTACTTTATATTTTGTTTGGACTCACGACAAACAAGATTTCCGTAATCCCGGAACGCTTCGGCTAAATAAAGATTTTTCATCTCTAATGGAAGCCCCGCCAAACAATATCTTTCTTGTAAAAGTAAGCTACTGGTTTGATGCGGCGAAGTGGTGAGGGTCATCTATTCAGAATAAAATTGTATTTTCGTATCGCAGTCCCGAAAGCTTTCGGGACTGCGATACAAGTTATTGACTGCTGTCCGATGACAATTGACATCTCTTTTGTTTTAACTCAATTCTCTCTTATTTTTGATGCCGAAATTCAAATGAGGTTAATAACTCTTTCTCCGATTTCGGATTTTCAATTTTAATACAGCTCTAATCAATTCATCAACAGTTCTGAGATAATTTTGATCAACTTTAGCAACCTAAAATCGGATGGAAAGACATTTCTTACAATTATCCTTTTCCCCACCATTGTTTTTCTAATGGATTTCATCATCCGCTTTGAGTATTTAAAAATTCTTAACACCACCGGATTTATAAATTATTCACTCTCATTTGTCTATGAAGCGCTTCTCTACACTTTTCTTTTGTGGCTGATTTCCTTCGTCAAAAAATCACGCAAGTATGTTGTTCTCCTTTTCGTTGTTTTTATTACTTCACTTCAGCTTTTGGTGTACGGGCATTATTTCTACTTCGGAGTTTTGCCGAACAACTATTCAATCAACTATTTGTTCGATCACTTCCACGATGCGTTTACGTTAACCGTAGAAAGTCTGCGGATGCTGTATGCTTTGATCTTTCTTGTTCTGGCTTCCATTCATTTTTTTGCTGCCACTTTTTCGCTGAAAGAAATTCAATTCATTTCCCGCAAAAAAGGAATTACTATCGCTTCTCTTTTCCTTTTGATGACATTGTTTTTCAATAACAACTTAAGATTTCAACCGGCAAGTTATTCCTTTACTCCGAACACAATTTTTTCATTTAAGTACGTTTTGCAAGAACGATTTTTCGGCGGAAAGTTTTTAATTCAAAACGGATACATTCAAAGAAAGTTTGAAATCAAAGCGGCCCAAAACATTTCCGTTAAGTATAACGTTCTTCTTTTTATCAGTGAGAGTGTAAAACGGAATAATCTTCATTACAACGGATATGAGAGAGAGACTTCTCCCTTTATTGACAGTCTGATTCAAGCCGGGAAAGTTATACCGTTTGATAACCATTTTTCCAATTCCGTTTCAACGCAGTTTTCAGTGCCGATAATTCTATCCGGGAATTACACGATCGAGAAATTGAATCAGCCCTATATTTACGATTATATAAAATCATGGACGGACGCCTCTACTTTCTTTTTCTCCTCTCAATCAATGCAAACGGATAATATTGATTTAGTGTTTAACACTTCGCTCGATAATTTTATCTGCCAGGAAAATTCCGGCAAGCGGATGTTTAACGATAGAGGGATTAATGATCACGATTTGATCCCCGGTGTTGCAAATTATCTAAACTTACTTGGTAAGAAAAAGTTTTTTGGAGTGATCCAGTTCAACAATACCCACTATCCTTATAAGTCATCTAAAAAAGAATTTGCAAAATTTAAACCGTATCCACCGACTTCGTTGAATGCTTACGACAATACGATCTACGAACAAGATTTTGTATTGCGTGATTATTTTAAAATTTTGGGAAAGAAAAATCTTCTCGATTCGACGATAGTCATTTTTACCTCCGACCACGGTGAAGGTTTCTCTGAGCATAACCACAGCGGACATTTGCAAACTTTATACAACGAAGACATTGCCGTTCCATTCTGGATTTATCTTCCGCCAAGTTTCCCGGTGGAGAAGAGAAATATTTTATTCGATGTATCGAAAACAAATACTTCGCATCTTTCGATCTTTCCGACAATATTGGATTTATTCGGACTGCTCGACAGCTCCAAATTGAATTTGAAACCTTCAGGAATATCTGTATTTCATATTGAAGCTGACGAGGAGATTCCTTCTATTGGACTTGATATGCTCGATACTAAATCCATCGTTTATAAAAATTACAAATTCATTTATTCAAAAAGAGATAATATCGAGCATTATGAACTTTATGATTTTATGAAAGATAAAAAAGAAGTGAATAATCTTTGGGATAAATCTGACGAAAAAACCAAAACGATGTATCGCTCATTTCTCCAAAAGTGGGAAAAGCATAGGACTTCTTTTACTGATTTGAACAAGCCGTTGTAGGGGTTAGTGGAAAGCGAAGGTATCTTTTTATATTGTACCTCAAAATAATGGGAGAGGTCAAAGGAATCACTTACAAATTGATCTACTTTTCAGGGATGATTTTGGCTGAGATCAATTCCAATTTCACTCATCACTTGAATTGCTTTTGGATGAACTTGCAAAGCTGGATTTGTTCCGGCTGAAAATACTTCCAGCCGGTTGTCAAATGATTTTAGAAATCCTTCCGCTATTTAACTGCGGCATGAATTGCCTGTACAAAGAATAAGAATTCGTTTCATTACTTTTTATCTGCGGTTACCGTTATGCTAAAAACACCAATTCCGCTTTGACGGTATTCGCTCAATTCTGATTCGGACAAATATTCTTTTAGGATTTCATCCGGTAAATCAATCACTTTAGTTTTTTTGATCTCTACGTTCGTAAATCCGGTGGTAGAAATAATATGTAAATAATCATCTTGTTGAATTGCCCCCGCAACGCAACCGGCGTACATCATAGCGGACATTTTCAACTTCTCCGGCAGTTCGCCCTTAATTACAATATCAGAGACGCAAAAATGTCCAGTTGTTATTAGCACTCTGTAAATTTCTTCAAAAGCTTTTTGTTTGTTGGGAACAAGATTTAAAACACAATTGCTCACAACAACATCTGCAATGGAATTGTCGAGCGGCATCGCTTCAATTTCGCCCAAATGAAATTCAACATTCTTGAAACCGAGCTTGACGTTATTTGTGTTTGCTTTGTCGATCATTTCTTTGGTCATATCAATTCCGATAACTTTTCCTTCTGCACCGGTAAGCGCTCGAGCAACGAATACGTCATTCCCGGCGCCGCTGCCAAGGTCAACAACAACATCGCCTTTTTTGATTGCGGCGAATTCGGTCGGAAGCCCGCAGCCTAAACCAAGATCGGCATCGGCAACATAACCGTCAAGATGATGGTAGTCGTCTTGCATAACGGTGTAACCAGCAATTTTACTATCGGTGGTTCCGCAGCATGAAGTTGGTCCACAGCATGAAGAAGATTGCTTTGCGATCTCTCCATATTTTTCTTTGACAATTTCTTTTATTTCGTTTTCGGTTTGCATGAGATTTTTTCTCCTTTATTAAGTTTAGTAAAATAGTTTTGGAAATCGGTTGTTACTTTTTGAAGCATTTCTACATTGACGCAATAACAAACTTTTGGTCCGTCAATATCCCCGTGGATAATTCCTACCCGTTTTAATTCTTTGAGATGCTGGGAAACAGTAGCTTGCGCTAGCGGAAGAAGATTAACGAGTTCACCACACATGCAGGCATTCATCTGGGAAAGTAACTTCATAATTTTAATTCTTGCCGGATGTGAAAGTGCTTTAGCGATATCCGCTAAAAAAATCTCTTCTTTTGTAAATTCTTCTGTTTTTGGTGTCGCCATATAATTTCCTAAATCGTTCATCGTAAATATACGATAGAGAGAATAGTTTGTCAAGAAAAAAGTTTAAATGGGTATATTTTTTTTTAGTTGAAGAGCGCTAACTCTATAAACTGGTAAAGCAGAACAAAACAATTGAGAATGACTGCCCTTGGAAGTTAAAATTGAATGGCTGCATGACTGAATGAAAAACATTCATCCATTCAATTTCATTCATCCGTTCAGTTATATTTTTAACTGTTTAATATTCTCGCCATTCTGAGCAGAATATTTTTACTAACTATGTAAGAAAGGTAGATTATCTTTAAAAGAAAGGAATTAAATCGAATATCGTCCCACTTAGGCGGGATTGATCTTTGTTCTTAAATCAGATTTGACTTAGGTTTTGTAAGGTTATGAAATTTTGAAGTAAGGAGATTCTTCGAGAAGATTAGTTACAAATTCACCGACGGATGATTCTTTTGCCATTAAATCTTTCAACGTAGTTTTGGTAACAACCCCGTCAATGGCGGTTTGAACAGCTCTCCAGAGCGAACGGATAGAGCAATCAATTGAGTGTGTGCAAACGATGTCAACGCCGGAATAATCACTGCAAAAAGAGGCTTCAAACAATTTTCCGCCAAGTGCACTCAGTACGTCTGCAACAATAATCTGTTCCGGCGGACGCGAGAGTTTGTAACCGCCGGCTTGGCCTCTGGCGCTTTCAATAAATCCCCCGATGCGCAGATGGCGTAAAATCTTTGCTGCGTTTGCCTGCGTAAGTTTTTCCGCGTTACTGATCTCGGGAATCGTTAGTCCGTTTGGGGATATGCTGTAAGCTATTCGCAGCAGACAGCGCAATCCATATTCTTCTTGTGAATTGAATTTCATTGTTGATGATTAGTTGTTTTGATTCAACGGAATTTTTGATCCGCACGTTTTTGCATATTGCACCGCTTCATACTGCTCTTTTGAAACGGAAGGTCCTTGGCGGTTACAGAATTCATCAAACGCGCTGGTTAATTTTTTTGCAATTTGTTCCGGTGAATAGCCTTCAATTTCAAATCGCGGAAGAAAGAAAATAACTTTTCCGTTTTTAAAAATTGCCATGCTTGGAGAAGAGGGAGCTTCACCTACAATTAACGCGCGTACTTTATCAACGGCATCTCGGTCTTGTCCTGCAAACACTGTCGTGATTTTATCGGGAATAATAGAATGCTGAAGCGCGGCAGAAACTCCCGGTCTCGCGCCGCCTGCAGCGCATCCGCAAACCGAATTAACTACTACCAAAACAGTTTTATCATCATTTACTTGAAGCGTATTTTCAACTGCTTCTTTAGTGCGCAATTCTTCAAATCCAACGGCGATCAATTCATCGCGCATCGGTTGAACAGCAGTTTCATCGTACATCGGTGGTCTAGTTATCGTGAACATATCTTGTATCCTTTTTTTATAAAACTTTTTAATTTCTCTTAATCTTAATCTTGTTCATAATCTTAATAAAATTTTAAAGGATTAAGAAAAAGATTATGATTATGATTAAGATGCTTCGTTAATAAAATCCTAATTCAACTTTTGCAACATCGCTCATCATATCTTTATCCCATGGCGGATTCCAGACGATCTCAACTCGAACTTTTCCAATTCCCGGAACAGACTGTAATTTCTGTTGAACTTCCGGAGGAAGCGTTTCAGCTACCGGACACATCGGCGAAGTGAGTGTCATATTTACCAGCAAATTCTTTTCGAGATCGAAATTCAATTCGTAAATAAGACCGAGTTCCCAAATATCAACGGGAATTTCGGGATCGTAGCAGGTCTTTAAAGCGCGAATAACTTTTTCCTGCATCTCTACTATTTCTGATTTTTGTGTTTCTACTTCCATTTTTACTCAGTTGAAATTTTTTCTTCTGTATTATTAAGTGCAACGTGCAATGTATGCCACGCGAGACTTGCGCATTTTACGCGCGCCGGGAATTCCTGCACACCCTGAAATACTGCAAGTTTTCCCAACGCTTCAATTTCGTCGGTATTTTTCAATTTGCCGGTTACGAGGTCATGAAACTTTCCGAATATTTCTTCGGCTTCGTCTTTTGTTTTACCTTTTACAATTGCGGTCATAAGTGATGCAGAAGATTTTGAGATTGCGCAACCGTTTCCTATAAAAGAAATATCTTTCACTACATCATTTTCAAGCTGTAAATAAACGTCTAAATGGTCGCCACACAAAGGATTATGTCCTTCGGCATGATGATTTGCATCTTCAAGTTTCTTGAAATTTCTTGGACTTTTATTGTGATCCAAAATTACTTGTTGATACAATTCGCGTAATTCGTTATCCATTAACCAAACACCTCAAATACTTTTATAATTGCATCGGCGGTAAAATCGATTTCCTCTTTCGTGTTATAAAAGGAAAGCGAAATTCTTGCAGTTGCCGGAATTCCAAATCGCTGCATTACCGGCTGTGTACAGTGATGCCCGGTTCTTATTGCGATACCTTCAAAATCTAAAATGGTTCCAATGTCATGCGGATGAATTCCTTCAAGAGCAAAAGAGAAAACGCTGAGTTTATTATCAGCAGTGCCGATTGGTTTTAATTTTTCAACCGATAATAACTTTGCGTTTGCATATTCAAAGAGATATTTTTCATACGATGAAATCAAATCCAAACTGATTTCATTTAAATAATCTATTGCAGTTCCCATCCCGATCACTCCAGCAATATTTGGAGTACCGGCTTCAAACTTATAAGGCAATTCATTGTACGTGGTTTTTTCAAACGTAACTGAAGAAATCATATCGCCGCCGCCTTGATAAGGAGGCATTTCCTCTAAATATTTTTCTTTTCCGTAAAGAACCCCAACTCCGGTTGGCGCGTAAAGTTTGTGAGCGGAGAAGGCGAGAAAATCGCAGTCAAGTTCTTGCACATCAATTTTAAAATGCTGAATTGCCTGTGCGGCGTCAATCAAGACAGGAATGTTTCTGCCGTGTGCAAGTTGAATTATTTCTTTAACGGGATTCACCGTTCCTAACGAGTTGGAAACATAAACCACCGAAATGAATTTCGTTTTATCTGAAATCAGTTTTTCATATTCTTCAAAAATGATCTCGCCTTTATCATTTATCGGAATGACTTTTAACTTCGCTCCTTTTTCTTCGCAAAGCAATTGCCACGGAACAATGTTGGAGTGATGTTCAAGATGGGAGATGATAATTTCATCTCCTTCTTTTATAAATTTCTTTCCAAAAGAAGAAGCGACAAGATTAATTGAATCGGTCGTTCCTTTTGTAAAGATTATTTCCGACAAGCTGGATGCATTGATCAATCGTAAAACTTTTTCACGCACTTGCTCATATTCCGTTGTAGCTTTTTGACTAAGCGTATGAACGCCGCGATGAATGTTTGAATTCAATGTTTTGTAGTACTCTTCTTCTTTTTGAATAACGCATAACGGCTTTTGAGTTGTAGCGGCGTTATCAAAATAAACCAAAGGTTTACCGTGAACCAATGTATTTAAAATCGGAAAGTCTTTTCTGATTTTTTGAACATCGAGAAGTTTGAAATCTGTAATCATCTAACTAATTCTTTATAATAATTTTTTCGCAAGCAGCGCTTCAAGATGGTCACGTACTTGCAGCATTGAAATTGAATGAACAACATCGCTGGCAAAAGCGTAAATAAGAATTGCTTTCGCTTCCTTTTCTTGAATGCCGCGCGCCTTTAAATAGAATAATTGATCTTTATCCAATTGCCCAACCGTTGCGCCGTGAGAACATTTTACATCATCGGCGAAAATTTCTAATTGCGGTTTTGTGTTTACTAAGGCGTCGTTGGAAAGTAAAATGTTTTTGTTTTGCTGATAAGCGTTGGTTTTTTGTGCGTCTTGCCGGACAAAAACTTTCCCGTTAAAAACGCCGCGTGAAGTATCATTTAAAATGCCTTTATACAATTCATTACTTAAACAGTTTGGCTTCGCGTGATCAATCGAAGTGTGGTTATCAATAAATTGTGTCCCTTCAGTAACGTATAAGCCGTTCAATCTGCATTCGGCAAACCCGCCGTTAAACTTTGCGTTCACATTATTTCTAACGAACGAGCCGCCGAAGTTAATATTGTAAGAAGAAAAATTACTTGATTTCTCCAGATCGACGGATAAGGTTGAAATATGAAAAGCATTTAGCTGCTCGTCTTGTATGCGGACATGCTCAACAACCGCGTTATCATTGATGACAAACTCGGTTACTTGGTTAGTGAAATAAGTTCTCTCTCCAAATCCCGCGTAGGTTTCAATTATTTTTACTTGAGTGTTTTTGCTTACTAAAAATAAATTTCGCGGTGAGACAAAAATATCATCTGCTTTGGTAACGTATAAAATCTGGATCGGTTTTTCAATTATCGCATCCTCTTCTACAAAAACAAAAGTACCGTGATCTGCAAAGGCTGTATTCAATGCAGTAAAAATATTCTTCTCTGTAGAAACATATTTCGAAAAGTAATTAAGCACCAAATCCGGATGTTTTTTTATCGCTTCAGAAATAGTTTCGAGAATTAATCCTTTCGGCAACGAATCAATTTCCGAAAATTCCTTTGAGAAATATCCATTAACAAAGACCAGTGTAATAAATTCTTTTTTATCGAAAAGATATTTGTTGATGAACTCAGGATCAACTTCGGGAATCGAATCTGCTGGTTTGAATGTTTTGCTTAACAACGGGTTGATGTTCGTGTATTTCCATTCTTCATCTTTTATGGAAGGGAAGTTCAATGTGGAAAATTTCTCGATCGCATCTTTTCTTATTTGATGTAAGGGAAGTTCTTTTTCACCATTTAAAGTATTTTCAAACGATTGGAATTGTTTTAGAAATTGTTCCTTCAACTCAATAGAAGAATTCATATTACACAAGCTCCGCGGCTTCTTCGATAACCCAATCGTAACCTTTATTTTCAAGCTCCAAGGCAAGCGACTTATCACCCGATTTAATAATTTTTCCGTTGTAAAGTACATGCACAAAATCGGGGATGATATAATTTAAAAGTCTTTGGTAGTGCGTAACTACTATTGTTGCGTTCTCCGGCGATTTCAATTTTGTAACTCCGTTTGCTACAATTCGGAGAGCATCAATGTCCAAGCCGGAATCAGTCTCGTCAAGAATTGCAAGTTTTGGCTGAAGCACTGCCATTTGAAAAATTTCATTTCGTTTTTTCTCACCGCCGGAAAAACCTTCGTTCACCGAGCGTCTCAACAAATCTTCCGATAATTCAACCAGCGACATTTTCTTTTTAACGAGTGTAAGAAATTCCATCGCGTCAAGTTCTTCTTCACCACGGTATTTACGGATTGAGTTCAATGCATTCTTCAGTAAAGTTGTGTTTGAAACTCCAGGAATTTCCACCGGGTATTGGAACGCGAGAAAAATTCCTTCGCAAGCTCTTGCTTCGGTAGAAAGTTCAAGCAAGTTCTTTCCGTTAAAAAATACTTCACCTTGGGTAACTTCATAATCTTCTCTTCCGGTTATGACCTGCGCAAGCGTACTTTTTCCGGAACCGTTCGGTCCCATAATAGCGTGGACTTCCCCTTTATTTACCGTAAGATTAATTCCTTTTAAAATTTCTCTTCCGTCTATGTTCGCATGTAAATTTTTTATTTCTATCATTCCTAATTCCTTCCGCCGGAGGCGGACGTTAATTCCTAATTTTTAATTCGTAATTCTATCCCACGCTTCCTTCTAAACTCACGCTTAAAAGTTTTTGCGCTTCAACGGCAAATTCCATCGGAAGTTCTTTAAAGACTTCCTTACAATATCCGTTCACGATCATGTTTATTGCGTCTTCGGTCGAGAGTCCGCGTTGATTTAAATAGAAGATTTTATCTTCACCAATTTTTGATGTTGTAGCTTCGTGTTCAACTATTGCGGAAGGATTTAACACTTCCAAATAGGGGAACGTGTGAGCGCCGCATTTATCACCTAATAAAAGTGAATCGCACTGAGAAAAATTTCTTGCGCCTTCTGCATTTTTGCCAATGCGGACAAGCCCGCGGTACGAGTTATTACTCCTTCCGGCGGAAATTCCTTTTGAAACAATTGTGCTTCGCGTGTTTTTGCCAAGGTGGATCATTTTAGTTCCGGTATCAGCTTGCTGATAATTATTTGTTACGGCAACGGAATAAAATTCGCCAACGGAGTTTTCGCCTTGCAAAATGCAGCTTGGATATTTCCATGTAATTGCCGAACCGGTTTCAACTTGCGTCCATGAAATTTTTGAATTGATCCCTTTACAAATTCCCCGTTTGGTAACGAAGTTATAAATACCGCCCACTCCTTCTTTATTTCCCGCGTACCAATTCTGTACGGTTGAATATTTTATCCGCGCGTTGTCTAAAGCTACAAGCTCAACAACCGCCGCGTGCAATTGATTTTCATCGCGCATCGGAGCGGTGCAGCCTTCTAAATAACTTACGTAAGCGCCTTCGTCCGCGATAATCAATGTTCGTTCAAATTGGCCGGTATTTTTCGCATTAATTCTGAAATAAGTAGATAGCTCCATCGGGCAGCGAACGCCTTTCGGAATATAGATGAATGAGCCGTCGCTGAAGACCGCTGAATTTAACGCGGCGAAATAATTATCCGTTACCGGTACAACCGAACTTAAATATTTTTTCACAAGATCGGGATGCTCTCTTATCGCCTCGGAAAAGGGAGTAAAGATGATTCCGAGTTCTGCTAATTTTGCTTTAAATGTTGTTGCAACCGAAACGCTGTCGAACACCGCGTCAACGGCAACTCCTGCAAAAACTTTCTGTTCTTCCAGCGGAATGCCGAGTTTGTTAAAAGTTTTAAGAAGCTCCGGATCAACTTCATCCATGCTGTTCAATTTCTTCTGCTGTTTCGGCGCAGAGTAATAGATAATCTCCTGATAATCGATAGGCGGATAATGGACGTTGGGCCATTTCGGCTCTTCCATTTTTAACCAGGCACGATACGCTTTTAAACGATATTCAAGCATCCATTCCGGTTCGGCTTTTTTGGAAGAAAGAAGACGGATAACGTCTTCGCTCAAACCTTTGGGAATTTCATCGGCTTCTATGTCGGTTACAAATCCGTATTTGTATTCCTGCTCGGTAAATCGCTCTAAATGACTAATTTCGTTCAAATTGTTAACTTTCTCTAAAAAAGAAATAATTTCTTATTGAAACTTATACATACTATACAAAAAAGTCAAGATTAAAGTTCCGGTTTATTAACAAAAATTTTCGTTATCGTTTTAATAACAAATATTTTATCAGAGTAATAAACTTTCCTCACCATTTTTACAAATAATTGAGCAAAATCCTCTAAAACAGCAATTTATACCGGCAAACCGGAAGGCATGCAATTTGGTAGACTAAAGTGATGGATAAATAGAATAAAGAATGGATGCATGACTGAATGATGGTATGGTTTTGTTTTTTCAATTTTCCATTCATTCATGCAAACATTCATTCATTCCCCCGGGGTGAGCTAAATTTTACTTTTGTACAAAATTCAATTTTCAAGGTGGAATTATGACTAAAACTTTTTCTAACAAAACTTTTCTTCCTTTCGTTTTCTTCCTCGCTTTTGCAGCAGTCACTTCAATCTTTCCTCAAAAAAACTTTGTTACGGTAAAAGGAACGCAGTTTATTGACGGCGACGGAAAACCGTTTTTGCTTCAAGGGACAAACCTTGGTAATTGGCTGAATCCCGAAGGGTACATGTTCCATTTTGGCGATGTGAGTTCCTATCGTTTAATTAACGAGGTTTTTTGCCAGCTTGTTGGCGCTGATGTTACGAGAAATTTTTGGATAACTTTTCGCGATAATTATATCACCAAAGAGGATATTCATTTTCTAAAACAAACCGGACTTAACCATATCCGCGTCCCATTTAATTTTAAATTATTTGTTGTAGAAGATCATCCCGATGTTTTTCTCAAAACCGGATTTGAATATCTTGACAAAGTGATCAAATGGTGCCGTGAAGAAAAACTCTACGTTGTGCTTGATCTACATGCGGCTCCCGGCGGACAGACCGGCGCCAATATTGACGACAGTTGGGGTTATCCTTATCTTATGGAAAACAAAGAAGCACAAGATTTGACCGCAACTCTCTGGAAGCAAATCGCCAAACGTTACGCAAACGAAAAAATTGTTATCGGTTACGATTTGCTAAACGAACCGATCGCTCACTATTTTGAAAATAAAGAAGAACTGAACAAACAGCTTGAACCGCTCTACAAAAAAATTACCGCAGAAATTAGAAAAGTCGATAAGCAGCATATTATCTTTCTCGGTGGCGCGCAGTGGAATACAAATTTCAGCATGTTCGGCAAACCGTTCGAAGACAAGCTTGCATACACGTTCCATGGTTATTGGATGCCTCCGGTGCAAGATCAAATTCAGAAGCACGTAGATTTCAGCAAAAAGTATAACGTTCCGATGTGGCTTGGGGAATCGGGTGAGAACGAAGATTCGTGGATCGATTCTTTCCGTGTAGTGCTGGAGAAGAATGATCTCAGTTGGTGCTTCTGGCCTTATAAAAAAATGGATTCACCACGAGGAATCGCTTCTTTTGCCAGAACTGCCGAGTGGGATTCAATCATCACTTACACAAATTCACAGAGAAAACCGTTTGATTATGACACGTCACATCGTCCTTCAAAAGCGGTAGTAAAAAAAGCTATGGCTGATCTGCTGGAAAATATCAAATTCAAAAATTGTACAATTAATGAAGGTTATTTAAAAGCGTTGGGAGCGAAAAAGCCATAGCCACGAATTACACGAATTATCACAAATGAAAAAACTAATTATCATTTTGCTGTTTGCTACAACAATTTTTGCTCAATACGAAGACAGTGGAAAACGCGGTTTGTATTTTGAGAAAAAGAGTTACACTGATTCGCCAATTCCAACTTTTACCGAAACTAATAAATTGCTTCCTTCACCGGTGTTGGAGAATAATCCCGAATTAGTAAAACTTTATTGGGCTGCATGGGAACTTGCGTTCGAATATAATTTGAGACCGCCGAAAGGCTCGCCGTTCGTTTCAAATTATATTGATGAAGCATTCGCACCGAATATTTTTCAGTGGGATACTTTTTTTATGCTGATGTTCGCCCGCTACGCAAATCATATTTTCCCTTCGATACAATCACTCGATAATTTTTACTGCCGCCAGTATGAAAATGGTTATTTCTGCCGCGAAATTGTTGAGGCAACTGGTGAAGATTTTGTTTTTGAAGGAAGAGAACACACGATTAATCCGCCGCTGTTTAGCTGGGCTGAAGTTGAAAATTATAAGATCACCGGAGATAAATCCCGCTTTGCGATGGTCTTGCCGGTGTTGGAAAAATATACTGAATGGTTGGAGAAATACCGTAAGAAAGAAAACACGAAACATAATTTGTATTGGCAAACGGGACTTGGTTCGGGCATGGACAACACGCCGCGCAGCGGTTCCGGTTGGGTTGATATGTCGGCACAAATGGCGATGATGTATAACGACATGGCGTTGATGAGCGATGAACTCAATTTGAAAGAGAAAGCGTCTTCTTTTAAAACGAAGGCAAAAATGATCGGTGAAAAGATAAATCAGTTTATGTGGGATGAAGAAGACGGATTGTATTACGATGTTGATGATAACGGAAACCAAATTAAATACAAAACGATTGCTTCCTTTTGGCCCATGCTCGCCGGAATCTCAAATCAACATCAAGCCGAAAAAATGCTGGAAAACTTAAAAGATACAAAAACTTTCTGGCGCACAATTCCATTTGCATCTCTTGCTGCCGATGATAAAAATTACAAAGCAGATGGTAGTTATTGGCTTGGCAGTGTTTGGGCATCCACAAATGTTATGGTGATTAAAGGATTGGATAAATTCGGAGTTGGTGAGAATGCAAAATACTTTAATGAATTTGCGACGACGGCAACAGAAAAATATCTTGAAGGGATCTATGAGGTTTATAAACGAACGGGAACGATTTGGGAAAATTATGCACCCGACGCATACATGCGTGGTTTATGGTCGAGACCCGATTTTGTCGGCTGGAGCGGCTGCGGACCAATTGAGTTGTTAATCGAAAATATTATCGGGTTGCGTCCGAACGGAGTAGAGAAGAGTTTAACGTGGGTGTTGAACAGAATAGATAATCATGGAATAAAAAATCTCCGTTTTGGAAATGTGACCGCTTCCGTTATCTGCGAAAAAAGAAAAAACGTTAACAGTCCGGCGGTAATAAATGTTGAAACTGATAAACCGTTTACACTGGCAGTTGTACATCCAACGCTTGGCAATAAATCTTTTAAGATAGAAACCGGGAAACAAAAGTTGATTCTTAAGTAGGTTAAGATCAAATTAGATATAAAATACAAATCAATAAAGGAATGAGATGAAAAGTAAAGTAAAATATTTCTTATTGTCGATTGTGCTATTTGCTTTTATGGGAAACATCGATAATGATTTGCCTCCGTACAAAAACCCGAAACTTCCGGTTGATGAAAGAGTTGAAGATTTACTAAAACGGATGACACTTGAAGAAAAAATTGATATGCTTGGTGGAACAGGATTCGCAACAAAACCAAACGCGCGGCTCGGTATTCCGGAATTACGAATGACCGACGGTCCTCTGGGAGTTCGCATCGATAAATCAACCGCGTTTCCTTCCGGAATTAATTTAGCCGCTACGTGGAATCCTTCGCTGGTTGAAAAAATCGGACACGCGTTGGGACGCGAAGTTAAAGCTTTTGACGCGCACGTTCTACTTGCGCCTTGCGTAAACATTGCGCGCATTCCAAACGGCGGAAGAAATTTTGAAAGTTTCGGCGAAGACCCGTTCCTCGCTTCACGGATGGCGGTTCCTTACATTGAAGGATTGCAAGCAGAAGGTGTTGCCGCAACAGTAAAACATTTTGCAGCGAACAATCAAGAGCACGAACGGATGTTCGTTGACGCGCAGATCAGTGAAAGGGCTTTGAACGAAATTTATCTCCCGGCTTTTAAAGCCGCGGTTCAAGAAGCGGATGTTCTTTGTGTGATGAACGCTTACAATAAAATTAACGGACACTTCGCCAGCGAGAATGATTTTCTTTTAAAAGAAAAATTAAAAAATGAATGGGGTTTTACCGGAATGGTAATGTCTGATTGGGGCGCTGTTCACAGCTCAATCCCAACTGCAAACGGCGCGATGGATTTGGAAATGCCGACCGGAGAATTTCTTAATCAGAAAATTTTGATGCCCGCAATTCAAAAAGGGGAAGTGAAAGAATCAACCATTGATGAAAAAGT
>Ga0209417_1002486_pt1 | contig 28012 bp, 21 predicted proteins | sample RifGroF2_FD_184002 | JGI IMG/M metagenome (GOLD analysis project Ga0209417, IMG submission 184002) | Groundwater microbial communities from Rifle, Colorado, USA - Groundwater F2 (SPAdes) (version 2) | ecosystem: Environmental > Aquatic > Deep subsurface > Groundwater | place: Rifle, Colorado... | reverse complement strand
TGGAATAAATTTCTACATTCTGCCTAATACATCATATCGGGGCGGCAACGGAATCAAATTATCCTTCATAAGACAACCGTCTTCTGTTATACTCGAAGGAGATGCGGGAGTCGATACTCGCCGTTGGTTAAGCTCATCAACTGGAGGCAATCCAATTGACTACCGCCATTTGAACGGGGCCAATATTGTTTTCATCGACGGGCATTGCTATTGTGAGAAGTACGCGCTGCCCGAGCCTTCCCACGGCGATCTTCCACCATGGTATTACGAATAAAAGGATTTGTTCATGTCTTACAAAATGTCAGATGTCGCAAAGAGGGCCAGGGTCAGCGCTTCGACAGTATCAAGAATTTTGCGCAATGAAAAAAAATTCAGTTTTTCGGAAAAAACTAAACAGAACGTTTTTGCGGCCGTTGAAGAACTGGGGTATTCGACAAATTTCGCGGCCAGTCTTTTCCGTTCCAAAAAATCCAGAATAGTGGGGATAGCGCTTCAACCGGATAATTCATACGCCACTTTCAGAATCTTTCCGAAATGTTTCAGGGAACTTTCAGAACTCGGATATTCCCCTGTAGTGATTTCCTTTACTGAAGAAATGAATGAAAATTCGGGTATTAATATTTTCGGCAATCTTGATTTGCTCTGCGGTATTATATGCCTCTATGGAAATCAAGTGCTTAAAATACTGGAGATATGCGAGAGACAAAATAAGAACATTCCTATTGTCAGCCTGTATCCGGGAGATACGGAAAGCCCAAATCTTCATTATGTCCTCTCTGACATACCCGACGGGGTACTCAAAATCCTTGATTATCTGGAGCAAAACGGACATCGGAAAATTATAACCGCCGGTTCTGCCGGAATACCAAGGGAACTGGCCCTTGACAGCGCGTTCAAAAAACACAATATGAAAAGAATTAAAATAGATGTGGATATGCCCGCTACTGATAAAATGTTTATATATGGAAGGGATAGCGCTGGAAAAGTCATGTCTATTAAAGACGCCAGCGCCGTAATCTGCTCGAATGATGAATTTGCCGTCGGCCTTATGTCCGGCCTTTCTAGGGAGGGAGTTAAAATCCCGGAGGATATTTCGGTTATTGGCTTTGACGATCTTCCCTTTGCCGAATTCTCGGGAAACGGAATTAGCACCGTCCGTCAGGATTTCGAAAAAAAAGCCGAAACCGCGGCGAAACTAATTGTATCTCTCATCGAAAGCACGGACACTCAAAAACAATTTCTCCCGAAAAAAATAAAAATACCCTGTGAGTTGATTGTAAGAAATTCATCAGGACGCGCAAAAGAATAATATCCCCATTACCAGTAAAATCCGCGTCAATATAACCCCATTAAAGACCGCGCTCTTCGATTCAGGCACAACCCATAGGGAAAAGTTTTCATCGGGCCGGATTTTTCCAATTTCGTTTGTGATTGGCGAATATTCATGTTACATTTAAGGAAATGGACGCTATTGACATACATCATGAGAAATAATATGAAAGCAAGGGAGATGAAATGAGCAAAGAGAGAAAATGTAAAATGACGGCATTATTTCCTGTCTTCTTTTTTTCTCATGAGAAAAAAAGAAGACAGGAAATAATGACGGAAAAACTGAAAGAGTCTTTCATGAGACACCTCACGAGGTCTCTGGCGAAAAGACCCGACAAAGCCAACAATCTCGACCGTTACCAGGCCCTTACGCTCAGCATACGTGACCTGATGGTTGAAAAATGGATATGCACGAAAGAAGTTTTTGAGGAAGAGGAACACAGAACGGTGTATTATCTTTCTCTCGAATATCTCATGGGCCGCGCCCTCGGAAACGCGTTGATAAACCTTGAGGTTTTTGAAGTCGCGAAAAAAGCGATGGCTGAACTCGGCTTTGATCTTGAAGAAATAAGGGAAGAGGAAATTGACGCCGGTCTCGGCAACGGCGGCCTCGGAAGACTTGCGGCCTGTTTCCTGGATTCAATGGCCACAATGAACCTGCCCGCCCGCGGTTACGGCATTCATTATGATTATGGTATTTTCACTCAGAAAATAGAGAACGGATATCAGGTGGAAGAACCCGATAACTGGCTCAGAAACGGTAATCCCTGGGAAGTCAGAAGACCCGAAATGGCGCGGGTAGTTCATTTCTACGGACACACTGAAAAATACAACGGCAGCTCCAATGAGCACCGCAAAAAATGGGTAGATACTCAGGACGTCCTGGCAATGCCCTTTGATACCCCCATACCGGGCTTCAGGACAAATAACGTGAACACGCTGAGGCTCTGGTCGTCCCAGTCCCTCTATGGCTTCAATCTGCACAGCTTCAACAGCGGAGACTACATCAACGCCAACCTCGAAGCGTCCCTCACTGAAAACATAACCAAGGTGCTATATCCTAACGACAACAATTATGAAGGCAAGGAACTCCGTCTCAAGCAGCAGTATCTTCTTGTATCGGCAACACTTCAGGATATCATATCCAAGGTTAAATACTCTGAACAGGATGTGAGCAAGCTTGATGCACTTTGCGCAATTCAGCTTAACGACACTCATCCGGCGCTCGCGATACCTGAACTGATGAGAATACTCATCGACTGCGAAAACCTCAAATGGGACGACGCATGGAAAATATGCACCAATACATTCAACTACACAAACCATACTCTCATGTCCGAAGCCCTCGAAAGATGGCCCGTCGCCATGCTCGAAAAACTCCTTCCGCGCCACCTCGAAATTATTTATGACATAAATTACCGCTTTATGCGCGAAATAGCCAACGCCTATCCGGGCGATATGGAACGTCTCGGACGCATGTCCCTCATAGAGGAAGGACAGGAAAAAATGGTGCGCATGGCCTACATGGCTGTAGTTGCCAGCCGTCACGTCAACGGAGTGGCGGCTCTTCATACGGAACTTCTCAAGCACGGTCTCTTCCGGGATTTCTACGACTATGACCCGGAAAAGTTCATTAATATCACAAACGGCATAACCCCGAGGCGCTGGCTGAAAAAATCCAATCCTCTCCTCTCCGAGATAATAAGCGAAAAAATCGGCGACGACTGGGCGCGCGATCTTGACCGCCTGAAAAATATTGAAAAATTCACGAAGGACAAGGAATTTCTCCAGAATATCCGTGAAGTCAAGCACGCCAACAAAATGCACCTGGCAGAGCATATCTTTGAGGAAATGGGCATTAAAGTCGATCCGCACTCAATATTTGACGTGCAGGTCAAAAGGCTTCACGAATACAAGCGCCAGCTTCTCAATATAATGCATGTGATAGCTCAGTATATCGAAATAAAAGACAATCCGAAAGCCGCGTTCACTCCGCGTACCGTCATCTTCGGCGCGAAGGCCGCCCCCGGTTATTTCATGGCCAAGCTGATAATAAAACTGATAAACTCCGTAAGCGCCGTGGTAAATTCGGACAAGGGCCTTAAAGACAAACTCAAGGTCGTATTCCTCCCGAATTACAGAATTTCCCTGGCTGAAAAAATAGTTCCAGCCGCCGACCTCTCTGAACAGATTTCCCTGGCCGGAACGGAAGCCTCGGGAACAAGCAATATGAAGTTCGCTCTCAATGGCGCGCTTACAATCGGCACTATGGACGGCGCGAATATCGAAATATACGAAGCAGTCGGCAAAGACAATATCTTCATATTCGGAATGAGCGTGGAAGAAGTCGAAGACCTGAGAAGGCAGGGCTATAATCCCTACAACTTCATAGACAGGCTGCCCGTCTTTAAAAGGGCGCTTGAGCTTCTCAGTTGCGGTTTCTTCTCACCGGAAAATCCGGAGCTTTTCAAACCTATTACCGATACTTTCAATTATGATTACTACATGATAGCGGCGGATTTTGAATCATATCATCAGACACAGCAGAAAATAAGCGATCTCTACTCCCGCAAAGACGAATGGACAGTTAAAACCGTTTTCAACATAGCCAATATGGGCCGTTTCTCCAGTGACAGAAGCATAAAGGAGTACGCTTCAAAAATATGGCATCTGAAGCCTGTTGTCGTTAAATAGGAACAGATATGGACCAGAAAAAAATCATATATCTGAGCGGCCCCATAATGGACGAGCACGAAGGGACCGCCAGGGCATGGCGCGATGACGCCAAGAAGCTCCTGAAGGAAAAATTCAGGACGCTGGACCCGATGCGGCGTAAATTTGTTGACAGGCAAGTTGACAGCGCCAATGAAATAGTGGAGTTCGATCTTCAGGACATAAGGGATGCCGATATTATCCTTGTCAACTATAATAAGCCCAGCATCGGCACCAGTATGGAGATTTTTTACGCCGCCCATGATCTGGGTAAATTTGTCGTGGCTTTTTCTCCATTTGAGTTTAAGGATTGCAGTCCGTGGATGGTCAGGTATTCAACCAAGATACTTCCGGCCCTGGAAGATGCCTGTGAGTATATTAATACGCATTTCGGCAAAAAAATCGAAGACGATTTCTGAAAAACCCCTCGCATATTTTCTTGAAAAAATGGCAAAGCAAACAATATGATGCAGGCCGTTGGCCCTGCCCGTAGTCCAGCGGTGGAAACGCTGGTCGCCCTGTCTCCAAGGCAAATGCACACCAGTGCAAAAAAAGAGGTGGAGCTTTATGTGCCTGATGAAATGAAGGCACATAAAGAACGATATTCACTGGCGGATTGGGGGAAACTGATTGCAAAATCCGCTGTTCAAGGTTAGTATATAAAGGATGGGGTTTCAAAAAAGGACGCGACTCTATGGGACAGACAAAACACGAAGTGCTGGAAGATGTTGAGCTCAAAGAGCCTCCCATGTATAAAGTCATATTGAATAATGACGATTATACTACTATGGATTTTGTCGTTATGGTCCTGATGGTGATTTTTCACAAGGACCGCGAGGAAGCCAATAAAATAATGATGGCTGTCCACAAACAGGGAAGGGGCCTTTGCGGGATTTATCCCTATGAAGTGGCCGAAACCAAGATAAAACAGGTTGACCTCATAGCTGAAAAACATAAGTTTCCCCTGAAATGCACAATGGAGGAGGAATAAACTTGGACAAGTTGCCGCATATAAGCAAAGATCTGAATGAAATTTTCACCGTCCTGCACAGCTTTGTATCTGAAAAGGGCCATGAATACATACTTCCCGAGCACCTGCTTTATCTGCTCTTGCAGAACTTGCGCATAAAACGTCTTGTCTCAACGATAGGCGCGGATGAGAATGACATAATCGCGGACCTTGAGAATTATTTCAATGACAAACTGGAACATTTCAAGAGCATAAAGCAGCCCATAGAATCCCTTGCTCTTTCGCGAATTGTAAACGGTGCTTTCGCCAGGGCCATTTCGGCTGAAAAAGACAGCATGGATGTCATTGATATTTTCGTTTCGATACTGGAACAGGAGCATTCATATGCCTGCTACTACCTGAAAAGGGCCGGGATTGAGCGTTATTCGGTGATAAAGGAAATCTCATGGGGCAGTTACTATCCGGAGGATGAAAATGAAGAAGCTTCCGGTGAGCATGAGCATTCTTCGCCCGGTACGCATCATCATACGGAAGACGGGGATGACGACAAGGCGCTGCATGACAAAAAAATCAAAGTCAAGTTCCTGCGTCAGTATGCCGTAAACCTTACCGAGCTCGCCCGCAAAGGCAAGATTGACCCCATAATCGGCAGAAAAAAAGAGCTGACCAGGGTAATGCAGGTTTTGAACAGGCGCAAAAAGAACAATCCCCTGCTTGTAGGAGAATCAGGCGTCGGCAAAACAGCCATAGTCGAAGGTCTCGCTTTGAACATATCGCAGAACAACGTCCCGGATACTCTGAAAAACACCGAAATATGGGCGCTGGACATGGGCTCCATGATAGCGGGCACCAAATACCGCGGCGAATTTGAGGACAGATTGAAGAAAATTACCAACGAGCTGAAACAGCTTGACAACGTGATATTGTTCATTGACGAAATGCATACCGTTGTCGGAGCGGGCGCGGTCAATTCCAATTCCCTTGACGCTTCGAACATCCTCAAGCCGGCCTTGAATTCCGGTGAAATAAAATGCGTCGGCGCGACAACTTACGACGATTACAAAAACCATATACTCAAAGACAAGGCTTTCAGCCGCCGTTTCCAGAAGGTCGATGTGCCGGAACCCTCCGAGAGCGAGGCCGAAGCCATTCTCAACGGGCTGAAACCGTATTATGAAAAACATTACGGCATAAGTTTTTCGGCGCAGTCCATAGCTTCCGCCGTGAAGCTTGCCAGCCGTTATATCAATGACAGGTTCCTTCCCGATAAAGCCATAGACGTTATCGACGAAGCCGGCGCGAAAAATTCCATCAGTGACAAGAAAAGCAAGAAAATAATCACCAGCAGGGATGTTGAACAGGTCGTTGCCGAAATAGCCAATATTCCGCCCATGAAGGTTTCCTCTTCGGATATGACCGTCCTCAAGGACCTTGAGAAAGAATTGAAAGCCGTGATTTTCGGACAGGACGAAGCTGTTGACAAAGTCGCCAGGGCGATTAAAATTTCACGCGCGGGCATCGGGCACAAGGGCAAGCCGATGGGTTCCTTTCTTTTCTGCGGCCCCACCGGATGCGGCAAAACAGAGCTTGCCAAACAGCTTGCCGCGCAGCTTTGCATAAACTTCGTGCGCTTTGACATGAGCGAATATTCGGAAAAACATACCGTATCCAAACTTATAGGCGCGCCTCCCGGCTATGTGGGTTTTGAACAGGCCGGGCTTCTGACCGAAGCGCTGATAAAAACACCTCACTGCGTCGTCCTGCTTGATGAAGTGGAAAAAGCGCATTCCGATATTTACAATATCCTGCTTCAGGTGATGGATTACGGCGCGCTGACTGACAACAACGGCAGAAAGGCCGATTTCAGAAATGCCATAATTATAATGACAAGTAATGTCGGCGCGCGCGAAATGGACGCCAATCTTATCGGTTTTGCCGCTGACCAAAACGTATCCTCAAAGACAAGCAAGGCTGTTGAGAAGTATTTCAACCCTGAATTCAGGAACCGTCTTGACTCAATCGTTTACTTTAAGCATCTTACTCTTGATTTGATGCTCAGGATTGTCAGGAAGTTCATATCTGCCCTTTCCATAGAACTGAAGAGCAGAAAAGTCGAAATCAAACTCAACGTTCAGGCTGAAAAATGGTTCGCCGAGAACGGCTGTAACGAGAAAATGGGCGCCCGCCCTCTCGAACGCCTGATAAAGTCCGAACTTCAGGAAAAACTCGCCGAGGAAATCCTTTTCGGCCAACTTGTCAACGGCGGCAAAGCCGACGTAAAAGTCAAAAAAGACAAAATAACCCTCGAATACACCCCCCGCTGATTAATTCGTTAATGGATGATTATCCTTCAATATAAACTTTCTCACCGGTTTCTTCACTCTTCTCTATAGCAAAAACTACAAGATGTGACTTCAGTGCGTCTTCAGGTAGAATAGCTGGAGGCGTATTGTTTTGAATTGCGTTAATAAATAACCGATCCAGCAGAGAATGATCATGCACAAGATCATGCAGAGAAACCTTATTGTAATCCTCCACACGTTTTAGTGAAAGCTGTGGTCTTTGGGAATACGAGGTTTTCATTTCAAGTACTGATATCTGTTTGGAGAGCATTCTTACGTATAATGCGCCTCTGGAGCCGACAATTGAATACTCAAAACAATGCCCGTAAACGGGGTCCATCCACTCCCCTTCACCAGTTCCATATGATTTTCCAGTATCCATAAAACAATCACATGAGAGTGCATGCGAATCTTCGATATTCGCCACTATTCCTCCTTGAAAACCAAGTTGACAATAGGATGTGTCGGGATAGTCATATTCTGTCCGAAGATTCGCTTTAGGACTTGACGCAAATACCCATTCAACGTCTTTACCGCTCCAAAAACGCATCAGGTCAATATAATGGCAAGTTTCAATTATGCCCATGCTGTTGCCTCCTAACTCTCGCTTGCAGTACCAGTCTTTCATCCATGTCCCACGATAATGGCGGAATGAAATTGACAGAAGTTCTCCTATTTCTCCTGATGCTATGATCTCCTTGATACGCATATAGAGACTTGATTTCCGGCATTCAAAACCAACTTGAAGCACTAATTTTTTTTCTTTGGCTTTTTTAACAATTTCTCTGCTGTCTTTTTCAGTTAGCGCAATTGGCTTTTCAAGTAAAACATGGCAATTATGTTCAAAAGCCGCCATCACCTGTTCATAATGGAATTTATGCGGAGTTGAAATGCACACGGCATCTACTTTTTCATTCTGAAACATTTTTTTGTAGTCTTTATACAGATTACACTTGGGAAACTGCTCTTTTTTAAAGTTACCTATTTGCGGATCGACTATTGCCTCCAGTTTAACCTCCTCTATATCCTTCAGAATATTCAAATGCTGAAGTCCATTATTCCCGCAACCAATCAGCGCAATTTTTATTTGGGCCATACTAATTCTCCTGCATATTATAATATCTTTTGATCTTACGAGTAGTATATTTATTTGTGTTTTTTCAGGCGATCTTGTTGAAAACCTGTCCGCTGATTCTTTTGAGTTTCGCCATTCCCGGAGAATATCCATTGTCCGAAATGGCATGTTGATCAGTCTGTTCTCCATCGGGACGGAACACCGTTTGGGTAGGAGATTTCAATCGTCCAATCTCTGACCCAAATGTAAACCATGTTGATGCGTAATGAGCGCTGGAAACTTCTGATTTAATTTCAGTAATCGCCTTTGTTACGATAATTATTTTGATAATTAAGATAGTCTATCTTTTTCACGCTTCCATCCAGAATGCCAAAATTGGCACCTGTGATGTGACGGGTCCAGTGTGCGGCATTAGGTACGCCCACTATGAATGAGCCTCCAACTCCGTAATAAAAGGGAGTGCTATGCATATGAGTTTCCCCGTCGGTGGCGACAAGGTCAAATTGAGGTTTTTTAATGTTGAATATTTTCAGAGGAATCTGCATTAAAGATCCGTCAGAATAATAACCATAACAAAACCACCAGAAATATCCCTGATTGTTACCTTTGTGCCATGAATAATTATAATAATGTCCGTTGCCCGGCCATGTTGTTGAACTGGGAGTCCTTGTCTTATCCGAAGGGCAGTCATATATTTTTGTGTTGGACACATAGTCAAGATTGTAAAAGGCTGACCACGGATTGTTGGGAGAGAATGCAACTGCTAATGAAATTGGAAGGTAATCATTAAAATCATTTGTATAAGATGCTTGGAGTACGATTATCTGTCTCAGATTTCCTTTGCAGCTGGTTTCTCTTCCGGAGTCAGTTGCTTTCTTCAATGCAGGGAGAAGTAATGCCGCAAGTATTGCGATAATAGAGATTGTAATCAGGAGTTCCACCAAAGTGAAATTCCTGAGTTTCCGCCATAAGAAAAGCATTCCCGCCTTCACATTGCTTCCCCTTGTCATAATTCACTACTAAACATAATCTGCCTGTTTAACATTTTAAAGTTCCTGTTTCAGAAATACGGAAGGTTCCTGACGTCATTTATGCTATTGGTTTCATTCGGGTTGAAAAATTTTACAATGGCTTTGGGTTTCCCGTGGTAGTCGGGTTCCGAATTATCTCTGAATTGCCATATTGTGAAGAATTTTTCGTAAGTTTCAAGCCTTCCCTGAAGCTTGAAACTTACATCTTTCGGTTTTTCTTGAGCCATGAAGGAAAAATTTTTATACGTGACGGAACCTTTCTGGTTCAGCCTGTAAAAATACATTTCCATATAAATCTGTCCTTTGCCGTTTAATTCGGGAACGGATACTTCCGTTTCAGAGGTCGTCGTCTCAGAACTGAATTTATTTTCAAGCACACTTATTTCCTTTTTATCCTTCCCGCAGGTGAAGATTATCACGACAAGCGAGTTTCCTCCGTCTGAAGCTCTGCCTGTTAGTCTAAAGAGGTATTTTTTTCCGGCCTTTGTAGCCACTTTCGGCGTTCGGTAAACCAAATAACCCTTATCATAAATCGTTCCATCCTGATTATCGGATTCGAAGTCACAGATTTTTTCACTGAAGAGAGTTTTCTGGTGGAGTTCGGCTTTAAGCCCAGGACCAATGACAAGCACTTCATCAGGATAAAGCACATCGTTGTATTTAACATTGTAATAGCCGGAACTCAGTTCCGGTGCAATAAGTTCCTTTGACAGTGGAACAATCTGTACAGATGGTTCAAAAGACGGCATACGGTATGCAGGTTCAACCCATTTTTCTTCATTGCTTATTATATAATGTGGCTGAAAGGCGGCTATTTCTTCATTGGATTTTCTTGCTTCAAGGGTAATCGACCGTCCTTTGTTCCACGTTACAATAGCTTTTAAAACAACGACTTGGGAAGGTGCGTCTGAGGTTTTTCGTAGCCACCAGTCCCCTGCGATGCATTCGTAAGGTTTCAGGTCTCCGAGTTTAAGCAGTGGGGGGGCGCTGTTACTCTGCGGCAAGTCATAACCCTCAGGGACTTCCAGTCTCACACTTAAATTTTTCATTGTTGCTTCATTAGCGTTGCCTCCATACCATGAAGGGTTTACGGGATTGAATATCTGGACAAATACATGAGCAAAATCACCCTGTTTCATGCCATCAATTTTATAATCAAATTTCACAGACGGCCTAAGTTCCTTCTCAAGTATTTTCATGCCGACTTTATTAAAATATCCTACCATTCGATAATCGCTGATCTTAGTGTATGCTTTGTTGTTATCACGCCATGGAACGGCGTTCCAGACGCCCCTTGCATTTTCATTCTGAGCATATACAAACGTCCCGATATTGCGTGGGTCTTTTTTCGTCACTGAATCCAGAATGTCGTTCCATTTAAGCCGCCTCATGAATGAAGGCACTGACAACTGGGTAAAATAAAGGCAATTTATTTTTTCGGCTGGAATGACGCATCGTTCCTCCATTCCATTTCCGGGATATCCGAAGATGCCATCGCAAAACCCTGGCTTGACTATGTCTTTATAATAAATAGGAACAGGAGAATGGCCCATTTTGTCAATCATCGGTTCCCCAACCTTCAATTCATCCAAAGTGCCTACCATAGCAATCTGTTGCCAATAAAAAACTTTTTTTCCGCCACTTGCCTCTTTCATGACTTTGTGGATATCGCCGAGCATTTCCGCATATTTTTTTCCCCACCATAAACGATGTTGGGGATTCATCATGTCGAAAGGAACCCCGAGTTCCTTTTCTATTTCTTTTTCGAAAGCCTTTATATCCCATGGAAGAGGTTTACCGATTTTCCATCTGTTCCATGAGTTTGAAGACATCGACGCTGGCAACTCTTCAAGAAAAGATATGCCATCAATGCTTTCCGGCTTTGAAAGCCCCTTTATGAAGTATTCGATCTGTTCTTTTGTTTTTTGGAAGAGTTTTTCCTTGATTCCTTCACAATAGAAATAGTCAAACAAAGTCATCTGGTAACGGTTTTCTGCCAGTTTGCTGAGGCCCCCGATAGGCCACACCCGCAATAGAAATTTATGCTGAGGATTTATTTCGAGGACTTTATTTAAGAGTTCTAGAGTTTTCTGATTTGCCGGAATGCTCCCCAGATTTATTAGCGACCAGTCATAGCGGGCAATATCCAGCGGCTCCATCAGAGTTCCGTAATAAACACCCCATCCCCATTCCCAATAGTGTCCGTTGGTGTTTTTCTTCTCATCACTGGCGGACAAGACCACACATGAAATCATGACCGCTGTTACAGACGCAATAATCCTTCTCATTCTTTTCATCATAATGTCCCTTCTTTAATATTTTTATTTTCTTGTTTTTCTGAAATTTATCGTGGATTCACGTGTTATCAGTTTAGGTTTTAAGATCTTCTGACATGGGACTGAATTACCCAGGCACATATCGCATAGTTCATTTATCATTTCATCTTCTCTGATGCTTATGGATGATAAAGGAACTTCTGTCAATTCATTTACCCAAGGGGTATTATAGAAGCCGAGAAGTGCGATATCTTCCGGTATTTTCAAATTCAACTCTTTTAGCATAGGGATAAGCGGAAGGATGCGACTATCTCCGAACGCAAAAACAGCATCAAAGGGGTTTTCTGAAAATAAATTTTTCAATGCAGGAATGTTTTTGCCGTTATTAAATGTTAAACAGGTTTTACAGGTAGAATCTGTTATCGCCTCTCTGCATCCCTCTGTAAAATCGAATTCTATATGAGAGATAAGCAGAATATTTCTGCACCCGATTTCTATCAGATGTTTTGTTCCTATGTATCCGCCATGATGCCAATCCGTTGAAATACCGGGAATCTTCAACTCTCTGCATTTATCGCTGGTATGAAAGTAATGAAAGAGTTTTATTTTTCCCATTATTTCCTGGAGTTCGTTATCTGTAAAGTTTCCCTCGAAAGTCTGTGTGTCAAAAAACATTGCTTCAAAATCATCAGGGTTCTCGCGAATCCGTTTGAGTATCGAAAGGCTTCGTTCTCTGTTCATCAGTCTCGGGTCTTCTACTGAAATGGAAATATTCGGGAAGGATGAGAAATACTTTTGAAACTGATTCAGAAAGCCTGAAAACAGATGGGGTTCACCGCTGCGTTCTATTACAATTACCTGCTTGAGCTTCTGTTCAGGGGGAATGATGAAATAGCCTTTGCCGTGTCCGGCCCTGATGTATTTTTCAAATTCGAGTTTGACCAGTGCCTGCCGCACTGTTCCCGCAGATGAACCATATTGAGCGGCAAGAACTCTCAAAGACGGAAGCTGCATATCACTGTTGTTTGAGAATTTCCCGGCAAGCAGCCCTTTCTTTATATCCTCGTAAATCAATTCCTGTGAACTGGCATTGAGATGATTCTTCATTTAAAACCCTTTAACTGTTTAAAACAGTTATAATTTTATCATATCAATATGGCATTGTCAATAGATAAAATTATTTTTTTAAGTGTTTTGTACAGTGCAAAAGACGGAAGACGGGTTTATGCTCTGTTTTGCACGGAATTTAAAAAGGCATGTATTGATTCAATTCGTTTTTATCCGGGCCATTCCATTGGACTGTTTCGCCGTTCCACTTTATGTAATTGAAACTCCAAGCCAGCATTTTGGGGAGAACCAATTGACTGGGGACGCACCAGTCCGCGTAGGCCCTTCTTGGATTGCCTTTTTCCGTAACCTGTTCATAGGCTGTAAAAGTGTCCTGCGTCTGATGGTATAAGGCATGGCTGAAAAATGCGTTCATGAAACGTTTTCTGTCATTCAGTTCCAGAAGGCCGCGCGCGTAACTTGCAAGTGTCCAGTTGTCGAAATGATATTCCCTGTCAGCGTATCCCAGATAGGTCATCCCGCAGAGTTCCCCGTTCATTTCCTCCCTTGCTTTGATTATGGCGTATGCGTCGTCAGTGGAAAGCATTCCGGTCTCCAGCATTTCAGGGTAATAGCGGTAATTAGCGTAGGCGGCTTCCCTTGATTCCGTAAAGGACTTGAAATTTTCTTCCTTATCCACCCGGCTCGGAATAAGCCCCTGCGAATTTCTTTTTGACTGAATTGCCGCATCCATGTCCCTCTTCAATTCCCTTGCGTTTCTCAATGCTTCAAGCTCCGCCTCGCGAAGTCCGAGTTTGCCCATTGCCTTGCTCCACTCTTCGAAAGCGCGCCACGCAAAAGCGTTGTTGTGAAAAAACGCGCCGCAGTCCTTTCTCTGGTCGGCTTCCGGAGAACCGATTATCAGTCCGTTCACAAGCTGGGAGCTTACAGGATTGCGTTTTCTCAGGAGATTATGAAAGAGGGGCGTCAGATAAGAAAGATGGTCTTTCAACCAGTCATTGCCGCCCTCATAATAAGGCATCCGGGCGCATAGAATAAGCAGTCCGCCTAATTCTGATACTGATGTCCCGTAATAATCCAGATTTCCATCGGGCAGCATATAACGCTCAAGAAAGTATGAGAGGATTTCCTGCGCATAAGTGATATGCCCGTAGTCAAGAAGGGCGGAAACCATGGATAATGTAGTCGGAGGAAAACCGTCATGTTCACATTTGCCGTAATACGCGGCCCCGTAGTGGGGGTGTTTGGCGGAATATGCCATCCTTGACTGAACGAAAGAAGATTTCCAGGCGGAGTCTATGTAAGGATGGATTTCCGGAGGCATCCATCCTTTTGAAAACCAGGCGTTCCAGAACATGTCGATTTTCCGTATTTCTTCCTCGAACTGCGCAGGGGGGATTTTGATTTTTTCAGGATAGGCGGTAACGAGGTTTTCATTTTCAATCCAAAGTGAATCGTTTTTTGCCAGAAGGCGGATTTGTTTTTCTGTTTCATTTTTTATCTGTAATACGGGAAGCCATCCTTTCAGCCATGACCAGCGGCAATTGTCCCCCAATATCTCTTTCCAGTTGCAGAAAGCGTTTTCGAATTTTCGTGAAGGCACGCTCCATCTTTCCGAGCCGTCCTGCCGCCAGATTTCGCCGCTCCTCTGGATTATAAAAAATTCTCCCGAATTCAAATCAGATAAAAAAGCATAATCTTCAAGGACCGGAAGTTTCATTGACGCTTTCAATTTGTCTTACTCCTTCTTTTTATATAGGGACTTTCTTTTCTTGAAAGATTTAATATATTATAACATAAATATTCAGGAATAGAATGTCGGATTTAAACAAAAAGATTTGTAAAAAATACATTTTAGCGCCTTCCTGCCGGGAAGTGTATCTGCCCCTTTCTTCGGGCATCCTTCAGAATCTCAGAGATGAAGGGATTATGTACGGGGGCGTGAGTTTCTTAAAGGATTATTACACGATAATAAGGCCCGAACCCCGGAACAGTCACCTGATTTTTACGTTGAAAGGAAAAGGAAAGCTCCGTGTTGACGGGGGCGAATTTGAACTTTTCCCGGGAACTTTGTATGTGGGGCTTCACGGGATGCCCCAGCATTATACGCTTGACGGCGATTACTGGGAAATCGCATGGCTGAACGTGGCGGACATTCCCAATGAGCTGAATGCCATGATAAAGCTTTCTCCGTTGATAAGGAATTCCGAAAATGGAGAAAAAATTAAAGAACTGATTGTGGCCGCAAATAATGAATATCTTAAAATGGACCGGCATTCTTTTACGGCATTGACTTCGATAGCGCAGCTTTTGCTGATAACGCTCTGGCGGGAGTTTGCCGTTGACAAGGCGGACGCAGACAGTGAGTGTGTCAAATTCCAGACGCTTAAAAACAAAATAGGCGCCGATGTGGGGCGGAATTGGAATATCAAATCGCTTATTAAAGAATCGGGAATGTTTTACACTTCTGTTCATTTCAACAGATTATGCAGGAAACATTTGGGAATGCCCGCCATGAAAAAAGTTGTTTCCATGCGGATGAATGAGGCTAAAAAACTTCTGTTAAGCACCGACTATCCCATCGGGTTGATTGGAGAACGATGCGGATATTGTAATGCCTATGCTTTTTCAACTGCCTTCAAAAAGCACTTCGGAGCATCGCCAAAAAAGATGAGGTCACAAAATGATACACGCTGAAAAAAACTGTCGCGAAAATGCTTTTCGGCAGAGCCGATGTAAAGGTATAAAAAGACAAAATAACCCTCGAATGCATCCACGCTAAAGAGTATTTTAATAATCGCCCTTGTTGCGATAACTGTTATTCCACGCGGAATAATTCAATTTTTTAACGCTTCCGTCTGAAATTCCGAAATTTGCTCCGTTTGCATGTCGGGTCCAATGAGTTCTGTTGTCATCAGCAACGCCGCCCAAACCTCCATCGAAAACACCATAATAGAATGGGGTAGAATGGAGATTTGTTTCTCCATCAAGAGCCACAAAATCAAATTGAAGGGATTGCAGATTGAAAAATTTCAGGCATTTTCAATCCATTTACCATTTTTGACATAAGGCATACCTGAACGCGCAAGTTCAGGAGAACATAATCTGCTGATCCCGTCCTTTTTGATTAGTTCCCGGCCATCAGTGAAGCCTTCATCACGGCCGTCAAGTTCTTTGATCAACCGTTCTTTCCATAATTTTATGTCATTAGCGTATTGAGAAACTGAAATCAAATTATCAGTTTCTTTTGGGTCGATTTCCAAGTTAAAGAAAAATTCTTCGTTTGTTCCCGGATGCCATATATATTTCCGTTTACCATCAGTTAAATATTGCATTCCGGTTTGGGGTATGTTTGAAGAGTCTGCGAGTGCCGCGATTTCACCATGAATATATTCCCGCCATGAGGAATCTTTACCGGTGATTAACGGCATCAGGCTTTTACCATCAACACTATCAGGGACCGGAATTCCAGCGGCATCAAGCAATGTCGGCATAATATCCATAAGTTCCGTCACTTCTTTACGTACTTGTTTCTTGGGGATATGCATTTCTGATGGAAAATTAAAAAGCAATGGGATCCGGCTTGAACCTTCAAAGGCATATCCCTTTCTCGCATAGCCATGATCCCCAAGCATTTCACCATGGTCAGAGGTAAAAATAATGATAGTATTTGAGGGAATAATTTTCAAAATTCTGCCAATCTGGTGGTCTATATGGGTAATACAGCCGTAATATCCTGCCTGAAATTGCTTGATGACCTGACGGTCCAGATTAATTCTGGGAGATGAAACCGAGATTCCTCGGCGGGGTATTTCATCAATTTTTGACCAGTTGCTCCTGGCGGGTTCAGGCAATTCCATGTTCATGTACATATTAAAATAATATTCAGGTGGGACTCCGGGCTGATGAGGATGAAAATAGCTGACTTTCAAGAAAAAAGGTAAAGTAGGGTCACGCCGTTCGAGAAAGTTTATGGCACGGTCGGTTGTCCAGTTAGTAATATGGAAGCGTTCCTCAAGATGCCAGGGACGGGCAACCCAGCCATTGCCATCCATGCCATGGGCTTGGGATACGTCTGGGATGTTAATATTATTGCATTCCAAGAATTTAGTGTAGTCATTAGGTTCTTTTTTGCAGCCGGGTCCGTCCGCCCAATCTGAACTGTGGAAACCGTAGAGTTTGCGCTTGGGCCAAAGATGGAGTTTGCCTGCGAGGTGGGTTTGATAGCCGGCCTTTGAGAAACATTCCGGCAATGTCGGACAGTCCATATATGTATCGTAATTAATATATACTCCGTGCCCATGTGGTGTCTTACCGCTCATTAAAGTACGGCGTGCAGGTACACATGTGGGGCAAGCTGAATAGGCTCGGGTAAACCTTATCCCCGACATACTGAGTGAATCCAAATACGGGGTTTGTAAAATTGGATGTCCTTCAATTCCCAACGCATCGCCACGCTGCTGGTCGGTCATTAATAGGAGTATGTTCGGCTTTGGATTATTCATTTGTTAGTCCTTTTGTTTTTTCTTCTTTGACTTTCTGCGGACTGACGAAGTGTAACCTGTTAAACATTCCTGGTTGGTGGAAAGCTCCACGCAGAACCGGATTACTTGTGGTAAAAGCTTCAACATCTTTTGTTTTAATGTGTTTCTTTCTAGTAAGGCAACACAGTACTCCTATTTCTTGATTTTTCAGATTTTTTTCTTCTAAGCCAATTGATTTAAATGGTATTTCTACTTCCGCAGTCCATCCTGTATCGGTAAGTTCAACCGCGGTTTTCATTTCATTGTTCCAATCATTAGGTGGTTCTCCTGGCCCCGGATAGAAGCTTGTTGTCCTTTTACCGTCCATTGAGAGCATGAGCCAATAATAGGTTTCACGGTCGTTATTTGCGTCAAGAAATATCTCAACATAATCCTGTGCTTCTTTTGCGATTTTTTTTGCATCTGCTTCATTGATTTCAAAGATAAAGAATAACGATTGTAAGGAGTGACGTATTCGGATTGTTGCTTTTTCATTGCGATTATATTTCCCATTGATGTTGTTGAATAAAGGTGTTCCGCCTATTGTCATCCACGGACGTTCGCTTATTTTGCCATCGATTTTCATGGATTGCTGAGGTGTTTTTGATGATATGAGTATGTTCTTCCCTTTTGATACTAAATCCTTGATGTTTTTGACATAGCTGCCTCTGGCATCCTCCATTGGCGTTATGAACCATTTGGAAATAATCGCAACATTTTTTTGGTAATTTGTTTCTCTAACCAGCTTTTCCGCCTCAGTTATACAGAAACGATATTTCTCCATGGTTTTACTATCAAAATATTGTTCCCATATTGCTATCATATCAGCATTGTTTTTTGCTATTTGAAAACATTTTTCCTCAATGTCAGTGAACATTGAATGAATGATTTCGGACGCAGAACCATAGAACTTATCGCAGTAATCTTTAAAAATAACGTCTACATCAGTGTTGGGATTCCAGAGAAGACGGAACATCATATATCGGTTGAGATGTTCGAACGTCAGATTATCATTGTCGTGTTCCATATGTATATATTTGCCATATTTTGCCCTTGTTTTGACAAAGTCCTGTACCTTGCGAGGCAAAAACATGGGAACTCCATTACGGTCTGCCTGTTTATGCCGCCAAAGCCAGTAATCCCAAAAAAGAAACGGAGTATTGCTGATTTTCGTCCAGCGGTCAAGCAATTCAATAAATCGCTCCCTCTCCTTATCTCGCATAAAAGTATTTATCCGGCTGGCTCCGGAAAGAGCTGCCATGCCAACAATGACATTGTCAGGAAGCTTTGCTACAACATCAGGATCCGGCACTTCGCAGTAAGATTGATATGCTATACATGTGATAAATTTTTCAGGATGATTTTTTTTTAATTCTTTTGCGGCTTTATTTATAAACTGCCATATATAATTGGTATGTCTGAAATACAATGGTTTGTCTTCCCTAATAAATTTCTGACTTTCTGGCGATTGGTCGACTTTCAATCCATCGTTTGGCAAAAGGGAAAACGTGTTTCCGTAAGCTACATTCGGTTCCCAGCCATTGCTGTACTTAAATTTTTCATTACTTTTTATTCCACGTGCCTCGGGATTTTTTCCAGAAAAGAAAGCGTCCATGTCTTTCAGAGTCTCCGTAAGCATTTCCTCACTGGTGTAATTGAGATAGCATTGCCTGGCAGTGAGCGCCCTTTCGCCGTTTTTCAATAAAGCAAAATATTGAGGATGTGAATTTCCAAAACGTTGAGGCCATTGCTGCCTAATTGGCCGATGATTAAAAGCCATCCATTTTGAAGATTCTCGGTTGCGAATTAGCCAAAGCTTTTGATTTTGAGCGTTCCAGCCAAGTTCTCCATATTCATCAAGATTAATTTTATGTTTTTTTATTGAAGCGGACGTTGGAAATATAATGTTGCCATCAACTCTCAAATCAAAAAAAGGTTCTTCTATAATACTTATGGGAGGGATTGTTAAATTTTGTTTTTCATTGACAATTTCTCCCATATCTCCAGGGAAAAACCATCTGACACCGAGGCGTTCAAGAAAATCATAGGCACCATACAACGTTCCCCTTTCAAAGTCCCAAGACGGCATCCCAAAAAAGAGAAAGCGTTCGTCCGGCTTTTGTTCTATTTCCTGACGTGACTTATCTTTAAGCATAAACAATATTTTGGATTTTTCAGTATCGTCATCTTTGCCTGCTATATAAATTTTGTTGCCAATAGTTTTAATTGCATATCCGTCTCTTTTGATTTTTTCTGGTTTGATTCCAGCTTCAAGTGCGAATTCTTCCCCAAGGATAATAGCTGGAGTTTCAGGAGGAGGCTCATGGACTATTTTAAAATTGCCTTTGGTCATTTTGTCAAGATAGTACTTGATTTCTTCTCCGGCAAACGCCACAGGGGGCGGGGCTTTTGGGGGAATGACAATTACCGCCTCAGCCCTCCCTTTGGAGGCTAAAACTATCAGGTTTTTGTCTTTTTGTTCAGATAAACAGTTGCAGAAAAAGCACAGGCTGAAAAACGCAAAGAGACTTTTTGTAGAGATGGAGCATTTCATAACTTTCCTTTCAATATTTTTGGGTTCTATCAAAAAATATAGAATTTGCGCCAAGGATGACTTCAGTCTTGATGTCTTTTGAAAATTTTCCTTCAGCATGCATATCGGCAAATATATAATTGATAGTGTTACCAATGTGCCTGTTTGTCTCCTCAACTTCTTCTGAAGTTGAGAGCCCCGGCGAAATATTGCACATTCTAGCACTGGTATTGCTGTTTACATACAGGTTTCCTCTGCCATCGCCAATCAGCATGACTTTGGAAGGATTATGTATGGAGCTTAATCTTCGCTTGTCCATTCCATAAGCCGAAGAACTGGTGAGTGCGCTTATGCCATTCATTCCGTAATTGCTTTGCATCAAATCTCCAGGTCGCCGTCCTTTGTCCGACGGACATCTGAAAAATTTGAAGCTTTGAGTGGAATAATATTTGTTGTCGAATTTAGTTCTGCTTATTTCGTCAATTTCCCCTAAGCAAAAAGCAGGTATTGACAACCATAAATCACTAGTAGTGGCAGAGAGAATAACGCCTGGGTTAAAATCGTTATTGTCGTTATAATAAAGTTGTAATCCAGAACTTATCTGTTTAAGATTGTTAATACAGGAAATTCTTTTTGTGGTATCACGGGCCTTTTGGAGCGCTGGAAGCAGTATGCCTGCCAGTATCGCAATTATTGAAACTACTATCAGGAGTTCAATTAAAGTAAACCATTTGCCTGACAATGGTTTATGTGTTGTAGATATTGCCCCGTTGAGAAAGTCATGGGTATGCTTTTCTCTATTTTTCTTTCTTTCTTTTACTCCATATGAATAGTTATCCATTTTATAACTTTCTCCTTTTCCATTCATCAGTTTTTTATTGTTGCGTGAGATATTGACTATTTCCATAATTTATAGTTCAGATTTAATATATTGGCTCATTCATACCCGTGATAACCTTGTCCATAGCGCATTGGTCCTCGCCACGCAGTTCCATTACGCATTCTTAGTTCTTTCTCATCATATGATTTTCCAATAACCTGAAGTCTGCCATCCTTAACCATTGGCCTCTTAAACCTATTTAAATAATCTATTAATGATTGTCTAAGATATTCCATTGTGCCGTTAAAGGATGGGATGCCAGCCAAATCATGTAAATTATCAGGATCTTCCTTCATATTAAATAATTGCTCCGCTCCATCTTCCATATAATATAAGTATTTAAATTCTTTATTGGCGGCAAAAGCAAAATTTCCACATTCACCGTGAATTGTCCTGTCAAATACAACATTCCCATTAAAAATCCTGTTTGTCCATGATATCCCGTCAATATCACTTTCAGGTTTGATGGATGCCAGTTCTAATATGGAAGGGTAAATGTCAGCGGTTAAAGCCGGAGTTTCTATTATGGAGTCGGTTATTTCTAAACATGAACATTTGGGAAACTTCATGATCAGAGGGACATCGCCGCTTCCTCTTAAAAATGTTTGTTTGGCAAAAATCCCATGATCCCCAAGATGTTCTCCATGGTCTGAAGTAAAAATTATAGCAGTATCATCATATAAATTCCGCGTTTTCAACTCTCCCAAAAATCTTCCAAGTTGGTAATCAATATGAGTTATTTGCCCGTAATATCGTCTTCTACTTTCAAGTATTATTTCTTCTGAGAGATAATCATTTTTTTGTGAAATTTGTCTATTTCTAATACTGACAGGACTATTTTTTTTATTCAACCATTCACCATTAATAGGACTGGGAATTTTAAAATTATCATACATGCGATCATAGGGTTCTGGCGGATCAAAAGGCGAATGAGGTGCCTCAAATATCAGCCAAAGAAAAAATGGACAATCAGGGTCTCTTTGGCCTAAAAATTTTACTGCTTCATCTATTATCCAATGAGTATGAGAATATCTTTCAGGGACAGCCGAAGTTGCCGGATAAATCTCATTCCCTCCAAGTCCATGACCTCTATATAAACCTCCATATCCCTGTTCTTCCAGCCAATTAACATAATCATTTGGATGGAGAGTTATATGTTCGAACCCAAAGCGAGCTCGCGAAGGGTGAAAATGTGTTTTACCAATTGCTTTAGTCTGATAGTTTGCCTCTTCAGTTAATTTTGCCGGAAGACTATTTTCTATTGGAGATCTGCAAGCAAAATTACTTGTCAATCCAAAACGACTGGCAACTTGCCCAGTCAAAGTCGTTACACGTTGAGGCATGCATATAGGACAGTCTGTATAAGCTTGGGTAAAAAGAACCCCTTCAGAAGCCAGCTGATTTAAATGCGGAGTCATCACCGGATGGCGTGAGTTTTTAAGGCATCCTATGCAGTCTCCTCTCCATTGATCAGCAGTAATGATCACAATATTATTCCCCCTGTTATTTTTCATAATTACCTTTTTTTATCAAAATAAATTTGCCATTTCGTATTTTATATTTCTCGTCTTCTTTAATTTCATACTGTGCTTGATTTTCTGATTTTGAGGATAGGTTTTAAATATATTATTTTGTGTTCAGAATTGTCGTCTATAGCTAGTTTGACTGCATTTAATGCCAAGTCCTCCCAATCAAAACATGTTGATGTAATCTTAATCGGGGAAAGTTCTGACCATGGGGTATTATAGTTCCCGGTTATAGAGATATCTTCTGGAATTTTTATTCCGAGTTTTATCGCAGAGTTAATAAAAAGCATTGCATGGTAGTCAGAGTCACAAACAATCGCATCAGGCGGTTCTGCCGCATGCATGAGTTTCTTTAAAAGATCCTCATTTATATCAATTCCTGTATGATAAAATATTTTTCTGTAGGAGGCAATATTATATTCCTTTAAAGCCCTGTCATAACCGGAAATAAATTGAGTTGAATGATGTCGGGTAAATGTTTCAGGTGAAAGAGAGCGAGGATTAGGTTTGAATGTACAAAGAATGATTTTTTTACGCCCATTTGCAGCAAGATGCGCTGTCGTTAAATATATAGCCCTTTCATGATCCAGAAGAACTGCTCTATCCGGGATTTTACCGGAATAATCTACATGGCATAAAAAAACCGAACGTACCCCTTTATGTTTTTCCAAAAATGGATGGCGCCAGTAACTGCCTCCATACACAATTACTGCTCTGATACCGGATCTTAATATTTCATCAATATTCTTCTGGAAAGCAGAAGCTGGGCTCATTGATATCATTTGGTTATAATCTACTGTGATTGGTACAAAACCTCTTTCAAATAATTTATTCCTGAGCATTTGAGAAAAATCTTCATATATATGTCCTTCACTTGGCAAACTTAGAAAGACATTTTTGGAAGCGTTTTGAAATTTCAATGTTTTTACAAAAGTGCCGCTTCCTGGTTTTGCTTCAATTAGATTATCGTTCTCTAAGTTTCTTAGGGCGGATTGTACTACGGAAATACTGCTGGAAAAATGTTTTGCAATATTCCTGATGCTTTGAAGCTTTTCTCCAGCCTTAAGCTTTCCTTCATATATCTGTTTCTCAATAGTAATATATATGATTTGAGATTTTGTATGTTTTACGGACAAATTCATTAATTACTGTACCTTCCTAATTGATATTTATCATTATAACACAAATTAATACTCTTGTCAATATTTACTTGATAAAAAATACAGTACAATACAGTTTGCTTGTGATGTTATTATCCTGAAATCCCTGTTTTCTAATAACCATGGTGTAGGGAAACAGCGACTTACGGATGAGAATAAAAACTAATGTAAGGCAGATAAAAATGAGAACTTTTTAAGAATATTACTTTGGAATATAGCAGCGTAAAAGTTGATTGAAAATTTGAGAGCAAAAAAAGGAGAAAATAGGGTTGAAAACGCCATAGAGAATTTAACTTGAAAAATTCTTCACATCCCGGATTTAACCGCACAGGCCCTTTGAAATTCCGCAACGTTCCTTATTCCGGTTTTTCCTCGGTCATCTCCTTATAGAGCTGTCGGCAGTGTTCCTTGAGGGCATCCGCAAGCGGATCATGAAAGAGCAGACGGTCAAAATCCAGAGGATCAGACAATGCGCTGTAAACAAGATAGCATTCCCCGGCGGACAATGGCTTCATACCGCTGAAAATGGCGTTGATGCGACTCATCTCCCGATCTAAATAGGGCGGTACAGGGCGCCAGGCAGGCACGAGAATAATAACAGTCTTCATTCCCTTAGCTTTCAAGGCAAATATCTTTTTTTGCAGACTCTCCGCCCAATCTTTTCCCAGTTCGAGTGCAGTCAGATAAGCGCAGAGCTCAACAGTGTCTTCCTTCAATGTGAATTTGGATCGCTCCGCGATTGGCGCCAGCTCTTCCGCTGAAAGCCGGCAATGGAAGCCGGCCTGAGCAAGCAATCCGGCCATGACTGAATGATGGCGTTCCGGGAAGAAAATGGTTTCCAGTGTCGGAGGAGTCGTGAAACGGAAAGTCTCCCGTTCGGTGGATTCATGCTTCATGCCGCGAAAATCCAAAAGCAGGCAAACAGCCAAATGCAAGCCCAGCGGCGAAAAACCTATCCTGGCCCCGGCTTTCTGAGAACCCGTATGCGTGGTGACTGTGGCGCCGTAGCACACATCAACGTCCATAGCTCCGCTGGCGATATAACGGTCGATTTCCTTGAGAAGATAAATGATGGCTTGGGACTGGCGAAACGCCGGCTTTATCATCAGAGAAGAGGAGTAAGCGCAGCGTGGCGTTTGCGGCGAGATGACAAATGACGAATTGCCGATAATGACACCGTCCGCCTCGACGACGATGGAGATGATTTCTCCCGTTTCCAACGCTTTCTGAAGCCGTGGCCCATGATAGAACATCTCAACCGGAAGGAATAACGGTACGTGTCATAGGTCAAGTCAACGAGGCCCGGCGCGTCTTCCGGGACGGCCAGTCGAACAAGAAAAGGCGTTCTTCTGGCAGGCGCGGCGCTTACAGGTTTAAGCGCCTGAACCTTCATTTCAAATGAAGCGCCAGTCAGCTGTTTTCGAATGACGACCTGCCATCCGTCCCTGCCGCGGTTTTGGAACTTAAAATCATCCACAGCTTCAGACGCCAGGAAATACCAAAGGCCGTCCAGGTCCGTCCCTGAAGGAGTCTGAGGATCGTATTGGGGAATCCGGTCCAAATGCACAGGCGGTCCGGCATTCGTCATGACAATTTCGGCAATTCCGCCTTCTTGCAGTGCGAAGTCAATACAGATCCGCTCCCATATTTCGGCTTCAGGATACGAATTTATTAAAAATGTCAGCGTCTCATCGGCAGCTAAGCGCAACGCGTCCGTTTCCTTCCTGGCTCCGCCAGCCACTCCGGAGAGCCCGGATATCCAGTCCAAGGCTAACCCCGTGAATCGCAAGTCATACGGTATCTCAATAATAGTCGAAAATTTCGGTTTCATGCCATCAGCGCCAGTGATTGATTCCATAGATTCATTCTCCGCAAGTTTTTTACAGACAGGAATTTTGATTTACAATAATTTGCAGAAGATATTGTATGATTATTTAAAATCAAGCTTATTTTCGGAGCTTTGCCGCCTTCTTTTCGCTTTTAATTCTTGAGACAATTTTCTTTTACAGCTCTGCTTCAACCCTCAGATAATGAGTCTAAATTTGGGAACATAAGTGGTCTCTTAATCAACTTAACACCTGTGCTTTTTATAATACTGAATTACTGTTTTGATTTTTTTTAAATACTTATTTCTATGTCCGTTAATCTTCTTGTTACAAATAACTGACAAGCGCAGAGAGCATTTCGTTTTTTTTGACACTTTCTGGGATTTCACCTTTTAACAGAGAGGAAACAACTTGGAGATTTATGGCGAATATTATGGGAAAATGAACTTGAAAACTGAAGTTATATTGCCTCATAATAGGGGGAATGATATTGTTACGGTTGATTTTTTATTCTCTGAATGATAGCTTTATGCTATTAATTATTGGTTTCAAGCTTAAAAGCATTAAGCATAGACGTTTTTGGTGAAGCTGAAAATTTGCCGGGGTATTGAGATATAATTTCAAAAACTTAACCTAAATAAGGATAAAGATATGGTCTTATTCAATTTGGTTGCCGGGAAGCTTGCGCATATCAAAGAAAAACCTTTTGTTTTGGAAAAGAATATTCAAGAATTAGTTGAAAATAACTTGGCAAATCTCCTGAATCTGGAACTTGTCTGTTCTGAGTTTGCAATTAAAAATTTTCGCTTTGACACAGTCGCCTTTGACCGTAAAAGCATGGCTTTTGTGGTTATAGAGTATAAAAGGAATCAAAATTTCAGTGTTATCGATCAGGGCTCTGCCGCATAGCTATCAAGCCAAGAAGTAATTCTCTGGTCATCAACGAGATAGAGTTTTATTTTATTCAAGTTTGAACAGTTCAACATTTAATTCGAGAATCTTGTTTAAGGTCTCCTTGGCGTTCTGATAGTTTTCAATCATTTTTTTTGTTTCCGCCAAGTTTTGGCGGCAGACATATATCGTCTTTGTCATATTTTTCTCTCCCTTGTAAGTCAATTGATAAATGACTTTGCTTTTGACGGCGACTTTGTTCAGTGAGCCTTTGAGCATTCTCCTGAAATTCTGCAGTTTTAAAAGTTCCCTGTCGATTTTTTTCTCAATATTTTGTTTCTGCATTTGACGAACTCCTTTTTTACTGTATTATATAAGTATTTAATACTTATACATCATAAAGGATTAATTACAATGTCATATGAAATATGAAATAGAATTACTGAATTTTTTCAGAGGAAGAGATAGAAGCTATAGCCAGAGAGTCAGGCTTTGTGGAGCGGACGTCCCGGATAAACGGGTTCAATTTTCTCATTACATTCACAAACGGACAGTTGAACACCCCGGAGGGGACATTGAGTCAGCTGGCTGCTTTCATGGATAATGTGTGCGGGACCAGGATCACTCCTCAGGCGCTTGACGAACGGATAAATGAATTGGGAATGAATTTCATGAAACTCTGTCTCGGCAGGGCCATGAAATTGTCCGCCCGTTCGCTGTCTATTGACAATGTGCTTCTGGGACTTTTGCACCATGTATATATCATTGACAGCACGAATTTCGATCTCCATCATTCCCTTAAAGATTCGTTTAAAGGAAATCACGGAAGCGCCTCCGAAGCATCTATGAGGATTCAATTCGCCTATGACCACCTGACCGGCAAAACCTTTATTGAAATCGGTGACGTGACGCTGAGCGACGCGAAAACCCTGAACGACATTGTGAGACTGAATAAACTTGATGTGAATGGAAATTGCCTGTTCCTCTCCGACCTTGGATACTTTAAGACGGACACGTTTTTGAAGATAGATCAGAATGACGGCTGCTTTTTTCTTTCCAGACTGAAAAATAATCTCAGGCTCCTCGACTCTGATGGAAAGGAATTAGAGCTTGTGAAAATCCTGAAAAACAAAACGGAGCAAATAGACCTGATAATAAAAATAGGAGATCTGGAATGCCGTCTGCTCGGGAAAAAACTTCCGCAGGAAATAATCAATCAGAAACTGCGGCAGGTCAATCAGAAAAACAAGAAAAAAGGAAGAACCATCTCCAAAGAATACAAGATTTTCCTTACCTGCGCATTATTCATTACCAATCTGTCTGATGAATTCAAATTTGATCCGCTTTACACTCTTTACAGATTGCGCTGGCAGATCGAACTGATCTTCAAAACATGGAAATCAATCCTGAAAATTCATTATATCCGTTCCGCCAGAAAATCAAGAGTATTGTGCCAGGTTTACGGCAAACTGATAATCGCTGTGCTTGCCAACTTTATTTACCTGAATATTCAGGTTCATTTTGGGTGCAACCTTAGTTTCCATCAAACCCTTCAGCATATCAAAACCATCGCTACTGTATGGACGCTGCGTATATTTCAAAGCGGTGAATCGCTGAAAGAATTCCTGATAAACATGTCCCGTCAAATAAACCGCTCCTGCAAAAAAATGTTCAGAAGAACAAACCCACCATAGAATTCCTGTTAGAAAATTTAACCTTCAATGATTTGATATATGTACATGCTAATACCAAGTTGCATTCTATAAGTAAGTAATATATATTATCTCCAAATCAAAAAAATGGAGATAACATGAGACCGAAGCGTGAATTTACGGAAAAGCAGCGTGAAGAGGTAAAAGCAGCGTTAAAG
>Ga0209417_1002482_pt1 | contig 28041 bp, 25 predicted proteins | sample RifGroF2_FD_184002 | JGI IMG/M metagenome (GOLD analysis project Ga0209417, IMG submission 184002) | Groundwater microbial communities from Rifle, Colorado, USA - Groundwater F2 (SPAdes) (version 2) | ecosystem: Environmental > Aquatic > Deep subsurface > Groundwater | place: Rifle, Colorado... | reverse complement strand
GCCAGCTACTTGCAAGGCATTGGTGACGATAAGCTCGTCACCAAGCTTAGCGGCTCCGCCGCTAAGCTCAAACTTAGTAGTTGGTGAGGTGGTACCGATACCGAGGTTGCCGGAGGAATCGATTCTTACACGTTCTACGGGAGCAGACCCGCCAGAATTAGTTTGAAATACGATTCCACTAAATCCATTATTAATACCAACTAGTCCACTGGTCCCACTCGCCGCCCAAATACCTTTAGCCGAACCACCATTAGTAAAATCTCCATTTCCAGAAATTTGAAAAGCATCAAAACGTCCACTATATCCGCCTGACGCACCACCTTGAACATTAAATAAACTGAGTGGCCCCGTCGTCCCAATACCAACATTACCTGATTTAGTAACTCTTAATACTGAGGTACCAGAAGAAGAAGCTAGATTAAAGATAGAATTATTACCTGATGTACCCCATATATCTAGTTTAGAGGCAGGAGAGGTGGTCCCGATGCCGACGTTGCCGGTAGAAGTGATGCGCATTCTTTCGGTATTAGCTGTCCATAGGGCCATATAATCTGTATCAGAATAATACTGGATTCTTCCCTTGGGATTACCAGCTGCATTATTGAAAATTACTTGTTGAGCACCAGTATCGAGATCTGGCTTCAAGCTAAAAGTTGGGCTACCAGTTGCACTCAATATTGTACCGGCTACTTCCAACTTTTGGCTCGGATTAGTCATCCCAATACCAACATTACCTCCTGATGCGATGCTCATTCTGATAGTAGAATCTGTTAGGATATCTAGTCTATCTGAGGTAGATGCTGATCTTAATATGAATTTACCTTCATTATTGGTAGCACTAGATGATCTTAGGATTAGATCTACATTACCTGAAGATGAAGCTATGATGTTACCTCCTACTTCAAGCTTTTGTTCAGGGGTAGTGGCGGAGATGCCGACGTTGCCGTACAGAATGGTATTTCTATTAGCCATACCAAGACTCGTTACGAGTCCGGTCCTGTCAAATTGAAGAAAAGAGCCATCTACGGTAGAAAAATTTACAGAGTCTGCGCCACTCCAATTTGATTGGATGTCTAAATAATATGTATCTGGAGCTCCCGCAGTTTCTAGACGGATAGTTGCACCATTTTTTCTCAGAGTTAATAGTTGGCTTGGTGCCGTTGTCCCAATTCCGACATTAGATCCAAAATAAGCCGTGCCAGATATAGACGCACCACCGGCAATTTCGAATTTAGTTTCTAAAGAATTTGTTCCGATACCAACATTTGTTCCGTCATCATATAAAACGGAATTACCAAGTGTACTGACGCCAGTCCATTTAGTTATATAGTTAATCGCACCAGAGCCTGCTGGCAAAGCCGCTCCATTTACAAATAAAGACGAGAAGGAGGCCACACCAACAACTTCTAGTTTTGTTTCCGGATTTGATGTGCCAATTCCAAGGTTGCCATTGAAATAATTATCCGCACCACCTACCTGGGTAAAATTAGCTGCTCGCAGGCCCTTGGATATATCTAATGATCCGGCGAAAGAATTAGATCCGCCTGACAGACCTAGAAAAGTACCAGTTAGAGTTTGGTTCCCTTGAGCATACAAATTACCACCGACAGAAGCATACCCGCCGACTTCAAAATCAGTTGATACGGAAGCTACGTTCGAAGTCAGCTGTCCAAGCCCAGTTATGTTATTATTTGCTCCAATAATATTACCTCCCAAAGTAAACGCATCAATTGTCAGGGTGCCAGTAGAGGTAGAGATGGAATCGGTTTTAAAATAATTAGATTCAAATCCGAAAGTAGCAGAAGCATTAGAGAAGGATGACAAGCCAGAAACATTAAGAGCTCCCCTTATATCCGCATTATTAGTTAAATCAAAATTTCCAGACAGCGACGCTCCGGAATTGCCTATACCCAATCTTTGTACTCCACCAGTAGTAATACCGAGATTACTAGATCCAATTCTAAAAAGACCAGTGTTTAAATCGTTAGTAAACGTATAGCTCGGATTTGTAGCTGAACCGTCAGATGCTTTTATAACTCCGCCGACTTCAAAATTATTTCCGACTGAGGCAGTGTTGTAAATAATTGAATCCGCGCTTATAACTCCCGTCACCTCTAAATTGCCTGATATTGATGCCCCATTATTTAACCAAGCTCCACCGCTTACTTCAAAACCTCCGCCAACAGAAGCATTGCCACTGAGTAGCGTAAAATTATTAACTGTTAAATTACTAGTCGAAATATCAGAAATTGATGCCGTACCAACAACTTCAAAAGTGGTTTCAGGCTGGGCGGTACCAATACCGACACTATGACTAGCTGGATTAACATAAAGCGTACTTCCAAAATTAAGACTATCAGAACCAGTTGTATTTAAACTTAGAAAATTTCCAGTATTAGCATAGACCGTATCCCAACGATTACCCGATGATCCTAAATCAAATGAACCAGAAGGAATTAAATCAGATTCTACTTTCCCATAAACAGATAGGTTACCACTTGTAGTTAAATTCCCGCCAATACCAACATTGCCAACATTATTAACTGAAAAATATTTTGAATAAATCTGAAATAGAGAATCTTGAGGATGATCCGAATCACCAATAGCCGTATCTCCAGAAACTCCGAGCGTCCCGAATGTACCATTTGAACTCCAAATGCCCTTAGAAAAAAATCCCATGCCATTCGCATAGAGACCACCGATAGTTATATCATTCGAAGTTGTATTTCCATTCTCCGTAACGAAATCTAGAGTAATGCCTTTTTTCGTAATACCGTCTAAATATTCTGCATTTAGATTCTCGATTAAATTATTGTTATTTATGACAATTGTCCCCTTATTAATATTTAGATTTCCCTGCGTCAATGTAATGTCTTTGCCGAATACAGCATCAGAAAAAACTCCGAGTTTACCGTATACATTTAGTGAATCCATTAATTTCATTGCACCCTTAACGGTAAGAGTCTTACCAACTTCAACGTTGCCTTCTAACAGGACATCCTCATATGTGACATTGCCATTTTTCGTTACGAAAGCTAGTGTAAAATCTTTAGAATCTAGACTGTCAAAAAAATCTGCATTTAGATTGTCCACCTTGGTCATGGAATCTACGACAATCGGCGCGACTCCATCTGGAGCTTTGGATCTCAATTGACCTTCGGTTTCAATATGACCAAAGATTGATATATTTCCAGCTTTATCTAAAACTAGAACTTCGTTGGCGTGTGTACCGGCAAAGTGCCCACCAAGAGTCTCGGCATCGGTAAATATTTTCTTAACAGATTGAGCTAAATCATCAATCGCACCGAAACTAAATCCTCCAACAATCATGAATAAGGTAACGATAGCCGTTATCATAACGGCCATTAATCTCATTGGATGCCGGATTAATTGTTTAGAAGCAAAATTTAATTTCTTTGCTTTGTGGGACAGGCTCTGGGATTCAATACTTATAAACTCTTTTTCACTATCAGATAAACCGCTATGTTCAACTATTCTTTCGATCCTCTCAATTATTTGTGGTGGCTGGGGTACTTTATTTGCCTCTGTTATCTTGGGTATACTTACGGCAATAGTTTCCGCAAAAGCGGTTAATGAATCGGTCAAACGATCTATCTTAGTCATAACTTTTTCGTCGTTTGGATCTGATTGAATAATTGTCCTTTCTATTATCTGGGGTTGGGAAGGAGTAATGGTACTTTTTTCAATATGTTCTGGCATAACAGATGGTCGCGTAACAGATTGTAAAACTTCTTCTTGTTGTTGTTTTTGTTGTATTTGAACAGCCGGAATTTTTTCCGGTTCAGTCTGTATAGGTTTATTCTGATTAAATAACTGGGGATTTAGTTTTTCAAATTCCTCAAATAATTTTGAATGACCAATATGAGCATCCTCAGCTTGAGCAATTGTTTCCTCATCTTCTGGAGTAAGAGATGATGCTAGAGTTGCATGCACACTCGGATTAAACGAACTAATGACGCTTTTTGGTAACGAGATAAGAACACTTTGTTTTTTTAAATATTCATCTAGGTTCTCACGAGTAGTAAACCAATTGCGTCCAATCTTTTTACATTTCAATTTTCCCTTTCTTGCCAATAAACTTAAATACTCTTGCGAATACGGGCAAAATTTACTCGCCTCATCTAGAGAAATGTATTTAGAATTTTGAGACAATTTAGTAAGAAATGGGACTATATTTACAACTCAGAAATTGATATAATAATTACAGCTAAAATCCATCGGCAAAATGTGTTTTTAGCAAAGGCATTCCTCGAGCCCCGACGAACAACGTCGGGGCTCGGCTTTCTTTCGGATGACCTCTTAAACTTTTAATCTGGATCTAATATATATCGTTAGATCCGATACGATATCGGATGGCAAATTCGATTCGATTTAATAGGTCACATTTCAAGCTACTAAATATCGGATTCACTAACATAGTAATTTTACCATCCGATATACTTTTTTTGTGGATAAGTGCTCATATAACTCATAATTTATTCACCACAGTTTTTTGAGGTTGTCTAAGGTATTTCCTAGATTAATTTCTTATCCACATTGACCACAGAGTAATTAATAACGTACAATGATATTAGTAAACCTTACTAAGCCCTACTAGAACAATCTCTACACTCATTAATAAGGATTACTGATTAAATTGAAACGATATGTAGTAAGGTTTTAATCAAAAATTTATCTTCACAAATAAAAAAAGAGATGCCTAAAAAATATTTAACAGTAAGAGAGGTTGCTCAAATTATGGGTGTTGCCCCCTTGACGGTTCGTAACTGGGATAAGAAAGGAAGGCTTATTGCTTATAGGCACCCTGTGAATAACTACAGACTCTATAAAATTGAGGACATCGAAATTCTCATGCGAGGCATAGAACAGAGTAGAGAAAAAACAAAAAAATTAAAAATAGATATCTATTAAAATAAAAATCGCCACGTTCTAAAATATAAAACACCGAGCTAGCGCTCGGTGTTGTTTTTTTATTTCAACTTTATATCAAATTTCTTCTCGATGGCCATGCCTATACCCTGACCAAGCATACCTCCAATTAGACTTCCAGCGACATATGGAATAATGGCTACCGCAGGAAGTTCCTTCGCAACCAATAGATAAACGGTAAAGTACCAAACGCCATTTGAAAAGATTGATGTTAACAAAGTATACTGCTCACTATCTCTTTGTCTCGCCCGACTGATTAGAGAAAATGCTACGGCTTGGGCTAAGCTAACTACCAAGACTAGAGACGCATACCGCCAATCAAATATCCCAAATAGTAACAGCTGAGGTATAACGAAACTGGAAGTTATAATTATCTCTTTGAATGGTATTTTTATTCCGTCACTATAGAGATGGCTATTATACGACTCCCCGTGTTTTGCTATGACGTATTTGCCCGAAGCCGTTCCAGTTATACTACCGAGAGCTCCCCCGCTAGTCTGTGGCAACAATAGATACCACGACATTTTTTCTGAGATTAAAATCTTAAGACTTACGAACTTAATTATATTCTGGATTAATGTTGCAATATAATGGATCGTATAATTATTGGCATTTCTAGTAATTGTTGTGACTGAAAAGAAAAAACTCTCAAGAAGAGCTAGGCTTGCAACCAAAATGATTGTTATTATGCTGTATCGCCTAACTAACAATAACTGAGAAACGAGAATTCCCAGCAGAACTATTGCGGAAGGCATTAGTACTTTTAGATAATCAACGAATCCAATTTTTCTATCTATGGGTTGCCCTAGATCGACGACCGCTCCTATTTTCTTCTCGATAAACATCGAGACTCTGTTCCCCCACAAGGTGCCATAACATGTCGCCGCTATATACGTAGGTAGCAGGATAAGCGGTAAATTGTTTCTTGATAGATATTGAAGGGTATAGAAGAATGAGAAGCTAGCCACGAATATGGCAATGACGTGATAAGTATTGTTATCCCTCATTCGTGCTCTAGCCTGAAGGCCATAAGCAAGATTTTGGAAAAATGCCATAATCACTACGAAAATTAGATTGCCAATGGTCGCGCCACAAAAGTAGGATGTTATTATCGCCAGCAAGCTGGCCCAACCGAATATCTTCTGTTGGCGCATATTGGAGATGCCTTTTTGTAAAAGATCTAGCCTAAAACTACAGAAATTATTAAGTCGGGTCAATCCTGCCGGAGAAGCTTCTCTGGCGGGTAAATAAAAAGTCCCACTAAGTGGGACTATAACTTATACTGGATTTGGCAAAAATGCTTCCCAGTCAAATTTACGATTGCCATTGAAATACTTAGCAAGGTGCTCATATCTCAATGATCTGAATAATTCCGGACCAGCATCTGGTCCTTTAACGGGTAATCCGATAAAAACCGTGCCGAAATTATTTGGCGGGAATCCGTATTTATCACCATATTGATCGGTGCTTGTTCCAGATGGACCCATTGCATATATCGACGTGCCACCAGACCTGACAAAACCGATCATATGCTTATCACCGAATACCTTGAGAACAACTCTATTTTCTCCGACCATGGTATGATTTCCTCTTTGTAAATCATTCCTCTCAACTCCCAAGAGTAAATCTCCCCAGCCAGATATTCGTGGTGGTGAAGAATAAAACGCTAATCCCCACTCGTATCCGCCAGGCACCTGAACCGTGCCTATGGCCGTATAGACATTGCTATAGACTGGCGCTTTAACCATTCTATCAACAAAGCTTTTCCTAGCCATCCATTCTGGATCTTGTAATACAATAGCTCGCAAGTGATTAGCAAAAATAAAACCTTCGGTCATATTTAAGTCTATCGTTCTAGCCATGTGATTACCCGTACCGATATTGACTATCGCCACGTCTCTTGAATCGTAATCTATGTCATTCTGAAATTCACTGACACCTCGAATATTTAATTTTGCCGATAATGCTCTTCCCAAAATTGATCTATAAATATCAACATTAGGATCGAAATGTCGAGATATAACTTCTTGCATTTGAGTTTCCAGATAATCGATGCCCAGAACAGCCTTCTGCTTTAGCGCAAATTCCTTCATTTTTTTCATTTGTTCTACGGCGAATGCTGGATCAGGATTTTGCACTGCCTCCGCAATTAGTGCATCCATTTTTTGGCGGATCATTAAATAACTCTGCTGATGAGGATCAGGCTGCTTGTGGGTATCATAGTGATTACCCTGGTTCCAATCGTCATTCGTAGTAGACATATGTATTGGCATTCTGTCGCCAACTAAGCCAGCTTCTCGCATCATCTGGAATGCGGCTTCAGTTATTCCAAAATGAATACCAATCTGTTTGTCATAAATGAAGATTTTTGATCGACTGCCCCAGTGGGGATCAGTCTGAACCATAATCCACAAATATTCATTGCCAAAATAAGGAGAAGCGATTACGGCTGGCGCACCAGCTAAGGGTTTAACGTCAAAAGACTGGATTGATTTGCTCTCGATATGGACATGTCCATCCATAAGAACAAGATCAATTGCTCCCGGCTCAAATTTTGCAGAAGAAATAGCCTTTGTAACACTATGGGTTCTCGCAGGAACACTTCTCAATTTCTCTTCTAGGAATTCTCTGTCGGCCACGATTGGAGCAACTGCTACTTGTATTGCAGAGCTGGTTTTAGTACCAGATCTTTGTTTCTCTGCATAACGATAATTGAGAGAATAGGGATGACAAATAATTGTCGTCTTTGCGATATTGTTCTTCAATATTCTGGGTCCAACTGAACCCATGAAATCAGCTAAAAGCCTATCGCTTACGCGCGTATGATCAGGAATAGCAAAATCGATAACCTCATCACGGACTTTAACAGTTACGACACCCTGACCAATAACCTTACAATGCGGAATTGTCTCTTCAAATTTTCTGACAACCATGGCCATAACGACTCTGCGTCGTCTCAACCTATCTTCTTCGGAAACACTGCTAATAATCGTTCTCTGCAATAGTTTGCGTAACTGCTCTTCTTTTTTAAGCAATAGCTTCCTGTCTTTTCCTATGGCCTTAGCGAGAGCAAACTTGACCACTCTCTTTTCAGCTTCAATCCTATCAATTTCTGCCAGGGTTATATATCTTAACTCTTGGTAAACGGCGCCATCAATTATATCTAAGTCTTTGGGACCTAATATAACATAGACTGGCCCGTCAAATTCAGGACTTTCATTTGGCGGTCGATGAGTAAGTTTTCGCCATCCCGCCATAACATTCTCAAATTTCTCTGCGAACGTTTGGTATACAGCTCTATCAAATGGCTTCGTCTTGATGAGTTCCCTAGCAATTGGACGATAATCAGGATCAAGAACACTGAGACTGATATTAATACCGGACACCACAGCCTTTCTGACAAATAAAGCGCTTAGGGTTGCCTTTGAAGAATCTATATCCAAGATATTTGCAATAATAACAGCTGATGCTCCATTTCTTTGGGCATCGGCTAATCTTCTTCTGATAACATTCTCCCTGATTACACGATTATGCCTTAATCCAAGATTAGCTCCGTTGATCACGGCTATCCTAGGATGCTGGACATTTTCCGGAATTGCTATTTCGTATGGCTTAGATAAACTACTATCTGGAAATTCGAATTCATCATCTCCCTCTTTCGCCTTTCTTAAATCTAAACGACCCATACCCGGAATAAACATAACCGGACTCTTGGTAATTATCAGACCAGAAATAATCTTGGCTCTGTCCTTTATCATTCTCAATGGAATATTGGGATGATACTCACTAAAAGTCTCAGGCGATAATCCATCGCGGATAGATCTCGTTAAAAGCGAAACCATGTTTTCAGTCCAGACAATCTCTTTAATATTTGCTTCGACGAAATCTGGAGTGATTTGATCACTATTTTCAGGAAATTCAGCCTTAAGAATTTGAATCAATTTAGGTCTTCTCATATTGATAAGACTACCCTCATCAATAAGTTCAGCTAATTTACGTTCAAATGATCCTGGCCAGGTATTATTCGTCCCATCCTTAAGGGCCGAGTTCTTTTGTCTCAGGGGGATACCGTGACTGGCAGCCCTATCTCTCAACTGCCAAATTTGGACATTAAAATCTCTTGCAATATTGACTAGCGAAGTTACGTCGTCACGCAGAAAAACATCTAATTCCTGCTGTCTTTCTGGCGAAAGATTTGCGAATGGGAATCGCTTAGGGAAAGACCTTTTCTCCGTAATTTTACCCGATTCCTTAAGTTTACTGACTATTCCCGCAATACTATTCCTAGTTCTCCCTTTTAATATTCGATCTTTGCGGGCTAATTTCATTAATTCTGGAATATCGTGGTCGGCTTTTTCATAAAGATCAATAACTCTTTTCTTCACGGCATTCGGTACATAACCATAAAATGGCATGGTCACCTCGTTGTCAAAAATACTGCCTTCATGGTAACAAATAAGAATAAAAATACAACAAAAGACTGCCTTGACGGCAGTTTTTTGTTATGTGAGAAATATTATCTCCTGCGGGGGCACTAGAAATCGCCTTCGGTCTACGGCGCTCCGTCGAGTGTCGTATCCTCGGGGTCCCGCCTCGCGATCACATCTGCTGATGCGATATCGTTCCGGCGGTTCGATCCCTAGTACTCGCATACTGAAACGAATAAAGAGTGCCATATGGCACTCTTTATTCGTTTAGCGGGGGCACTAGGAATCGAACCCAGATCGACGGTTTTGGAGACCGTTGTCCTACCGTTGAACGATGCCCCCAATAACCGAAACTATGCGGTTATTTTAACTTCTTTATGAGGTGTGTGCTTTTTGCACCACTTACAAAATTTCTTGAATTCTAACTTTCGCACAACTTTCTTCTTGTTCCGATTGGTATAGTAATTTGATCGTTTGCACGAACCACACTTTAGTTTGATTAAATTATCTTGTGACATATTTGTTTGTTTTTTTTTACTTTCTGAGCCGGAGGAGAGAATCGGACTCTCGGCCTCTTTCTTACCAAGAAAGCGTTCTACCACTGAACTACTCCGGCCAATTTCAGCCTTCTCGGCTAAAGATTCTTTGTGGGGGCGGTAGGATTCGCACCTACGAAGGCCGAAGCCGGCAGATTTACAGTCTGCTGTGATTGACTACTCCACCACACCCCCAATTTTAAATATCAAATTGTGGCCAAGAAACTAATCTTCAAAATACTAACATGCGAATTATAGCATATTATTTTTATCAAGTCCCACTACTAGTAGGTTTGACCTGCTAGTCTTCCGACTGGAGCCGGGAGAGGGATTTGAACCCACGACCTACTGTTTACAAAACAGTTGCTCTACCACTGAGCTATCCCGGCCTAATGCGATTCATTCGTTATCTTACTTTTGATATCCTCGACTTTTTTAAGATATATCTCATTCTGAGGATCTAATTTTAGACATGCCTCATAAGAATTCAGGGCATCACCAAGACTTCCAAGTTTAATATATACCTCGCCTAGTGATAGATAAAGATCGACATTCTTAGGATTTTTAGCGATATCTATTATCAATCTCTGCTCTTCTTTTTTCAACATTTCTACGGGATCAAATAGTTCTTCGATCCTAACTGGAATTTCATTAACGATTTTTTCTTGGGCTTCTATGGATTTCGCCTGTTCTTTTGAATGGGCATGTCTAACTTTTTTTATCAAGGAGTCAGAGAATCTATCAATTTTCAAAGATATCATCCTTAATCTCCTTAATACTTTCTCGGTTTCTGAAAGCCATAATTTTTTATACTCACCGGCATCTAGCTTGTCATATCTTGATTTAATCTCAGGAAAATACAGATCTAATAATTGAGCGTCCTTGTGGTCATCATCGGGTGTCAATTTCTTTAAAAAGCTAAATTTACGCCAAACAATATAGATAATTCCGGCAATTGATAAGACGATGAGTAATATTGGTATTAATATATACATGACGTAACTCAAAATTAGAGTTCAAATACTACGAATTTACCAATTTGAATGTTCTCTCCGGTCTTGGCAATTATTTTATTAACCAGATCTCTCACCTTTATTGATGGATCCTTAACAAATTCCTGATCCATAAGTTCTTCTAATGTTACCGGTTTCATGGATATAATATGCATAGCGATATCCCTGGCTAATGTTTTAAAATCTTCGTTACGTGCCACGAAATCAGTTTCACAAAGCACTTCTACCATAGAGCCTTTTTTACCAGTGCCATGGACATATGAAACTACCAGACCCTCTTTTACCTGTCGAGCAGACTTCTTTTCGGCCATTGATGCACCAAGAGTATTCAGTATCTCAATCGCCTTAACGTCATCCCCTCCGGCTTGATCTAGGGCCTTTTTAATCTCTCCGAATGATAAACCCGTCGATTCTCTTAATTCTTTAATCTTATTTGTATCCATCTCGTTATAAGTTCAATTCCATTAGTTGATTATCCGTTAAAAGTAGGAATTGGCATCCCGCCATGGCGGGATTACTTATAACGGGACCCGTATTACTTATTAGCAGCTAACTCAGTTTTGATTGAGTTAATAATTAGATCGACGGATTTCTTTGAACGATCATTGGCCGGAATGACATAATCAATAGATTCTGGATCAGAATCAGTATTTGAGATACCCACGACATTGATACCCATTTTCTTGCCTTCCGCAACCGGTAGAGCACTTTCTTTCAGCGAAGATACGAATACAACTTCAGGCATTTTTGTAAGTTTTCTAAGACCATCAAACTTCTTCTTCATTTTATCTAATTCTCTCATGAATAGTAGTCTCTCTTTCTTGGTATATTTTTCGAATGCCTCAGTGGTAATTAGTTTTTCCATTTCTTCAAGTCTTTTCACTCGAAGATTGATTATCTTGAAATTAGTCAGAGTGCCACCCAACCATCGATCCAAGACATAGGGCATACCCAAAGAATCAGCCAGATTTTTGACCGATTCGACCGATTGCTTGGTGACAGCCACAAACAGTATTATGCCACCCTCTTTAATAACCTTTTTGAGATATTCAACTGTAAACTTGAGTTGAGTTTGAGTCTTCAGCAAATCAATAATACAGATACCATCTCTCACGCTATAGATATAGCGTTCCATATTTGGGTTAAAAACTGTCTTTTTACGACCGAAGTGCATGCCTGCCTTGAGCATTTCCTCATACGGCAGTAACTGCGCGTTATTGTCAGACATTATGATGATGCGCTTACGATATGCAAGTGGATCTAGCTAGGCTGATCCGCTTTAACCTTTGCGCTCTTGCTTAATTAATATGCCCTTATGGGCAATAGACAATATATCAAATTCCTAGCTTTATGGCAAATAGTCGCTCGAAATAATTGACTAGGGGTTGGTTTTGTAATAAGATATCTACTGCTAAGCTAAATAATATTATGAAAAAGGACATACACCCAAAATATTTCGATAATGCAAAGTTCGAATGTGTCTGCGGCAATAAATGGATTGGTGGATCAACTCTAGAGTTCAATTCTCTTGGTATTTGCTCGAAATGCCATCCTTTTTACTCTGGCACCGAAAAGATCTTAGATGCCCGCGGACGAGTAGATAAGTTCAAGAAGCGTCAAGAAAAAACTGCAGCTAAAACCATCGCAACAGCTGCTGCAAAAGTAGCCCCAGTAAAGCCAGTTAAGAAGAAAAAGGCTACAAAATAAAACTCATTTCTCATGAGTAATAATTACGATTGGCAACAATACTCTGCCTACAAAAAACCTGTTTCAAATCCAGGTAATGAAGCAATAATAGAAATTCGTGCGGGAGCTGGTGGAGATGAGGCCGGTCTTTTCGTCGGAGATCTTTATGGTATGTACAAAAAATATGCGATCAGTCAGGGCTGGAAAGTTGAGCCAATTGATCAAAGTATTACCGGCATAGGAGGCTATAAATATGTAATTTTTGAATTAAGAGGCGCCGATGTATTTGCTAAAATGAAAAATGAGTCAGGCGTACATCGTGTCCAGCGAGTACCTGATACCGAAAAGAGCGGGAGAGTTCACACTTCCACTATTACCGTTGCCGTACTCCCCAAAGCAACCGAATCAGAATTACATATTAGACCAGACGAAATTGAAGTCTCGTTCTCAAGAGCGGGCGGACCAGGCGGTCAAAATGTTAACAAAGTTGAAACAGCCGTTCGTGTATTACACAAACCATCTGGCATCGTTGTCTCGTCCAGAGAAGAGCGCACCCAACAAAGAAATAGAGATAAGGCCATGGATTTATTGCGATCTAAGCTTTTGGCAATCAAGATCGCTGAAGCAACTGGCAGCATCACCGACGAAAGAAGAAAACAAATAGGATCAGGAGACAGATCGGAAAAAATACGTACTTACAATTTCCCCCAAGACAGAATTACCGATCATCGCATAAAGAAGAGTTGGGGTAATATCAGCAGGATCCTTGATGGCCATCTTGATCCTATTTTTGAAGCATTGATAAGTTTTGACGAGGAGAAGATATCTTAATTCTAGATTTAAAAACGTCCCGCCATAGGCGGGACGTTTTTAAATGTTTTATTCTTCTTTACTACCTTCAGCTTCTTCAACCCCTTCGCCATCGGCAGTCTTTTCTTTCTTGATTTCCTCAACATCTTCAACTGAAACAGTAGTTTGTTCCAAATCTTTAGCCAATTGCTCCTCGCTAATAGGCTCTTGAATTAAGGCTACAATTTCGTCCGGATTAGTAATAATCTTAACAGCTTCACCAAGATTCACATCTTTCACCGCGATGTGTTCGCCAATCTGCTTAAGGCCAGATATATTAACCTTAATCTCGTGGGGTAAATCTTGAGGTAAAGCCTCTACTTCAAGCTCATTGATATTTCGAACAAATATACCGCCAAAATCCTTAACAGCAGGACTTTCTCCTTCAAAGTCTACCGGAACCATAGCTTTAATCTTCTCATCTAATCTTACTTTATAAAAATCTGCATGGAGAATTGAATCTTTAATTGGGTCCCTCGCAACATCATGAATAATAGTAGGATAAGACTTACCGTCTAACTGGATATAAACTAAAGTCGACTCCCCTGCCGATTTTAAAACCTTATTAAAATCATTAGCACTAACTTGCAATGGCAAAGCCTCCATGGCCTTACCATATAGCACTCCCGGTATAAACCCTTCCTCTCTTAATTTATTCAAACCACCGCCCGAGATTAGCCTAGGCGTAGCACTTAATTCAATTTTATCTTTTTGATGTTTCATAGTGTTTTATAAAATAGCTCCGGGATAATAACATACAATCCAGTTAAAATCAATGGCTATAGTCCCCCAAATAATTTTGTCTTGGCTATAACTATCTTTTTAACCTCATCGTCGGCCTGAGCTAGATATTGATATGGAGCTGATTCAGACGGTTTTTCATGTATTGCCGCGTCTATGCTTTGTTTGTAGGCAACCCTTAATTCTGTATTAAAATGAACATTGGTGATCCCCGCCCTAATCGCAGATACAATTTCTTCATCTTTAAGACCCGAGGCACCATGCAAGACATAATAAACATCAGGCATGGCAGTATATATCTTTTTAAAATATTCCAAATCTAATCTTTCTTCCTGCTCCGTGACAATGCCGTGAATGTTACCGAAAACGACAGCTAGACGATCAACTCCAGTAGCATTAACAAACTCTAACGCCTGCTCAGGCTTAGTATAATCGGCCGGACTGATAGCTATTTTTTGTTGAACCTGAGACGAACCCTTGAGATATCCGAGCTCGCCCTCAACTGTTATACCCATATTGGCGGCCTTAGCATAGTCAACCACCGTCTTGGTTAATTCTATATTATGTTTGAATTCTAGTCTTGATGCATCAATGATTACTGAATCATAACCAGCATCAATCGCTTCCTTACACTTCTCAAAGCTCTTAAAATGATCAGCATTCAAGAAAACCGGAAATTCAAACTCAATTCGCATGGCCATAACCATTGCTGCTGCAACTTTTAAATTTACGAAATCGGCTTCCGCCTCAGATGTACCAACCATAACCGCTTCGGCGCCGGCTTCTTTCGCTCCATCGATAATCGCCTTTAAAACATCTTCGGTGGCGAAATTGAAATGACCAATTGCCCGTCCATTATCTTTTGCTCTTTTTAGATAGTAATTCAAGCTTTCCATATGTTTTATAATATTGGCTAATCAAATTAAAGCTCAACAAATCCTTTAATTATATTCTCTTCTATCGATTGTCCTAGCTTTTCTCTCCCCATATAATCAACAAATATCTTATTCCAAAGCGCTTCCTGTTGATGATATAAATATTTAACCTCACCCTTCTTAACTAATGACATAACTAAATCAATTAAATCAAAGCTTACTAGTTTTTCGCTCGATTCATCTGGGAAATAGCCTCCAACGAAGTCTAATCCATGCCAATAACCCATATTCATACTGCCACCTTCTCCGCCCATTTTTCCTAAATCCTTTCCAACATTAAACCAATGCTCGGCCTCTGGATTGATGTGCGGTTCAAAAAGTCGAAAATCAAGCTCATTATCCTTAGCAAGATACCTCTGTACAATGCGCCAATTGATTTTGCCATTGTCTGGAGTTGGTCCGGTTGGTATATCTCCACGTAATAATGACTTAAAATTATTTATAAAATCTGGTTGTGCACTAAATTTTCTGAATAAATTAGAGTAGAACGGTACTTCATGCAAATAATGCAAAATCAGAGTGAACATACGCGTTGTCTCGCCAGCAGTATCAATTGGCAACGGAATCACAAAGATAACCCCAAATTCTTTCAAGTGACTTATATTATGATACTTTTTCTCTAAAAAGTTTTCAGCTACTTTCAACCATTCACCACCTAAAACCTTTATATCTACCTCGCGCTCTTCAAAATCATTGGGTGTTAATTCATTATAAGCAATATCGAAAAAGTTGTGCATCCACTCAGTACTTTGGGTGAATCTAAGTGAACTAACTACTGATGCAAAATCTTCTTTGGCTAATATTTGAGCCACTGAATTATAACCAAAATATCCCAATAATTTGTCTGGTTTGAATTTTTCGAGTAATTCCGCAACTTTTTCTTTTTTAATGAAAAAGCCTTTGGGCGGAGTAAAAACGTTGAAAGCAGCCTTCGTTAATTTATCATCGGCTTCGTCGGGCTTGGTTAAATCAGGCTTACCGATAAGCTCAAAAAGGTGCTGATCCAGATGCATTAATCTTTGCATCAGAGTCGCATAAACATCGCTAGCTGAAGCATTTTTATGTAAACCAAATTCATCAAGAGTTCTGTTAACTAAAAGCTCGTTTTCTTTTACAATATTATCCATCACTCCCGTCTTGCCCGTTAGAGCCGACATTTTAGAATCTAGATCAATTAATACCTGCGGGGGTGTTCTTAATAACTTCGATAATTTTTCGTATGAATCAGACATTGTTAATAGATAGATTGTTGATAATTAGGAATATGATTTTTAAGAGGCTATCTGAACTCGACGGAGCGAGATAGAGGCTGCTTTTCAGTAGAAAAGACACGCCGTACTCTTAAAAATCATATTCCTAATTATCCGGTTATTGGTTTAATACTCACCTCAACAAGTGGATACTTACCAAGATCGTCCCTCTTCAATATGCCCTCTTTGCCACCATAATACTGAACAACAGAAGTCGCATTGGCAGTTCCCAACTGAATTGCCTTGGCTATATCATTGGATCGCATAATCTCAGCACTGAAACCACTGAAGAATGCGTCGCCAGCTCCAGTTCGTTCAATCACGGGAGATAATGGAATGCCAGCCGAATATATATTCTTACCATCAGATACCGACACACCCAAAGATCCTTTAGTCATTACAAAAATACCATCAATAATTTCATCCATATATTTGAATAACCGCTCTTCTTCGTTATAAGGAATACCTGTTAACATAGCCGCCTCCTCTTGATTCATAGAAACTACATGACATTTACTAAGTAGCGATTTTATTTTATCAAGACCATGAGCCAGTTCTTTGGTGCCAGGATTGGTAACAATCTTCATGTTATTTGCTATCGCCCATTCTATACTTTTTTTAAAAAGATCTAGGTGCCCGCCCAAACTATTAAGCGAGAGCCAATCTCCCGAAATTTCATTAAATGGAATTTTACTCGCATCAAAATGCTGGCCCTCGCCCTTATAGGACAATATCGTCCTCTCACCACCAGTAGAAACTAAGACCACAGAATAGGCCGTATGATCATCATTATGTATTTGAAAATACTTATGGTCAACGCGCTCTCTCCGCATTTCTTCAATCAATTCCTTACCATTAAAATCATCTCCGATTGCTCCGATACAGGTGGCTCGTAAGCCTTGCCTAGCGAAAGAAACTGCAACGTTGGTTCCGCCTCCACCCGAAGCAAAAACCACCTTATCGATAGCGATCTTGGATCCAAGACCAAAACACAAAGCCTGCCCAGTAATAGATTCTTCGACTCTGGTCGGCTTAACATTTTCAATATCAAGAAAAACATCTTTAGTCGCCGACCCTATAACAATAACGTCGTATTTATTTTCCATTTTATGAATTAATAACTGTGGTTAATTCCTCTAGAGACCTTTCGATATCTTTACTTTTATAAAAATAATTACCAATAAAAATAATTGAAGCTCCAGCCATTTTAACCATCGGCGCTGTCTCCAAATTTATTCCACCATCTACGGCAATTGGTATATTAGGATAAGCTTCTTTAAAATATATAATCTTATCTAATACGCTATCAATAAACTCTCGGCCATAAGCTCCAGGCTGAACTGTCATAAATTGAACATAATCTACTCCATCGACAAATTCACGAATCTCTTCAACTTTTGTATCAGGATTGAGGACTATTCCGATTTTCTTCTTATAATAATGAGTTTGGTTTATAAGCTGAGCCATAATATGTCGATTGTGCTCAATATGAACAAAGAATCTATCTGCTTTTGTATTATACCAATCATGAATTTTATCTTGAGGATTCTCAACCATCATATGGACATCAAAATCCAATTTTGATTTGGTATTAATTATTTCTTCGTAGCCATTTATAGTTTTAACAGTTGTGAAGATACCATCAGAGATATCTATCGAAATACGAGTGAAAAACGGTTCATAACGCTCAACAATTTCATTGAATTCTACTGATGTCCTTACCAATACCGTTGTTGGTATGATCTCTATCATTGTATCTCTTTGATTTTATTCAATCTTTTTACATAACGCTCTTCGTTAGAAAATTCTGTTCCGAGAAAGACAGTCAGGATATTTTTAAACTCACGTTCGTCGCAAAAATCAGCAGCCAAAGCCAGAACATTGATATCATCATCTCGCCTTCCAGCCTCTATTTGATCAGCGCTAATACTTAACCCACAACGAATATGTCTAAAACGATTCGCAACGATATCTACGCCTATGCCAGATCGACAGATTAGTATTCCTCGATCTTCGGAATTTTTAATGCTATCGACTACATTTTTTGCAAAATCAACAAAATCATCATCTTCCACGAATTCAAAAGCGCCTACGTCTTGATAATCTATTTCCATCTCAACCAGCCAGGACTTGATTATTCCCTTCAGCTTAAATCCACCATGATCTGCTCCGATATATATCATTTTTATTTTCTATTAAGATACTCTACGGCCGAAAGCGTTGCGACGCATCCCTGACCGCAGGCAATAACGATTTGTTTATAGGCTACATTAGTCACATCGCCAGCCGCAAACAATCCCGACACATTTGTTTCGCACCTGGTGTTCACAATGATCTGACCAAATTGATCTTTCTCAACTGTATCTGGCACAATACCAGAATTGGGTATTTGTCCGATATGTACGAAAGCCCCATTAATTTTCAATTCATGAGTAGTGCCATTTTTATCACCGTAATTAAGACCTTCGACAAATTCACTACCCACTATTTCCGATGTTAGTGCTTCGTATATTATTTCAATATTATCCCTTGATTGGACCTTATCAATTAGAACCCGCTCACCTTTGAATTTAGCATTTTTGTTGATCAGATATACTTTCTCGGCAATATCGGATAGCATCAGAGCCGATTCTAGTGCGGCATTTCCTCCACCAATAGTTGCCACAACTTTATCTTTAAATAATGGCCCGTCACAAGTAGTACAATAGCTCAGTCCTTTATTTCTGAATTCTTTCTCGCCGGAAATATTTAATTCACGCGGATGAACGCCCGTAGCAACTATGACGGCTTTTGATTGATATTCCTCTGTCGATGTTTTAATAATAAAAGTTCCATCACCGTTCTCGCTAATGGAATTTACGCTGACGCCTTCTTTAATTTCGGGCATATATGATTCCAAATGCGATCGAAATTGTTGAGCTAGCACTAAACCATCAATTTGAATTATTCCCGGCCAATTGCCAATTTCGCCAGAAGTTGCCACTTCTCCACCAAGATCTTTGGCGATAATTAAAAATTTCAGATTTCTTCTAGCCGCATACACGCCAGCAGTCGTTCCTGCAGCCGAACCACCGATTATAATTAGATCGTAGATCATAATATCTTTGTTTTTAGATGTTTTTAGTATAACATATTGATAATGAGCAATAAACTTGCCATCAGTATAATCCTGAGTCTTAGTATTGCAACTCATTTCATCTTCTTTGGCTTACCTAAAGAGACGGTTTTTGATGAAGTCCATTTCGGTAAATTTATTTCTGCTTATTTTTCTCATGAATATTATTTCGATATTCATCCTCCGTTAGGCAAATTGTTAATCGCTGGAGTCGGTAGAATCGTAAATTTTTCTCCAGAATTTGATTTTAGTCAAATTGGTGAAAAATATAATAACAATAAGTACATGGCCTTGCGATTACTACCCACGTTAGCTGGTATTTTATTACCTCTAATAATTTATTTGCTTTGCCTGGAAATCAGATTTAAACGTAGGACAGCTCTTTTAGCTGGTCTATTAATCGTATTGGAGAATTCTATCTTAATTCAATCGAGGCTTATACTAATGGATGCCTTTTTAATATTATTTGGATTTACTGCTCTATTTTTTTATTTTAAATTCCAAAATAAAAATAAACTATATTATCTACTATTGGCAGGTATTTTTTCATCCTTATCATTCTCTATAAAGTGGACAGGCGTGGCTTTTCTGGGAATTATTATAATTTTGGAGCTATTACGTTGGTTTCGTAATATAAAGATAAATACGAATAAGACCCCTGAAAGGCTTTCGCAGGACGACTGGTCCGAGAACGAGGTGCTTTTCAGCAGAAAAGACAGCCGTATTCTCAGGGGTCTTATTCGTATTTATCGTAACTTCTTACCATCAGTTTTGTTTTTAGTTATTATTCCTGCCCTAATATATTTTTCAATCTTTGTAATTCATTTTTCTCTATTAGCCAAATCTGGTACTGGTGATGCATTTATGACGCCAGCCTTCCAAGCAGACCTTATCGGTAATCCCAATCAGGACGATATCTCAATTGGTCATATCGGTATATTGAATAAATTCTTAGAGTTGAATGAACAGATGTACATATCTAATCGGAATTTAACCGCTACGCATGCCTATAGTAGTAAGTGGTACACATGGCCACTTATGATTCGACCGATATATTATTGGGTTTCCGGAAACGCTAAAATTTATTTCCTTGGTAATCCGACAATATGGTGGCTTTCAACAATGGCTGTTATTTTTGCAATCATTTATTCGGTTTTTAATAAATTCCAAGACAAAACTTCTAATTTATTGCTTGGAATGTACTTGGCTAGTTTTCTGCCATTTATTTTTATCGGTCGGGTTATGTTCCTTTATCATTACATGTCGGCTCTAATTTTTGCCATTATGTTATTGGCTTACAATATTTCTCAATCGAGTAATAATAAATGGGTGTATTCTATGTTAATCGTGGTATCAATAATCACTTTTATTTACTTTGCGCCATTGACCTACGGTTTACCTATAACCCCCAATTACCAAGCTGGAAGACTCTGGCTGACTAGCTGGCAATAACAAAACTGTCCCGCCTTTGGCGGGACAGTTTTTAATTAATAGCTATAGGCTCATACTTTTAGCTTTTTTATAAATTTCATCGATTTTGCTCCAATTCAGATTATCAAAAAAATTCTTGATATATGTTGCCCGATCAGATCCGGTATCTATAAAATATGAGTGCTCATACACATCTAGGGCAATGATTGGAATGCATCCCCAGACACCACCCTGATTTTGTGCATCACAATTATATTGCATTAATTTCTTTTCGTTCAAGTCCCATACAAGCATTGCCCAACCTCTGGCCGCCATACCACATGCTGAAAAATATTTAATAAACTCTTCGATAGACCCGAATTTTTCTACCAAAGCATCTACGATCTCGCCAATTGGCTGACCATTACCACCTAAGATACCAAAATAATTTTCATGTAAATACACTCCGTTTCTTGCAAAAGTTTCTCCCTGTTTTAAACCACGTAATTCACTATAGATTTGATTGCCTTCAAAATCCCCACCCTTTCTTAAATCGCCAAGCTTGCCAGATATCTCATTTGTTTTATTTACATAACCGGCATAAAGTTTGCCGTGATGAATTTCCACGGTCTTGCCCGAAATTCCTCTTAATGAATCTGCTGGATATTCTAATTGTTTAATTTCCTTTTTTGACATTTATATTTAGTATAACGAGACTCAGCTGTTTTGAATGACTTTCACAGGACGACGGTCCGAGATATAGGCGAAATGCCAGTAGGCATTTACGCCGTGTCATTAAAAACAGCTGAGCGAAGTTATCCAAGTATTTCTTCAATTTTTGATCTATCAAATCCTATGATCAATTGTCCGTCAATATCAATAACCGGAACACCAATTTGTCCAGATTTTTTGATCATTTCATCGGCTTTTTGTTGATCCTTAGACACATCAATGTCTAAAAACTCTATGTTTTTAGATTTGAAATATTCCTTAGCCTGATGACAGAAATGACACCATGGCGTTGAGTAAATTGTGATTTTTTTCATATTATCTTTTTGTTAGTTATTTTTTAGTCAGTCAATTATAGCATACCCCAATATCAAAACAAAAGTTGCCATCCCCTATAAATTACTGTATATTATTAGCAACAGTTTTTTGAAAAAGGAGAGCCATGAAGAAAATTCTTGTTTTGATTTCACTTGTGTTTTTTATAATTCTTATTTGGCCAACCGATAAGGTCTTAGATGGTTCTGCTCAACTCCAGATAGATTCGATCATCAGCAAAGTTATTACCAAGCTTAGGGAAGATCAAAATATTACATTGAACCTAGAAGAATACAAGAGAAGATACATATATGATTGCGTCTCGCGAGATCTTTGCAGTACTGAGCCAAAATCGATCGAAAAAATAAGAACCGTTAAAAATATAGACTATGTCATTGAGAAAGATGGCGAACGAATCGATCCGCCAAAAAAGATGCGCTTTAATATGTCGGCCCTGGATGGTAAAGTTCTTATAAGATACGACTTTGTCGAAGTCGATTCATCGGATCCCAGTGTTATGGTATATGATTTTCATCCAAAAACTGATCGGCCAAAAGCGACCTCTGCGACCGAAAGAGCCATCGATATGACTACTGGCAGGATGATTATAAGTAAGAGCGATTTTGGTATCATATCTATCAGCTCTGGATTATCTCGTCCGATTTCATTTGGTAATTTTTTTCTTATTGAAGTTTTTCAATTATTTAATTTTGACATTACCGTAGATCGGAAAAAATTCCATAACAAATATTACACAACAACTAGATCTATCACGTATGTCAAATTCCAAAGAGTCTTCGGTCATAAAAAATACGAGAAACACGAAATTGTATTGACAGATCCTAGCCAGTAAGGCCGCTCTTAGCGGCTTTTTTAATAGCCAGCGTTCATGATATACTTTCAGCCATGTTCAAGATAATCAAGAAAGACGAAAGAACAAAAGCCAGACTAGGCGTACTAACTACGCCTCACGGCGTAGTTAGTACGCCTTCTTATGTTTTTGTCGGCACTTATGGCAAATTTCGCCACCTTGAGCCAAAAGATATAGAAGAAACTCAAACGCAACTTATAATCGCCAACACTTTTCATCTCTGGCAGAAGGCATTAAAAAATAAGCTCAAAGAAGGCTTCATTCATAAATCATTTGGCCTCAAAATTCCTATCATGACCGATAGTGGCGGTTTTCAAGTTCTATCCCTGGCCTTTGGTGACAAGAATAAAGTCAGTAAGTTTATGTCCGACGATACTAAAGCCGATATAAAACATGAACGCACCAAAATAAGAATCACTGACAAGGGTGTATATTTTCAATACAACGACACGAAACTATTCCTAGGCCCAGAACTCTCAATACAACTTCAAAGAAAAATCGGAGCTGATATTATATTCGCTTTTGACCATATAACTTCGCCTCATGATAATTTTGGATACAATAAAAAAGCCGTCGAACTAACAAACAAATGGGCCAAGATCTGCCTTCAAGAACACGCCAAGAATCAGAAGAATAAAAAAAATAAGCAAATGCTTTTTGGTATTGTCCAAGGGGGCATTTATCCGAAACTCCGAGAAGCTAGTGCCAAGCACATTGGCTCCCTACCATTTGATGGCTTTGGCATCGGTGGTTCTTACACCAAAAAACAAATATCAGAAATGCTCAAATGGGTCATCCCCCACCTACCAGAAGAAAAACCAAGACATCTACTCGGCGTCGGTAAGATTGCTGACATTTTTGAAGCTATAGAAAATGGCGTTGATACCTTTGATTGTGTTATTCCCACGCGCGAAGCTCGTCATGGCAAGCTTTATACTAAAACTGACTACATAGATATTCGCAAGGGCAAATATGTTAAAGATAAAAAAATAATTGAAAAAAATTGTGGTTGTTCTACTTGTTCTAAAGTTAACAGATTACAGATAAGAAAACTTATTAAAAGCGAGGATCGCGACGAGAATGCCGCAGGTCAACGCTGGTGTCTCATGCATAACATGTGGTTCTTCAATAAACTACTTGAAGATATTCGCAACTCAATCGCTCGAGGCAAATTTTTAGAATTCAAAGAAAAAACACTGCGCCCACTCCAATCTCTCACAACTCTCTCGCCAGAGAAATAGCATAAAGCTTTGTCATTATATCCGAACAAAATATGGGACCCCTCGGCATATACATGCCTCGTCCCATATATTTGTTACCGGACAAATATCCTCATCTTTATCTATTTCTATACTAGCTCGGTCGGATTGTTCGATATGGGAGCTGGGCTCCGTTAATATTATTACAAAATGAAAAGCGCCTCCACATTATAGGGAGGCGCGGGGCGTTTTTCGCATGGGGCAAGGCTGGTTACTCAGCTGTCCATTTTGCAGCCAGAAGTACGTCCAGCTCTTGGACCTTCATATTGAACATCTCGGACCTACTCCTAAGAAGCTCGGCCGCTACGACCAACAGACCACTGTCATTCTCACTTCTCTGGGCAAAATTTTCCAGAATTTCGGCTTCGTCTCTCAAGATGTTTCTCGCTCCTGTGACTGCCATCCATTCTGACCTATTCACAGCCTCACCTCCATGCGCCACTCAGGTGCTAACCGAGCTACGAAAGAACCGAGCTAATCTCATACTCTATTTATACCATATTCTATAGCACTTCGTCAATATGTCGTATATGCATCTTTGATCAATAAAAAGCGCTCCATACAAAGGGGGCGCGAAGCGCTTTTCGTACGGAGCAAGGCTGGTTATTTAATGGCAGGACCGGCAGTAGGTTTGTAGGCCTCTTTAACACACAGCCTAATATGGCTTCTCAGATTATTCGGATGATTATAAATATCCTTATCCGCACAGCGAACACGATCGCTGATGATCACATCTCCAGTGGCGACAACGCCACCGAGAATTTGCGTATTCTTACCATCTGCATCCGATGTTACGAATTGAACGACAGAAATATGGGGATTTTCCCTCATCACTTCAATCTTGGTGACAACCCCATAACCCTCATAGCCCCAAACGCTATCGGCGACGATCAAGGGCTGGTCACTACCAGGCAGCTCAACCTTAACAACTTCTTTGTCAGGTGGAACAATCACCGACATCCAGATATAGACAAGCAATGCAACAAGTGCCGCGGCGCAGAACCATATCACTAAACTGCGCACAATACTTTTCTTGGAACTCACGACTCACCTCCGTGCGCCACGTGGACGCAAACCGAGTTACGAAAGAACACGACTAACCTCGTCTTTTGATTATATCGTATTCCTGCCACCCTGTAAAGACTATCTAAAAACCCGCAAAAAGCGGGGTTTTAGATACCAATATATCGGTTAATTATGAGACCTTCTTCATCTTAGAAAAGACATAGAGATACAATATCTCTAAGATTCCTACGGTGTTAACAAGCAATAGTACCACGAACCAGATCTTGTGCTGTTCTCTTGCGGCTTTCCATAAAGCCATCCCCTTCCAAAAAATACTCCATGCAACGATTACCAAAAAAGCAAGGCCCAATACTGGCCAGAAAGGCATGCCAACACCGGCATCCCAGCCAACCCCTTTGCCTGCCTGCATAAAATTTGCTAATGAGTTCATTTATTTTTTATTATTTAAATTGTTAATTCGACCACTTACTAATTATACCACCAACCGCTTCTCAGAATGTCAACAGATAGGATTAGAACTTTTAAGAGATTTATAACAATATAGCTATTTTACTAGAGCAGGAATTATATTTTAGAAGGCTTTCGCAGGACGACTGGTCCGAGAACGAGAAAATTTTCAGTAGAAAATATTCCGTACTTCTAAAATATGGTTCCTACCTATAATTTATCAACCCCTAAGTTTCTTTAACTTCTTTATATCTTCTTCAACTCTATCGTGATCAGTCTCTAGAACCATATCTACATTTGGGAACTGGCTCATTAAATTGACAAATCCTTCTTGGCCTATCTTACCCTCGCCAATATGCTCGTGCCGATCTTTCTTCTCGCCCAAACCAATCATCGAATCATTAGCATGAATTAATTTAATACGATCCAAGCCTACGGTCGCCTTAATTTGATCTATTGTTTGTTTAAAACCGTCGTCTGTTTTAATGTCATAGCCAGAGGCGAACATATGAGCCGAATCAAGACAAATATCAACTGTCTTATTATTGTTTCTTAAAATATATTCCAATTCTTCAAAGGTACTGCCAATAATATCTCCGGCTCCGGCCGATATTTCCAATAGAAATATCGTAGTACCTTCATAGTCTTTCATGATTTCACTCACCGATTTTATCACAACGTCCAACGCATCGTCTTTATTATCATAATCCCTGGCACTACCCAAGTGAGTCATCACATATTTTGCACCAATCAGCGAACCTCGCTCAAGTTCTTCTCGAACAACTCTTATCGAAGCCTTTCGGACATTTTCTTTAACCGAGGCAAAATTAATGTAGTACGGCGTATGGATATAGCAATTTTCCTGGTTCCATTTTTTCATCTCACTCTTAAATTCTGCTAGTAACTCTTTGGTTAATTCCGGTGCCGGTCCGCCCTGCGGTGAACGAGTAAAGAGTTGAAATACTTCACAACCCAAATCTGCCGCTCTCTTCGGCGCATTCTGCACTCCCCCAGCAATTGATACATGACATCCAATTTTCACATGATTACCATTAACCCCGGACACTAGAAATTAAGAATGTGATTTTTGAGAGGCTTACGGAGCGCGACGGCGCGAGTAAGAGGCGAAATGCCAGCAGACATTTACGTCGTACTCTCAGAAGTCATATTCTTAACTTCTACTTCAAAACTCCCTCCGCTCGTAGCTCCTCTATTATATCACGCGGAATTGGAATTTGATCTCTAACCGGACTGACACCTGGATAGCGCCAAGCTGTGATAATGATTTTCTGACTCGACCTCGGTTTCGTCTGGTACATAGCCCAGACTTCCGTTGGTTTAATTTTGGTTCCAGTCGGTTGCATAACAGCAACTGTTTTTTCAGCCACGCCATTCTCGCGTCTTTTCGGACTGGCAATTATTCGCCTAACTCTATCGGGAGACAAGCCATAATAAAGCATCTTGCGTATAACATGATTAGTCCAGTAATATTTCTTATCGCTCTTTGGAAGTTTATGTAACTGCATATCGTTATTTTACCTAATTTTAAATATTAAAAAAGACGCCATATAAGACGTCTAAACCCGTGGCATTGTATGACACTTCTCGCATCTTGGCTCATAGAGAGCATCTCCGACTTCTATCTGCTCACTGCTTCCATACAATTTCTGGGTAAATCTTGCTCCGAGACATCTACATTTTGAGCAAACAGCCGTTTTCTTTATGACAATATCGGCTAAGGCCAGAAGATCGGGCATGATACGGAATGGTTTCTGCCAAGCATCAAGCCCCAATCCGGCAAGCCAGACTGGTATGTTCAGCTGCTTAGCTGCATAGAGAATCACGTCATAGAACCAAGCATCAAAGAATTGACATTCATCGGCGACTATTATTTCGGGTCTATAACGCCTTATGAGACTTCTCATGTGTTCTTCGTTTATAATCTCGTGAGCTACTAACTCATTAGTTAATACAGGCCCTCCTACTTCCCACTTTCTCGATGCAATAGCTCCCCTTGTCCTCATGTCAATTTTCGGCTTAATTATCAGCACTTTTTTTCCGGCAATTCGATATTTATTAGCTTCAGCAATAATCTCTTCGGATTTACCAGATCTCATCGGTCCCTCAACGACAATAATGTCAGCCACGTGAATCTCCTCAATAAAATGAACTGAGTCTATTCTAATCATTTTTTAAATAAAACAAAACCCCCCGAAATGGGGGGTTTTGTTTTTGAGATATTAGTAGTCTCTGTGTCCACCGCCGAAACCGCCTCGGCTGCCGCCACCAAAACCACCTCTATCATCGCTGCGACCACCACCGAAGCTCCTTCTTGGAGGTTTGTCGGTCATTGGTCTAGCTTCGTTGACAACTAACTTTCTGCCGTCGAGCTCTTGGCCGTTGAGTGTTTCAACGGCTTTTGCAGCATCTTCGTCAGAGGCCATTTCAACGAATCCGAAACCTCTCGAGCGACCAGTCATCT
>Ga0209417_1002478_pt1 | contig 28062 bp, 19 predicted proteins | sample RifGroF2_FD_184002 | JGI IMG/M metagenome (GOLD analysis project Ga0209417, IMG submission 184002) | Groundwater microbial communities from Rifle, Colorado, USA - Groundwater F2 (SPAdes) (version 2) | ecosystem: Environmental > Aquatic > Deep subsurface > Groundwater | place: Rifle, Colorado... | reverse complement strand
GCAGCGTAACGCCTGCGGCTACCGAGATGATGAATATCTAAAACTCCGAATCCTGCACCTGCACCGTTCAAACTACTCATTAACCGGATGAACCAAATATGCTCGTTTGGTGCTCGCTTGGCGTTCGGTTGTGTTTCGCTTGGCATCATAAGTTCTTAATTAACAATCATTAATCGTTTATTGACAAATACTTACAAAAGTCTCTTTTGGACTCATAATCCATTGGTCGTAGGTTCGAATCCTACCGGGCCCATTGACATAACACATTAAAAGCCAAGAACTTATGGATTCTTGGATTTCAGTGCTTATGGGTCAAAATCACCATTTGCGTCAGTTACTTTTTGCCCCTTCCAAAATCTTACACACTCATCGCCACCTGGCTATCAGAGGGCTGAAAGCTGTCCGCAAAAGCAAGATAGACCCTTATCTCGGCCGCATTCAGGAAATCCTCAAGCAGGATAAAGCTCTGCCCAAAAAGCAGCGTCATACGGCCAAACGCATCATGGAACGTCTCAAATCAGAAGGCTTTGGTGGTGGTTATACAGCAGGTAACCATTCACAAAACTGTGAATGGTTACGAAATATCTTATCCATGACAGAGACCCATTGTATACAGCCACGTTCTGTACAATTCTGAAATCAGAAGGCATTGAAAGTATTAAACTGCCGCCGCATAGCCCCAATTTGAATTCTGTAGCTGAACGCTTTGTCAGAACTGTAAAAGAAGAATGCCTCAATCACCTGATATTGTCTTCTGAAGAGCAACTTGGATATGTACTCTCGAAGTTTCTTGATTATTACCATACTGGTCGGATACATCAAGGACTTGGAAGAATAATTGATCCGATATACGGAAACAATACAGGTGATATCTTCTGCATCGAACGACTCGGCGGTCTATTGAAATCATATCATCGAAAAGCAGCTTAACAGAAAACTCCAATCATTATAAATCTGTCTCCGACAGTACCGGTCTGCTTTCAGACTGCTATTGACTTTTAAAAGAGTGCCTCAAAAAACATTGCCGCCACACATTTTTTCAATTCTTCGATTGAAAGTCACTGCCAATTTGAGCAATAACGTGTGTTTATGTCCCACCTTACGGAGAGATGACTTTTTGCCTATTACGGCAAAATAATGTTAACTTCAAAAAATCATCCTATTCTGAAATTGCCGCAAGATATGCCCGTGACTTTTTTGAAAAGACGCATAAAATAAAACATATCTTTATATCCTACGGCGAATGAAACTTCTTTAACTGTTAAGCCCTGCTTGAGCAACCCCTTTGCCCTTGAGATTCGAAGACTATTAATAAATTCTCTTGGGCTTCTACCAGTATGCTGCTTGAAATACCTGCGGAAATAAGATTCTGATATATTATATTTCCCCGCAAGATCTGAGATTGAAACTTCATAGGCGTAATTTTCGGCGAGCCACAAAACAGCCGCCGTAATTTTCGCATGCCGTTCATCCTGTTTGCCTTTAGTATTGGAAAGCCTGAAAAGTTCAAGAATCATATCTGTAATAACATTTTTTCTTTCGAATATGGCAGCTTTATCTTCATCAGTGATATTTTTTTTTAGTTTTTCATAAGCAGCAGAAACAACGCCAATATCATCCTCAACAATCATTTTCCGTCTGCTCAAAAACCCGAGTTTATCAAGACGAACAGCTTCATGACCATTCCATACTATATATTTTTCGTTCCATTTTTTTTCCGGGTAATAAGCATTTGGCTCATCAGGAAACAGTATTATTACACTGCCTTTATTAAATCCAATCCGACCGGCTGAAGGATTGACGAAAAACCCATTGCCGCCTTCAATAAGCACTACTGCATATTGGCCAAGTTTTCTTAGTTCATGGGCAGGCTGATATTTTTTAACTGGATTTTCTCCAATTCTGTCAACCCATAGACCTATTTGCTTCTCAATACGCAATGGCGTACGGAACTTTGTTTCGCTGAAAACCTTAAACTTATCTATGACCGAAAAATCCATATTATTTATCGAAAAATCTATAACTATCCTTCAATGTTAATTATATTATACACATATCAAAATTAAAAGTCCATAACGTTATAAAGGATACTCAAATGAATCAGCGAGAACGATGGCTTAAAACTATACTATTTGACAAGCCCGACAGGATACCTTTTTCTCCCGGAGGAGGAAGAAAATCAACACGAAACCGTTGGCACATGGAAGGATTGCCTGCAGAAATTGATGATAGTCATGATATTACTGAATACGCATACAAATTGGCTGGAGGGAAAGAGAAATTGTCCAGGTCTGGACGAAATTTTTGGGTTGATGAGAGAATGAAGCCTCAGTTCGAAGAAAAAGTTATCGAACTCAGGGAGCGAACACAGATTGTGCAGGACTGGAAGGGAAACATTTGCGAAATAAGCAATGAATATACAACTGAACATCTTAGAAACGCTATCGATTTTGTCACAAGACGATGGATTAAATGCCCTGTTGAATCGCAAAGCGACTGGGAAGATATGAAAAAAAGATACGATCCAAATGATATTACAAGGTTTCCTGAAAATCCAAAACAAGTTGGTGCAGAAGTTGAAAACAGAGACTGGCCTATAGAGTTACATTTTTCAGGCCCTTTCTGGCAACTTCGTGAATGGCTTGGCTTTGAAAATCTCTGTATGATGTTTTATGATAATCCAAAATTAATTCAGGAAATGCTCACTTTTTGGAGTGATTATATAGCTGTATTATTTGAGAATGCGCTACAATATTTTACACCAGACAGTTTTCATATAAGCGAGGATATGGCATATAAGGGGTTTTCAATGATATCTCCAGATATGGTTAGAAAATATCTGCTGCCTATATGGAATCGCTGGGGAGAAATAGCGAGGTCGAAAGGGATTACGGTTTATGGAATTGATTCTGACGGGTATATAGGCGAACTTATCCCTATATGGATAGAAGCCGGATTAAACTGTTGCGATCCTATGGAAGCAGCCGCAGGAAACAATATCGTTCAGTATCGTAAACAATTTGGAAGAAAGATGGCATTTAGAGGTGGATTTGATAAACGCTGCATTGCCGAGGGTGGGGAAAAAATGGAAAATGAAATGAAAAGAATTTTGCCTGTTATAAAAGACGGCGGTTTTATTCCAGGATGCGACCATGGTGTTCCGCACGATATTTCGTGGCAAAATTTTGTAAATTACGTGGGTTTATTAGCAAAACATACCGGCTGGCTGTAGCATTATCAGCTTTTTAAAGGGCAAGCGACAAAATGATCATCGTCAATCTTTGTAAGCTGCATAGAATTACAAAGGCAATCTGAAGTTCGAAAAGAACATCGTGGGTAGAATTTGCATCTATCAGATAAATTGGTAATGTCGACAATATCGTCAGTCTGTTTTACTTGCAATTTAATATCGGGATCTGGATACGGTATAGCAGATAAAAGCATTTGCGTATAAGGATGTAAAGGATTTTCAAAAAGTTTTTCTGTTGAGGCAATTTCTACTATTTTTCCGGCATACATCACAGCAACACGATTACATTTTTGTTGCACAACACCAAGATTATGTGAAACAAAAATGTAAGTAAGATTAAACTCTTTCTGCATATCCATAAGCAAATTAAGTACTTGAGCCTGGACTGACACATCAAGAGCCGAAACTGCCTCATCAGCAATAATTAACGAAGGATTCATTATTAATGCACGGGCTATGCCAATCCGCTGTCTCTGGCCGCCGCTAAACGCATGAGGATATCTGTTTAAATGTTCGCTACTTAGACCGACTTTAGCAAGAATCTGCTTTACTTTATCCAGCATTTGCTTTTTTTGTACCATTTTGTGAATGATAAGCGGTTCGCCTATAATATTGCCAATAGTCATACGTGGATTCAAAGAAGAAAAAGGATCCTGAAAAATCATCTGCATCTTCGGCCGAAGAGTCTTCAAACGAGATTCCGACAAATCCGCTAAATCCACAGAAATTTCATCTATTTTAAGAATTATTTTACCAGAAGTTGGCGACAAAGCTCTAAGAATTGTTCTTGCGGCTGTGGTTTTCCCACACCCGCTTTCACCAACCAACCCAAGAGTTTCACCTTCGAACAAATCGAAACTTATATCATCAACCGCTTTAACATAGTCTGATATCTTTGTAAAAAACCCTTTACTGTAAATAGGGAAATATTTACACAGATTTTTGATACTTAGAATTATTTTTTTTTCACAGTCCATAATTTACTATTTCTTCAGCTCTTAAACAGGCCACTTTATGGCCTTTAATAAATTCATCAAGGTCCGCTCCAAATCCGACATTACATAAACCATCTTCGGCATATTTGCATCTTGTGTGAAAAGCACAGCCCTGCGGTCTATCAAAAGATTGGGGAACAAAACCATCCACTGACTGGAGCCTTTTGCCTTTGGCTGCCAAATCAGGCAATGAGCCAAGCAAAGCTTTGGTATAGGGGTGCACAGGGTTTTTAATAATTTCTCTGACCGAGGCATGTTCTACAATTCTGCCAAGATACATTACGGCGACATCGTCGGCTGTCTGCGCAACGACTCCAAAATCGTGGGTGATAAGAATTATAGAAGTTCCAAATTCCTTTTGAAGTTGTTTCATCAATTGAATAATCTGCGCCTGGATTGTAACATCCAAAGCAGTTGTAGGCTCATCGGCAATTAATAATTGAGGTTTGGTAATCATCGCCATTGCAATAACCGCTCTCTGCCGCATACCACCGCTTATTTGATGCGGATAGAGGTCTATTTTTTCAGAGGGATTCGGAATACCAACTTTATTGAGCATTTCAATTGTCATTTGCCTGGCTTTTTTGGCTGAAATTTTTTCTTTTGAATGCAGTGAAATTCCTTCCAAAATCTGATTTCCTATTGTATGTACCGGGCTTAAAGCCGTCATAGGCTCCTGAAAAATCATACCAATGTATCCGCCGCGGATGTGATACAAAAGCTGCGATCTTTCGTTCAATTCAGAAATATCAATTGGTCTTTCATTGGAAGGATGAAGAACGATTTTTCCACCGATAATTTTACCAGGTTTTTGTATAAGTTTTAAAATCGAATAAGCTGTTACGCTTTTTCCACAACCACTCTCGCCGACAATTGCCAGAGTTTTACCTCTTTCAATTTTCAGGCTTATATTATCTACAGCTTTGAAACTGCCGCCATCAACTTCAAAGCAGACTTTAAGGTTATTAATAGTCAATATGTAATCTTTTTCATTTATCATATAGAATAGGGGTCAGAAGCGTCTCTTAAACCATCGCCTATAAAATTAAAACATAAAACAGTAAAAATTATAAAAACGACAGGCAGCAGAAGCCATGGATAGTTAGCAACCGTTGTCATATTCATGCAATCTCCGAGCATAACTCCCCAACTTACAATTGGAGGCCGAAGCCCGAGGCCCAGAAAACTCAAAGATGTTTCTCCAAGTATCATCCAGGGAACGGTCATCGTTAAAGATACTATGATATGACTGGTAAAGCCCGGCAAAAGATGCTTGAAAATTATTCTCCCTCTGCTTGCGCCGAGAAGATATGCCGCTACGGCGTAATCTTCTTCCCGCAAAGACATAATTTTTCCTCTAACCACTCTTGCCAAACCGGTCCAGCCAAGAAGGCTTAAAAGAAGGGTTATGCAAAAATAAATTTTAAGCGAAGACCAATCATCGGGAAGCACAGCCGAAAACGCAAGCCAAAGTGGAAATTTTGGAACAGAGTTTATTATCTCAATAGATCTCTGAATAAAATTATCAATTTTCCCGCTTGCATAACCTGATATACCACCAATTGTAATGCCGAGGGCAAACGTAATAATGATACTTATAATCCCAACTGAAAGAGAAATCCTTGCGCCATAGATAATTCTGCTAAGAATATCTCTCCCATATTTATCGGCACCGAGGAGATAGAATCTGATATTTTCATTGTTATTTATCCCGAATAAATGTCTGTCGCTTTTAAACAATCCAAACATCTTATATTTTGGCCCATGTGCAAAAAATGAAAACTTGATTATTTGATTTTTATTTTCATTGTAAGTTTTACGAAAAGTAACAGGGTCTATGACAATTTGCATTGAATATACATATAAACCATTTTTTAAATTCAGCCGTGGAATTTGAGGAGGACAATAGGAACGTTCTATCTCCTGTTGAGAAGGAGAATACGGAGAAATAAATTCTGCAAAAACTGCTACTAAATAAAGAACCTGCAAAAAGAAAAATGATATAACCGCCAGTTTGTGCCGCATGAAACGCGACCTGATCAACTGCCATTGAGATTTCGTGGCAACTGAAGTATTTTGCGCTTGTTTATCAGGCTGTTTAGTCATTACCTTGTACCACCTGAAAATCTTATTCTTGGATCAAGCCATAGTAATAACAAATCACTAACCAGAGTTCCAATAACACCCAGCAGACTTAACACCATAAGCATCGAACCGGCCAAATACATATCTTCCGTCATCAAAGCATCGAGCATTAAAGGTCCGACTGTAGGAAGACTAAGAACCATTGCAACAATTGCTCCGCCGGAGACAAGGCTTGGGAACAGAGCACCTATACCTGAAATAAATGGATTAAGTGCAAGTCTTACAGGATATTTAAAGAGCAATTTCAGCGGTCTTACTCCTTTTGCTTTGGCAGTTATAACATAAGGTTTTCGCAATTCATCAAGAAGGTTGCCTCTCATCACTCTCACCATTCCGGCAGTTCCTTCAAGGCCAATGACAATAATAGGAAGCCATATATGTTTTAATAAATCGATAAACTTATACCAATCCCATTGAGGCTGGGACCCGTAACGGCTTGAAAATAATCCCGAAAAGGAAATACCAAGATACTTTTTCCCAAGATACATACAAATTAATGCCAGCAGGAAAGATGGAACGCACATTCCTATAAATCCGAGGAAGGTTAATATATAATCTCCAGCCGAATATTGTTTCACGGCTGAATAAATACCAATAGGAATCGCAACGGTCCATGTAAAAAGAATCGCTCCTAAAGAGAGAAGTACAGTCAGGATTACGCGATCTCCGACAATATCGTTCACTTGCCGACCTGTCTGCATTGACCTGCCAAGATTGCCCTGCAAAAGACCTTCATCAGATGGATTAAAACTCATAAACCAGGGCATACCCACCCATTTAAGGTATCTTATATGCACAGGATCATCGAGCCAGAATAATTTTTTAAGATCTGTCGATTCCTGCATAGAACTTGAATCTCCCTGTTCAGACAGCATCATAATTCTTGTTGTGATATAATCACCGGGAGGAAGCTGAATTATTATAAAAATTATTATAGACATCACAAACAGGGTCGGAATCATTATTAAAAGACGCTTTCCAATGTATGGAAGCCTGACAGAGGCAAGCAAGATAAAAAGAAAAAATGTTATCAATAATAAATATTTAATAATCCTTGCTGTAATTTTACCTGATGGAGTTTTAACAGTATAAGCCGTATTAGAAATCGAATCAGACCTTTCAGGCATTTTTATATGTATCATCGAATCTTTAACCTCTTCGATTACACTACGGGGATCATCCGGCTTATCCAAAAAATAAGTTTCCATCCCCGCATTTCCCGGGGTTCTGAACATCCAGCATGCAACGGCATTTTTAGGAACATTTCTAAATCCATTTTTCACAACTACAATTACTGGAGGAGGAGTTGAGATATTTATATTCCACAAATTTTCCTTGTTTATATTAAATATCTTATCGAAAACTTCTTTTTGTTTTTCCCTGTCACTGTAAATACAAGTCAAATCATATAATTCCATAACCTTTCTACAGGGATTCGCCAAATCAGGCTCAATACAGCCGGGTAGACAAGCATCCGGGTTACCATAAAGGCCACCCAGCTGATACCATTTCGCGTAACCTATCGCAAAGTTACTGGCTGATGAAACGGGCACGTAATGTCTGGGTTCAATTACGGGTACAAACTCACTGTTTCCAGCCCAAACGTTTAAATCATGCATTAAAGCCCATTTTTCAGCATAAAACAATCCGCTGTTGCGTATTCTTGGGATTATCCTTAAACCTGCATCAGACCAGTCATCGCAAACTAATTGAGCTATACCCGGACTGCTGACCCCAATTGCGACGTTGAGATAAAAAGTCATCCGTGTGCCATCCGCAAATGTTCGATAACCTTCTGTATCTCTTTTTTTCAAACCCAATTCATCTAAAAGCGCGGCTGCTTTGTTAGGGTCATATTTTGTAAAACTTTGATAAATACCTTGATTGTAAAAATAAGAAGTCGGTCCAGGCGCACATTGAGCCGCTTCAGTTTGACCGCTATATTCGGCATCAATAATTTTGTGCCTGTCAATAGACAATGAAAGGGCCTGTCTGAATCTTTTATCATTCAATAAGTTATGTTTATTAATTGTCTGCTGGTCATTGAGGTCTATTTTATAATTAAGATTAGCAGATATGAGAAATGTGCTGCGGTCGCCGGGATACCAATGATATATCGTATAATCCCCCTGTTTCTGCTGACTCATTAAGTGTGTATATTCTTCATAAGGAATAAATCTTAGCTGCATATCTACCTCGCCACTGGCGGCAGCAATCGGGATCATACTGGTACTTTTTTGATCGAAAACAATCCTGTCAATATACGGCAACTGGTTACCTTGAGTATCAACCATCCAGAAATAAGGATTACGAACAAAACTCTGCGGCGGTTCAGCTTTATATTTACGATATATCCATGGCCACAAACTCGGTTTGTCAGGATAGTTCATAATACTCATAACAATGTCTTTGAATAGAACAACATCGTTATTCATTCGTTTGGCGTTTAACAACTGGTTAATTAATTTTCTATCACCAATTGCAGGATGATACTTGGAGAGATAGTGTGCCGGGCAACTTACCATATTGTCCATACTTCCATCGGATGCCAGTTCAGTAAGAAATATTCCGTTTGGAATTGGAAAAGAAAATTTGACTGTGTAATCATCTATTTTCTCTATATTGCCGGGTTGACCCCGAACTCTCATAATTTCAGGCATCATTGGCATAATATTTTTGTCGCATGCGATGTACTTCCACCAGAATAAAATATCATCGGTAGTAAAGGGGTGTCCGTCTGACCATTTGATGCCTTTACGAAGATGAAAAATAAATTCCCTATTATCCTCTGAAATTTCATAGCTTTTGGCTAAATTCGGGACTATTGGGTATCCCTGGCTTGACCAGCGAACAAGCGTTACATAAGATAGCCTGTAACCCATTTCAATTATTGCCGCATCGGTAGTAAGCCTATGCCAGGTTCCTCCGTATTTTCCAATTCCTTCGACACCTTCAATAACGAGAGGTTCCGGCCCCACTCTTTTCTCCAGCGGCTCTATTAAACCTTCCTGTTCTAATTCTTTTAAAATGGGCGATTGGTTTTTAGGATACCATGCTGCTTTTTTACCTGCAGAGTAATCAACTTCACGATAAAAAACCGGAGGATTATTGATGTCTATTTCAGTTTTGCGGGATTTTTGTAATTCGGCAATATAATTGGGGTCATATTTATTTTGTATAAATTCATCGCGTGGTGTTACGATAAAGGCGGAAAGCAAGACCAATAAAACAAAAAGAATCGTCGCGCCAATTAAGCCCAAAAAATATTTTATTACTTTTTTTGCCATCAGTATTTATCAAATATTGGTCCTACATCAATTAAATACATCTGCCTGCCATCGTTCGTATGGGGAGAATCTATCACAATGCGTCTTCCACAAGGACTTATGCGCGGATGGAGGTCGCATCGCCATTCGTCATCTTCTTTACCGGACATATTACCTGTGAATTCTTTAGCAGAATAAAAAGCTCCTAACCATATTAGAAGTTTTTTTTCGATGTTATAGAGATAAAGTTTTTGATTTCTTTGCTCATCAGGATATGTGTCACCAACTATCCAGTTCTTATCTGGGAAATATGAAATATGACCACCTGAATTGGGGAGTACACCATATCCGATTTTTCCGACCTCTCCGAATTTATCCTTATATATTGTAAAACCATCGGCCTGAACAACCAAATGTTCAGAATCCCGCCAATTAAAATGACCACATCCTCCTGGAACAAGAACGTTTACATCGCTGCCATCAGAGGCTGCTGTCATAAATCTGGTTTTAAATGGCCAGCCATGCCCCCTATCAGTTCTCCATCGATGCAAAAAAGCGAATCTTGTAGCGGATGGGTTAAATAAGAGGCAATTAAAATAATGTTTGCAGTCTTTAAAACTTTTTGTCGGATGAGGTATTCCTGCAATATCAGCAAGTGATATAATTAATTTCTTTTCACCAGTTTCCAAATCTAATGAATATATGCCTGAATCTTCGGGAGCCATTACATCGATGTTGCGGTCCTGTATACCAGAATAACCGTAGCCCGGTCTCATATACTCAAGTCTTTCAAAATCTAATCCTATAGCTGTTTTTCCACTCGGATGAACCGCGAAAAAAGCGAAAGGAAATTTCGTTAACTTACCCGTTTTTATATCGAGAATCTTGCATATATACTGCTGCCCTTCACGATCATTCCACATTATTTCGGATTGTGAATTAGGTCTGAATTGCAGCATGCAGCCTGCCTGCCAGCACCATGCGCGAGACTCGCCAAGTTCTATCCAGCGGTTATTACTCTTTAGGTCAATCATTCCTATTTTTATAACATCTTCCGGGTTTGGTCTGCGGTGCTGAAAATATACTTCCATACCTAACAGATATCTGCCGTTGGGGTCAAACTGGGATTTGTCGTAATATCCAAACCAGTGAAATGCTGCTCCCTGCGTAACTTGATTAATAGGAACATCAATTTTTAAATTTTGCACTGAATTCATAATCATAACTGCGAATTTGAAATAATATATTCAATTAGCTCATCTATATAACAAAAAGCCAAACCCGTTACAGTATCAGCACAGCCGTAATATATTGCTATCCGTTTTGTGTCCGCATTGTAAAGAGTCGCACATGGGAATACAACATTGGATACATCTCCGACGCATTCGTATATTGTCCGCGGATTTAAAATATATGTCTTACAGCGATAGAGAACCTTCCATGGATTATCTATATCTAATATAGCTGCACCCATGCTATATACAAAACCATTGCAACTTGTTAATACGCCGTGATAAATTAACAACCATCCATATGATGTTTCAATCGGAACAGGGCCGGGACCGATTTTTGTGCATTCCCATGTAAGTTTATCTTTTTTAGGAGCCATAACATGCCTGTGCCTACCCCAGTGAATCATATCAGGGCTTTGACTGCAGAATATATCTCCGAAAGGAGTATGACCATTATCGCTCGGACGGCTTAACATCATATATTTTCCATTAATTTTCCGAGGAAACAAAACACCATTCCTGTTAAATGGAAGAAAAGCATTTTCAAGTTGATAAAACTTCTCGAAATCGTAAGTATATCCGACACCTATTGTCGGTCCGTGATATCTGTTGCACCATGTGATATAATAACGGTCTTCAAGCCAGCAGACACGTGGGTCATAACCTTCCACAAAACGTGCAATTTCAGGCTCATCACATATAAACTTTATCGGTTCATCGTACAATTCAAAATTTATGCCGTCTTTACTGAAGCCTCGATGAAGGCGCATATTTCTTTCTATTGTATCTGCACGGAAAACTCCGGCAAAACCATTTTCATAAGGAACAACAGCACTATTGAATATACTGTTTGAACTAGGTATAAGGTCCCTTGGTATTACAGGATTATTACTATAACGCCAAACTACATCCTTACACCCTATTGGCCTCTCTTCCCACGGAATATTGGATAGATTATTGTTTACGAACTCTGTTTTTTTTGGTTTTATAGCTTGTTGAATAGTCATAATACAACCTTATCTATAAGTTGGTATTTTGTGCATTAATTCTTTTACAGCAAAGTATGCCATTTTGGGTTTTCTGTATTCATTGACAATACCTTTATTATTGAAGCATTTTGGACGATTTATCGATACCTTGCCCGGCAAAGCGGTTCTGCCGTCGCAGAATTGCCATATATAAAAACCCTGAACAACTTTGGAATCAAGCATAGCTTTTATGCTTTTTTCAAGCAGCTTCTGCTGATAATTCTCTGTCCAGCGTCTTCCCGGCTCAAAGGATGTTTCGCCCAATATTGCAGCTGCACCAAATTCAGTTATCATAAAAGGTTTATCTTGCTTATGTTCGATAAGCCAGTTGCGTGCATCTTTTAACTTTGATTCAAATTTCGTATCGAGGTCATCTGTCATCTTTTCATCATCATACCAGCCGGGGTACATATTCCAGCAGACTACATCCACAAGATCAAAACATATATCATTTTTGCTGCATGCAGATGCAAAACTTATAAGTCTGGATTTATCCAATCTCTTCATTTCCACAGCAATTTCGGAGAACAGTTCCAAGCCTTCCGGTGAACTTGATTTTGATTCGTTCTGAATACTCCAGATTATAATTGATGGATGATTATAATCGCGGTCAATCATTTCTCGCGTCATTTGAAGAGCTCGCTGATGAAGCAAAGGTTTAGCAAGCGATTCGGCTGGATGGTTCCAAAATGCCAGTTCTTCCCAGAATAGCAGGCCCATCTGGTCGCAATAATCCATAACGATAGGATCGTTAGGATAATGGCTTCCTCTGATAGCATTTGCTCCTAACTCTTTTATTATCTGCATATCTCGATAAATCAGCGGAGCATTAATCGCATAACCAAGTTCCGGATGGTCATTATGGCGGTTCACACCTTTTATGAATATCTCTTTACCGTTAATAAGCATTTTATCCTTTTTTGTCTCTAACTTTCGAAAACCAGTTCTTTCATAAAGATCGTCGTTAGAACAGTTGATGTGGAATTGATAGAGACGAGGATTTTCGGGATCCCAAAGAACCGGCATTAAATCTTTTAGAGTAAAGCTTATATCCTGAACCGAACCAGCTTCTATTGTTATCTTCTGTGAAGCTTTTGTCACAGAGTTAACATCAACATTAAATATATCATCCGCATCTTTGTTTGACCAGTTTTTTATTCTCGTTTTAACAATCACTTCAGCAACTTTATAATTACTCCATTTGGTGTCGATGTAAATATTTTCAATTGAAATATTGTCAAACTGTTCAAGTTCCACGCCTCGGTATATGCCGCCCCAGACAAACCAGTCAACAAATCGTAAGGGCAGCGTATCTTCATCATTCACAGTATTGTCAACTTTAACAACGAGAATATGCTCTCCTGCGGAAAGATTCGGTATGTCGAAAAAGAATTTATTATAACTACCGTAATGCCGGCCAAGTTCTTTACCGTCCAGATAAACTATCGCCAGACCACTTACGGCGTGGAAAATCAACCTGCTGTTTGAATCAGTCATTGTTGTGAATTTTCTTGAATACCATACAACTCCAAAATAGTCGAATTTATTAAATTGCATATTCCAACAAGATGGAACGTAGCTTACATCATTAGATAAATTTTCTCCGCGTTGAAAATCTTTTTCGCCGCCCTTATTTTCAGAATCAAATGTTATATTCCATTGACCGTTAAGATTGATACTTTTACGTTTTAGCGATTTTTGAAAAATTCGTTCCATATTTTATGTCCTGTAATAAATAATATTGTTTCTTCCTCGATGTAATTGAGTTTAAACTACCTTCAAATTTTATTCAATAAAATTACCATTCCATAGTTTCTTCCATTCCGGAGGTATATCTTTTAAACCTTTTTTCCATGTCCAGATAATCCATGGAATATTATTCTCATCATAAATTCTTGCGGTATCGCGCATCCATTGTACACCCGCATTATTCGGTGCATTATTAAAAGCTCCAAATTCGCCGCACCAGACCGGCACATTATGTTTTTTTGATAATTCTAAAGCAGGTTTTAATTCATTTTTAAGATAATCGATGCCGGGATATTTTATAACGCCGTATTGAGGTCTATAATGTGTAAGCTTGCGAGGCGAATAAAAATGAAAATCATACATCGTGTTTGGCCTGTCGATATATATTTTATCGCTGAGACTTCCGACAGATCCCCACCATGTTCCGGTCACAGAAACAATAAATCGCGGCTCAATTTTATGAATTGCATCTACTATCGTCATTCGAATTTTGTTATAATCTTTATACTTATTAGGTTTTATATGTATTTCACTTAAAGTGCTGAATCCCATGAGATAGTTCAACGATGAATATCTTTTTGCAAGCGTTTCATACATTTTTGCAAATTGCCTGCCTAATAAATCCGGCTTTTCAAGATTGTCATCAGCACCCATCGCACGCCAATGAACTTCTATCATAAAATAAATCTTATTTTTTTCGAGCCACGCTGCTCTTTGGTCCATATAGCGAAGATTCTCTTCGAGCAGAATGCATCTTTTATTTACATCTTTTTTACCATCGTTGACGGTCTGCCAATAGTTTGGGTCAAAAGTCAGCAGAATGCGAACAAAATTTATTCCCCAGCTTTTGAACATTTCAACTTCCTGCTCACCGCTTAACCATTCTGAACGTGTGTATATGCCTCTTAATTTTACTATATTGCCTTTGCTATCGACAATATTGCGTCCATTTATGCTCAGGCGAACTGATGTATCACTTTGCGGCAAAGATATCGACATCTGCTCCGAAGCAGGAGAAATAATTTTTGATTCATCTGCTAATACAAATTGACTAAATAACAACACAATTAAAACACAACACAATCTCATTACATATGCTCCGTTTGCCATAAATAAAATTTAAAGGGTGTGACTTTGCTGCTTATCTTCTCGGGTCCAAAATACATTTTGACCAGCTTATTCTTTGGATAGGACGTTGTCGTTTTTAAATGAAATTTTTCTAAAAAATTCATTTCATTTATAATACGAATCATACCTATGTAAAATGTATTTTTGGGAATGTTTAATTCCTCGAAATAACCCAGTAGATCGTCATCACGGGTTGGGGTAAAAACTCTTATTGCGGAATAATCTTCTTTTTCAATTAATCTTCTTAGTATCGAGGCAACGATATTGAAGTTTCCGCCGTATTCAAGTACGGTATTTTCATCACTGACAAGAACATATCCCTTTATTTTGCCATTCTTTTGATAATACAGTTTTCTTTGATTATTAAAAAGCATTGGATAATCGCTAAGTTTCCGCTGCGATTTCAAAGAATTTTTTTCATAAATTTCATTTATCTCTGAATAATCTTCAATACGTGTTTCGATGGCAGACTTTTCATCGTATTCTGGAAGGATAAAGGCATTCCCGTGATTTATTTGAAAATTGCACCCCTGACCGGCTAATTCCCAGCCGAGTCTCCTGTAAAAATCAGGCGTACCTGTCCAAAGAATAGAAATATCATAATCCTCTTTTTCCATTTTTTTTATGCAATCATTTAGAATTATCGAAGCATAACCTTTACCCCTGAAATCTGGATGCGTCGCTACCCCGCCAATACAGCCTGCCTTCAATAATAAACCATTATCAGTATTTACGGTTCTCTGGTATATGGCAGCATGCGAAACGATTTTACCATCTGCTTTAATTATCCGCATATTGTCAAGATTACATTGGCCGTATGCATAAGGATAATATCTGCCTATTCTGCGAGGCCGTGTACTATGAAATATGGAATCCATCAATGTAAGTGCTTCATTGAGTTCATCTTTCAAACATTCTCGCGGACCTTCGATGTTCATATTTTATCCTATTTATCCTGAACTATATGCCTCGCTGCTCGAACTGCGACTAATTGACATGGCACGCAATAAGCCGCTGTTTTATATTGACGCCCCGGTGGAAAAGTTACCTGTTCATAGGCAGTAAGATGTCCTTCTGCCTGATGATAATAAATATGTCCCCAGAGGCAAAGCATAAAATCATCATATAAACTCAGGTTCCAAAGACCTTCAAGCCATTCAGCTAATGGCCAATCATCAAGATGATTCTCAAACCGTGTTGTTCCGCAGAATTGACCTCCGCTGTTTAGCCGGGCTTTTACCATTCGTTCCATTAACTCTTTTGGTAATATCCCGCTCGACATCAGTTCAGGCCAATACCTGTAGTTTGTATAGCTGCCAAAACGTGTTGAAATGATTTGCGCAGGACGCTGAGCAGGTTCATCTGAAACTTTTTCTATTGTCGGTCGCAACCACCAGTCTGAGGGGTCTTTAGGCCAAATTTCAGTCATCACTTCGATAAGTAGTTTTTGAAGCAGTGCGGTTTCATGCTGAATCTGAACCGCCTCCTGTTTTTGGTTTAAATATTTATCTATAACAATCGCCCAATCCCGTAGCCCTCTTACAACCCATGCGTTGTTGTGAAAATACGTAGCCGGGTTGCCTCTTTCGTCATCCTCAGGAACTCCAAAAAGGAGCCTGTTTGGTTCGGTAGAATTTATCAAATCTCGGAGCCATTTAGCTATAAGATTTATTTTTGCTAAATTTGTATTGAGCCATTCCGCTTTAGCTCCACGTTCTACCATCCGCCATACAGACGTAAGGAGCATGCCCATTTCACTCAAAGATGTACCTCGATAGTTAATGGTACCGTCTGAACGAACAAAGGTGTTTAACCAATACTCAAATATCTCTTCAGCCCTGGATGTCATTCCCCATAACGTAAGAGCATCCACAACAGATATAATTACTGGTGGAAAACTGTCATGGCAATCATGAGAATAAATACCGGCTCCATATTTCGGATGATTCCCCTTAAATGTCGCATCAATATGCGCCAATCCAACTCGTACCACCCGTTCAAGCATTGGATGTGGAAAAACAGCTTTTGAAGGCAGATTTATTTTTCCCGCCATTTTTGCGATCATGCTCGGGTCAAATACCGGATCATCCCTTACAGGCTCTGCACAGCTTTGCACTTTTTGCGGGAAATCCTTTCCAACAGGAAGCAGTTTCTCGCGAAACGGGTCCTTCATCGCTGTCTCCCATTTCGATACATTGTCTAAATTTGCTTCTGTCATATCCTTTCCTTATTATTTATTGTCAATATGATAAAGCATTTCTGCTTTGACTTTAAACGGAGGGTCAATCATTGTCTTATCACGCTGTAAGTTCAATTCAAAACCATCTTCAAGACCCTGCGGTTTTGAATATATAATCTTGATTTTGTGTAATCCTTTTTCAAGAGTGATTACACCTACAGCAATTCTTACATAATCAAGCTTTGTAGAAAAATGTTTATTGGATAAAACATCATTAATATAAATTTCATAAGCTCCATACGATTTTGGATAAACGAAGTATTTGCCTGCTTTGGAAATATCAATCAATCCTTCATAAACTACTGTTTTCCCTTCTGGATTATTCAGTCGCACCTCTCCAATATCATTAATTACACCTGTTTTTTCTGCTTTTTCTAATCTCAATTCTTCAATTTTTTCTGCAGCTGTGTTAAAAATAGAATATCTAAGCCCTGGCAAAATCTTCCCCTTGACTTCAAAAGGTTTCAGCCCGCCGAACTCAAATACTGTCTTATCGATAGGCCCTTTCTTCCCCTGATGTATTATTCTCGTCATTACAGGTGTCGTTTTATTAACCTTAAAAGGCACAGTATACAATTTTGAATTTTCATCAGGCTCTGTTCCGTCAATTGTATAGTAAATATTTCCATCACGCTTCCAGGAATCGATTTGTACCAATTGCTCATCGGTAAATCTTCCACCATGCGGATTAATCTCAAGTTCGTTATCGTCAAGTTTACTCTGCCATAAATCCTTCCATTGCTGCGGCACATCTGTCATTCCAACATCCCATGTCCAGATAATCCAGGGAATATCATTTCTTTCAAAAATTCTGCAAACATCTCTCATCCAACGGTCACTCGAACCATCCGGAGCATTGTTAAATGCACCGAATTCTCCGCACCAGATGGGTACATTATATCTTTTCGAAAACGATAAAGCTGGACCGATGAATGTCTCATTTAATTCCTTGCCTTGATAATAAGACCTGCCGCTGAACCCGTGCGGTACTCTGCCGGGATATCGCATATCTCCGAACCAAGGCCTGTAAGCAATGAATGTTTTAATATCATAGTAATGAAAATCATAAATCATATTCGGCCGGTCAATCATGGTTGCTTCAATCAAACCGTCGGGGCCGCTGACTTTCACGCCTGTTGACGACATAATTATACGCGGATCAACTTCATGAACCGCATCCACTATAGTAGTGCATACATCTTTATAATCTCTATACTTTTCGGGTTTTATAGAACATTCGCTGAACATGCAAAAGCCAATTAGATACTTATAGTCTTTAAATTCTTCAGCAAGTTTTTTATACATCTTGGCGCATTGCTCACCAAGTAATTGAGGGTTTTCCAAATCTTCTTCCATTCCGTACCATCTCCACGGAATTTCCATTATGAAATATATTTTTTGTTTTTCCAGCCAATTGCATTTTATTTTTGTCTTTTCAATATTTGCATCGCTCATGATGCATCGTTTGTTCAAATCTTTTTTGCCATCATTGACCACCTGCCAATAGTCTTTATCGAACGCAAGCAGAATCCTTACAAAATTAATACCCCATTGTTGGAACTTGATTACTTCATTTTCGGAACTAAGCCATTCTTCCCTGCTGTAGATACCGCGAAGCTTCACTTTATTTCCATTGCCATCGACAAGATCTGTTCCTTGAACCTTAAGTCTGACCGCATCATCATTTGCGTAGACCATCGAAGCGAAACCGCAACTCAGAATTGATACAATGAAACCTAAAATTACTATGTTTTTCATATGAATCATTCCTTTTGATTTGTTTTTCTAAAAATATGAACGAATGTTATACGCAGATTCCTTTTGAATATATTTTTTCAGATCAGGTTTGCTATCAGGATTGTAAAAGATAAAAATAGATTCGCCTGCATATGGCTCATACATAATTATCTCATCTCTGTCATCGCCTAAAATGTCCAATGGAAATACTTGAGCGGCTACCGGCCTCCAGCTTGTCCCGCAATGAAGCTTATCCTGTACATATTTATCATATTGACCAAGTTCTGCTACAATATTGCCGTAACCATCTACAAGAATTTTATCCTGCGGTATCCACAGTGACTGTACTTTCGTGCTATTCCAATTCACTACCTGCGGATAATCAGGATAAGCTTGCAAAAGTTTCCTATGCTCAAAATTTGCAATTGTAGTGCCGTCTGAACCACGCAATGTTGCAAACTGTCCCGTATGCCCCCCTGTGCAGGCGATAACCTGTGGTTCTTTCATACCTTCTATGAAATTACCGATCCAAACAGCCTGACCATGGGATATTTCTTCTCGAGTTTTTTTCCACAATATATTGCCCTTATAATCAAGGCAATAAAGCGGGCCGACTCCGCAAGTGCTGATAAGAATTTGTTTTTCATCGCTGTCTTTCAATTGCGCGATTCCAGTACAATCGGCGTGCCATATAAACTGATCGCCTTTATCCCACAAAACTTTACCATTGTCATCAGCCAGCATATGACCAAGAACTATGGGGCATATTCCATCATTATCAACATCTCCAACTGATGGAATATGCCCCATAGAATGGCTTGTACCTTTTATATGCCAGATAATATTTAATTTATTATCAAGTGCGAAAGCCTGACATGGCAGACCATTACTCGCCTCATACTTAATAATTATTGAAGGCGGCTTATCTTTGCCATTTAGATATGCTATACGAAGCAATGGATGAGTTCGCGAGGATTGTCTGCCGCCGATTTCTCTTGGCTGGCGAACACTCATATTTATGGGCGATTCGATTCCGCACTTTACTGTTCCAGTTGCACCGTCAAGAATATATAACATCGGTTTATTATTTTCCCAAAGTTCCGATATGACTTCACTTTTGCCATCCTGGTCAATATCAAAGACGGTCGCGATTCCTCGCATTGCCGGCGACGTACCCTTTTCATACGCAGGCGCAGAGCCGCAGCTTTCGTGCACCATCAGATTTTTATCTCCCTTTTCCCATAATGTCTTGCCGTCAAAATCTACCGCTATTAGCCTGCCCGGAACCGTATAAGTATTTCCATTTTTAAACAGTAGGAAATCGACTCTGCCGTCATTATCCAAATCGCCCGGACAAACATAACTGCCTTTATATCTGCTGATATCTATTTCTTTATAAAGTTTAACTCCGGCAGTTGTACCAAGATAATCCTCTGCTTTTCCTATTATAATATTTCTTTTTTCATTTGCTTTCCATTCGTCATATGGCGCATTTGCGGGTAGCATTCCTTCAAGTTGTTTGCTTACATCTTTAATCTCCGATTCAGACAAAGCACGATTATAAAACCATGCTCCTGCGAATATGCCTTCGAATCTCGGCAGAAGTTTTACACCTGCGCTGCCATCATAGCAATTTGATGGAACATCTTTTGTCGCTGTACCAGCCTTTTTCCCATCTATATAGATTGCTGCTTCTTTGCCGGGGGCGAAAATTGCGGCAACAACCACAGGCACTTCTTTTTTAATTGCTTTATTGCTGACTAATTCAAAAAAATCATCTACCTTTCCTGAAGAACTCAATCTAAAATAAATTTTCCTGTCGGGGGTAAGCCCCAATTCATAAGACGCTTGTCCCAGCATAAAGCCCCACTTTGAAATTAAAGCGGCTCTCATAGGCCATTGTTTTGCCAACTGAAACACAGTTGTCAGAGTCATCGGCCCAGTTAAACGAAGCGATTCGTCAGCACCTTGTCCGAGATAAACATAAGCCTCAAGATATTTATTGGTTTTCAAAGCATAATGACCGTTAAAAGAAGCCAGATAAGGAGGATTTCTTCCTTCAGGCATATTATTAGAATCCCACTGATATTTCAGGCCTGAACTATTCATACAAGAATCCTGCACAGCCGATAAACAATATGAACCATTGAGGGGTATTATCACGACAGTCGTAATAAAAAAAATCCATTTAATCATAAAAAATCCCAATTATTTCTGTTAGATGAAGATATGTTTCAAAACAGAGATGTCTTTGGCTCACCACCAGCCATAAGACCTGTATGGCCCCGGCTGTGAGCGGGGATGTTTTTTTGTATCGTTTATTGCTTTCCATCGAACCGAGCCATCAAGTTGAAGCGAATCGACTCCATCTGCGCCTAAATCCTTAGGTTCTACCGCCCGACCGCCGGCAGTCCAATGATGAAATACATATCCACCGCGACGATGAACAACTTCTGTCCATGAGCCGCCGTCACCGGCACCTGCTGCCCTGTGAGAAATATCAACCATTACCTGTGTGTTGCCTCGTTCCGACATTTTCAGAGGCGAAGTCCATTTTTCTGCCCCAGGTTCCATAGCCGCCCAGACCCATTTGCTCAAGTCCTTACCGCCGAGATAAAAATATCCGATAAGCATACCTCTATCCCAATATGCCGGATATGGCACCATATCATACATCCCATCCAAACTTGAATCATATACCACTCCTCTGACGACGTGTTTCTGAAAGTTTTTGTTCAGAGGACAAACCATAATCCGCGGATCATTGGAGGCGGATTTTATTGCATTATAAGTAACCATCGGTATATAGTCGGGTTTGTAGCCATTGGCAAGAGGCAGTCTTTCTCTGCCGTCGCTGCCGGCGTACATTGCAAGCCCAACGCCGCACTGTTTCAAATATGATGCGCAAGTTGTCCTTCTTGCCAACTCGCGAGCTTTTTGGAGACTCGGCATAAGAATCGCCAAAAGCAGAGCAATTATCGATATGACCACAAGCAATTCAACAAGCGTGAAAGCCCTTTTGTTTTTCATAAAACGCCTTTAATACCAACTGGTATAAATATTCTTCCATGAATAATTTGTATTTTTACTCAAGCCACTCTTCGGTCAGCATCAATATGTCTTTGTAATCGACCTTGCAATCGCCCGTTATGTCGCCGACCGGTTTATCAAGACAGTATTGTATAGGAACATAAATCCAGTTTTCATCAAGCCAGTCTTCAGCCATCAAAACATAATCTTTGAAATTTACCTTCTTGTCATTATTTAAATCCGCCCACAATGGCACCTGATAGTAGAAACGGACTTCACGAAGTTTATAGCCCCAGGTTGTTGAGCCATAATTTCCTACCCCTGGCCCGCCGACAGCAGTTATCTTCACATATTTGGCGGCAGTATCACCAAAATTAATTTCTGTATCGTGAGTGCCATCGATATTACCGTGCGGCAAAATAAAATTAGGTTCAGAGCCATTCATTACTGTAGTCCAGTTAACCTTGTCTGTAGAACGCTCAACCTTGATTGTTTTCATAGCCATTGCGGCTTCATCAGTGCTTGTCCCATCGTGATCCCATACCCACATCTGATTGATATCATACACGCGGTCAAAGCTTACAATCAGCACAGGCTCGGTAAGTGCCGGTACTAAATCCCATGGCTTTTTGCAATACCAGCCGTTAGACCACGCAAAAGCCGCATGCAAATCGTAATCCAGACCACTTTCGTTAGCAGCCAGATAGCCTGCTGACCCGCCCACGCCCGGTGAACCATTCGCATCAGAAACACCTATAAGGCCAGGATTCCATCGCAGTCTTGCACGCGTTGAGAACTGCCACTCATCTCCCTGTGTTACTGTCGCACCATTTCGACCATCAACGCGCCATTTATAATCAGACAGATTGTCTAATTGTGGCAGAACATAACTGCACGCATCGGCAGCAATATTCGAAGCGATTTTTACCAGCGACTCTCCAACCTTGCTAAGCCATATATCCTGCCCCGTAACAGCGCCGCCGCCCGGCATCCACCCAAGCTCGGTGAATATATCAACTTCTTCGTCTTCAGGCGGAACAGGATAATTCGCTTTCGGACTTACATATACACCGTCATGATAGAAACGAAGTTCGCGAAGTTTATATCCATAGGTCGAACCATAGTTGCCGATACCTATACCGCCGACTGCAGTGAACTTAATATACCTTGCGGGAACGCCGAATTTAATCTCTGTATCGTGCGCACCGTTAGTATTGCCGTGAGGCAATACAAAATTAGGTTCAGAACCATTCATCAGAGTAGTATAAGTAATGTTATCGAGAGAGTACTCAACCTTGACCGTTTTCATTGCTATCGGAGCTTCTGTACCGCTTGTACCATCATGATTCCATACCCACATCTCATTTATGTCATAGGCCTTATCGAACTCTATAAATAACTCCGGTTCTGTGATAGGCGGTACGAGATTCCAAGGTGTTCGGCAATACCAGCCATTTGAATATAAAAATGCTGCATGCAGATTACCGGTTATACCGGTTTCATTCGCTGCATTTGCACCGGCACTGCCGCTCACACCGGAAGAACCATAAGCATAAATTACGCCTTCGCCCATCGGATTCCAATGCAGCCATGCACGAGTTAGAAAACTCCATCTATACCCGACCGTAGTCGAACCGCCGGTATTCAGGCCGTCAACCCGCCAATAGTATCTTTTGTCGCTTTCAAGATTGCTGATGCTTATCGAGTTGACCTCGGCTGAAATATTGTTCCCGATTTTCGTCATATTGTTGGCATCTGTACCAAACCAGACATCCTGACCGGTTACAGCGCCGTTGCCGGGCATCCAAACAAGTTGGTTTAAAGAAATATCCATCAAAGAATTATCCGCAGGCGATGGATTCGATGCTTCCATACCCTCGTGGCAGAATTGCAGTTCCCTAATAATATATCTGCCATAGCTGCTGCTGTACTCATAGTTGCCTGTCCCCGGTCCGCCTCGAGCGGTCAGTTTGAGATACTTAACAGACGCTCCGCCGAAGAAAATCGTATTATTTTTTGTGCAATCCTGATTGCCAGGCAGAAAGGTGAACAGATTATAGTCATTGGCATCGCTGCTCAATAAAGTGGTATATGTTATATCATCGGTAGAATACTCAATCTGAACTTTCTTTAAGCCATAACCGTTGTAAGTGTCCTCGTAATTCCAGACATACATATCGGTAAGCTCATAAGCTTTGTCAAATATAAATTTAATTATCGGCTCATCCCAGTATAAAGTCCTGCAATAGTAGCCATTGCCGGCAACATAACCAGTATGAGCTTCCGAGAACATACCACTGCCGTCAACACAGTTTTGAGATGGATAACCGCCTTCTTCAAGACCAAGCGGTCCATTTGCGTCTATAATTGAACTTGCCCATAAGAGTTTTCTAAGTTTTTTTCGTGGCTCAACGACTGTTTTGCCCATACTGCTGTCATATTGGGCATAAACCTCATACAGACCTGACTTTGTTGTGATAATTTTGCCTTTGCCGATTAGTCCCCACATTTGTCCTTCTACATTACCGGTAAGAACAATCTGCCCATCGATAATATTAACCTGCAGACCATCTTTTACTCTCAAAATTCCGCCGGTAATTGTCAATGTTCCTGATTGAACTTTGATGCCGCCGCTGTGAACGAATACGTTTTTGGCGTAAGAATTTGAATCTATAATTACAGGATAATGTGTACCGCTGACAAGATTAACAACCGCATTGCCGTCAGGAACGGAAACGCCGCTGTTTTCATCTAACCAGTTATCAGGGTCGGACCAACTGTTGCTGTCCGTGCCTGTCCAGTTGTTTAGCTGAACACCCGCCGGGTTGACAGTTAGGGAAAGATAAGGCGCTTCGCTTGCATCGCCGTGGTCTTCCTTGGTTGAAAAATAGCTGTATACATCATACGCTCCCGATGCAATTATTATTGTTACAAGATTGTCCGGTCCGCGGCTGTTAAGAAAATTGATAAAGGCACCCGCAGGGATACCGGAAGCGTTTTTATTCATTGTAATTGGGCCGGTACTTCCCGCAGGTGTATAATTCAAGGTTCCAATTAAAACCAGCAGAGGATGCCGCACAATCGGATTTGTTACTAAAGGCGCATTATTATAAGTAATAATGCTTTCGCCCCAACTGTCTGAGCCGTCAATCAAGCCATAGATATTGAAGTTCTGTGTAACTGTCGGCGGAGTATTCGGGTCGGGTGTTCCATAAAACGTAAGATTAGCGTCTGATATATCATTGGGACCGGCCGTACTAAGATCAAACTTGATATAAGGCACATAGTTTTTGGAAATTTTCAGACCGGTGTCGCTGCCGTAATTGGTTGACGTACCCCAATAGTCAAGATATGTATCGGCACCGGCTCCCTGACTTGTTTTTATGTCAACCGCTTCGCAGATATCGCAGCATAACATACCTGCTAAAAGAACGAATGTTATTAATACACTCTTTTTCACGACTACCCTCCTTAAATAATATCAGCAAAGCAATTATATTATTTTAAGCAGTCTTTGGAGCAACCGTCGTTGAGGCACGCTTTACAATTTCACATTCTATTTTAATTCTTCGAGGTGGAATGTCCCTGTTCGCTGAAAGCGAACGTTCTACAAGGGCTTTGGCCGCGGCTCTCCCCATTTCTCTGCCTTTTTGTCTTATTGTGGTCAGTGCCGGCTGCATCCATTGCGCAAATTCCAGGTCGGCAAAACCAATAACAGACAAATCTTCAGGAATTCTTAAGTTCATCCGTCCTGCGACCGCATATAACATTTTCGCTATACGGTCGCTACACGCAAATATCGCCGTCGGTCTTGGATTGGCGGACAAAAGTGTTCCAGCAGCCCTTTCAACATCTTCATCTTCATTGCAGGTAATTGTCGTACAAGATGCCTTACCATCTTGCGCAATAGTTTGTTCGAAAAATGTACGCCGCAGATATGCCCATCTGTAAGAATTATCCCAGCCCAAGTGTGCTACATATTTGTGTCCAAGTTCAAGCAGATGCTCTGCGGCAAGAGTCGCGCCAAGTTTCTCATCTGTTTCAATACAATCGGCAAACCCAAGCTCATGGTCAATTGTTACTACGGGCAAGTCGCGTGCCTCAAGGTCATTTATAAGATTTTCGCTATATAAAGGAGCTAAATGCGCCCAGAGTATCAGCCCATCCACACGCCGATCAATGAGACGATGCAGTTGTTCCTGTAATAGGTCGATATATGTTGCACGTTCGTTCCCTTTGTGAGGACACCACGCATTGATATAAACATGGTCCGCTTCCGTCAATGCATCATGAATTCCGCAAAGCACGCTTGTCCAGTAAGAATCATAAGGAGGTACAATAACGCCCATTGTGCGGGTTTTACCAGTTTGAATTGCTTGTACAAGCATATTGGGTCTATACCGCATCTGCTTCGCTGCGGAGAGAACACGTTTTCGGGTGTCACTGGAAACTTCGCCATTGTCGCGAAGAACCCTCGATATGGTTGTTATCGAAAGATTCGTGCTCTCAGCGATTTTTTTAAGACTTATCGATGCGCCCTGTCGCAACTTATTGCTCCATATATCTTATATCTATTGAGATCTTCCCTGCGTTTTGCCTTACCTGCTACAAAACCGCTACTGAAACTGGCACTGCGGAGACCAAACGACACCGCAGTGCCAGTCTTAATCTTTACTGTCTATGCGATATACTCTGGCTTATTTCTTCTTAAACAGAATTAGACCACAGATGCTGAATAATGCCAAGGTCGCCGGCTCCGGTATCGTAACGGACGTATAAAGCGTACCGCCGACATCTTTGGTCGTTACAAACAAACCCGTGCCTAACGAGTTGAAAATATCGCCGGAAGTAATCCATGCATTAATAGCGGCTACATCTTTATTGGCATTTAATACCAGTAGCTCGCCACCGGTAATATCCATATAACTATCACAGCCTGTGGCATTGTAGATGCTCATATTGTTGGCTTTTATGACTCCGTCGGACAGGTTCACGATGCCCTTGTTGTTACCGGTATCACTGATTCCAACGCTTAGCATATCAGTTACTTCAAGCATACCGCTACGCACGTTAACTTCCATCGTGTTGCCGCATTTCCATGGCCGTACTCTTGGACCAGTAAACAAACCCTCAACATCAAGGATTCCATAGCCGCCGCCCGTCGTTACATTGCAGCCAATCCACGTCGTGTCGGTGAAGCCGACTTTGCCGGTCGGGTCGATAACCATCCAGCCATCATAAAAAATAAATTTTGCATAGTAGCCAAGATAGTTCGGACTGCCCGGCGTAATAAGGTCATAGCTTTCATGCAGCGGAGAATTGTCAGGGGTGTGGTTGTGAGGAGCAGCCAACGTTCTCTTGACATAAATTGTGGCACCGGCAGTGCCGCCAATGTGGGCAGTGTAAACGCCAAAAGCATTTATCGCCACGGCCAACAAAACACACATCACTACAATAAACTTCTTCTTTTCCATCTTCTTACCTCCCTTAAAATAAGGTTAATAAAATAAAAAAAACCATAGTTTTTTAGCGTTCACCTTTGCGTTGAATTAGCCACGCAAATACTACCGCAAATATTAAACCTAATACTAAATGTACTTTTATCAAGTCTAATTGTCAAGTTTTTTTTGATATTTTGAAAAAAATTACAGGCTATCTAACCCAAGTTCTGCGGTTAGGGATATAAATCGTTGATTTTGGCTTAAAAACGCTGAAAGTTTTTACTACATTTTTTGCAAAATCTTGCCCGCCAGTGGCAGATTTTTAGGCAGATTCAGCCCAAGTCTTTGCAGCAGAATCGCCTGAGGATTGTTCGGCTGGCTGACGCATCTGCGACGAATTTGATGACCCCAGCGAGTCGGCGATACCACATCGACGGCCTTTATCTTTGCCAGTTCTTCAAAAACCCGTCATGGCTCATCGCCCAGACTGCACATCTGACCCAGAGTCTTCCACACCACATACGCAAGGAAGCACACCAATATATGAGTCTGCACACGCTCGGTCTTTTGATGCCAGACCGGGCGTATCTTCAAGATCGCTTTTATGAATTCTGAAGGCTGTGTCAAATATTCGCTGGATCTGATGGGCATCTGCAATGATTTTATTTCAGAGCCGTTCCATCGTTTTAGGGAACCAGAAAAGATAAAAATCGCTGATTATTTAATACTACAACGCCAATTTAGCTCAAGATTTTCAGGCGGCTGGCCGATACATTCTTTCAGAAGCTCTTATTTTGAAAGGATATACGGTATGGATGCCAA